>MEHZ011606932.1_pt1 | contig 12579 bp, 4 predicted proteins | sample 897221 | NCBI WGS metagenome assembly MEHZ01 (sample SAMN05514161, study PRJNA337945) | marine metagenome | isolation source: marine surface water | place: Arctic Ocean | collected 2007-12-13 | reverse complement strand
CATCTTCTTCAAGCAGAATTGAAGAAGCAAACGTTTATATCGGTTCAACAGTTGGTACAGGTGGTGGATTAGCATTCAGAATTGAAAATCCAGGTTCATCAGACACTCCAGCTTTCTCAGCAAGTGCATCAGCGTTTGATAGTCAAAATGGACCACTTCAAACATACGATGCTACAGTAGTAGCAGACTCACTTGCTCACAATGTCACAGACTATACAACTGGTTTCTTACCAGTAGGTCCTGACTTAAGTGGTCAAGGAGCAAGTCAGTACTTTACATTCAAAGTTATTAGAACTTCGGTTTCTAAATTTGATGTCAAGTGGTCAGGAACATTGGCAGGTCTTTGGGTATGTGTACCAGGATCAGCAATTGACAATGCTTCAGGACTAAACGGTTGGGTAGATATGTCAGCTTCATATGGCGGAGCAGGTGTTCCTGGTTCAGACATAGGAAATGGCGGTAACGGAAGTGACGGTTGTGCATTAGGTACAACAGCTCCGTTAAACGCATCACAAACAAATACATCGATCACAGCGACATTTGGTACAGTAAGTACGTCAAGTACTGCAACGAATGAAATTTACATTCGTATCAAATTAACTTCTGGTCAATCAATTTCAGCATTAACATTAGAATCAGCGAGTAATTAAAAATGAGTATACCTATTGCACAACAAGTCGACCTACTTTATAAACAGGCATTCGGCGTAACTAAAACAGATACTGCGGCTAACAAAAGTCCTTCTAACGAAGCGATAGCAAGTCCATTATTAATTCGTGGTGACACTCAGTGGACTCAATCCGATCAGATACCAGGAACAGCGGCGGCAGTTGCTAACCTTGTACAAGCATATACAGGCTCTAGTGCTGTAGAATGTGTTGCAGATAACACAACTACTCCAGTTGGTGGCGTATATCCAACTTGGAAAACTAACTTAACATATTGGATTCCACAAGAATTCGGTTCTACTTATGCTGTAAAAGTATATGTAGATTCTACAGGCGCGGCAGACCCAACTTCAACAGGTACGCAAATATTTGCGGCAGGTTCAGGCGGAACTGGTGAATTCTATTATAACTATCAATCAGGTGTTCTTAACTTTATCGGAGAAACAATTCCGACAGAACTAGGATCTAGTGACGTTCTTTATGTTGTAGCATACAGATACATCGGTCTAACTGGTGTAACTAACTTACCAGATGGAACTCAGATTGGTAACTTAGAGATTACAGATCAAACAGTTACTGGTCAAGATACTGATGCTAACATCATTCTTACTCCAAACGGAACAGGACAAGTTGTTACTTCAGGTAACATCACAGCATCATATTTTTATGGTAATGGTTCTCAGTTAACAGGAATTGACACATCAGGCGTAGCAAACGGAACATCTAATGTTTCTATCCCAGCCGCAGACGGTAACATTGAATTAAATGTTAACGGCGGACTAACAGCAAATGTTACTGACACTGGCATAGTAATGACTAGTGGTAACTTAGACCTTGGCAATGTGATTGCTACTGGTGTAGGTACATTTACAGGCAATGTGGCAGGTGGAAACATCAGCACAGGCGGTATCTTATCAGTAACTGGTAATGCTACTGCTGGTAATGTAGACGGTGGAAACTTAGTTCAAGCATCATTCTTTACAGGTACATTAATAGATGGTACCTCAAACATCACTATCACAAACAATGGCAACATCGATTTAGTTTCTGCAGGAAACTCAACTGCTGTCATTAGTGGAACAGGCTTAGACATTACAGGTACCGTTGACGCAAACGGCGTAGGATCATTCGGTTCAGTTGTAACAGCACAAGTAACAGGCGCAGGTAGTGGTAACTTAACATTAACAGCGGGTTCAGCAGATGACTATGTTGAAATCAGACCTACAGGAACTGGACAAGTTCACGTTGGTGGTTTCAAAATTGAATCACTCGGAGCTCCTACAGCATCAACTGATGCGGCAACAAAACAATATGTAGATGACGTAGCACAAGGTCTTGCTGTTCAAGCACCAGCAATCGTAGCATCAACAGGCACATATGCGGCAATGTCAACTGGTACTGTAACATATAACAACGGTACAGCAGGCGTTGGAGCAACATTAACAACAACAGTTGCTTTGACAGCAATAGATGGCGTTACTCTTACAGTAGGCGACAGAATCGTCATTAAAGACGAAGCAGGTGGTGATTTACCGAATAACGGTATCTACACATATACAAGTTCAACTGTTCTAACAAGAGCAACAGACTTTGACACTCCAACTGAAATGGCTGGTGGTGACTTTGTATTTGTTCAACAAGGTACATTATATAATGATACTGGTTGGGTAATGACTGATCCAGTAGTAACAGTCGGTACATCTGATGTTACTTTTGTTCAGTTCTCAGGTGCAGGTTCATTCACAGCAGGCGCAGGTCTTACATTAACAGGTACTGAGTTCTCTGTAAACACAGACAACTTAACAACAGACATCTCAGGTGGAAACGTAGTTGTTAAAACTTCTGCTCAGTTTACTACTCCAAATATTGGAGCGGCAACTGGTACAAGTCTTACAGCAACTGGAAACGTAGCAGGTGGTAACTTAACGACAGGCGGAGTTGTTTCAGCAACTGGTAATGTAATCGGTGGAAACGTAACAACAGGTGGTCTTGTATCAGCAGTTGGTAACGTAACTGGTGGAAACATCACTACAGCAGGCGTAGTAGCGGCAACAGGCAATGTGTCTGGTGGCAACTTAACTACAGCAGGAAACATTGATACATCAGCAGGCATCTTTAACGGTGACGGTTATGGTATCTCAAACATTGCGGCAGGTAATATTGTCGGATTAAATCTATCAGGTATTTCTAACGGAACATCTAACGTAGACATCGCAACAGCAGATGGCAACATCACACTATCTGTTGACGGTACAAGCAATGTTGCAGTAATAGACGCAACTGGCTTAACAGTCGGCGGAACAATCAAAGCAACTGGTACATTAACAGCACCAGCATTCACAGCAAACACAGGCTTATTCACAGGTGACGGTGGCGGACTATCTAATGTAGTCGGTGCTAACGTAACTGGTGAAGTAGCATTTGCGGCAGTCGCAAATAGTGTTGCAGGTGGAAATGTAACTGGTCAAGTAGCAAACGCACTTGTCTCAGGTACAGTATATACTGCGGCACAACCTAACATTACTTCTGTAGGAACATTAACATCAATCACTTCAAGTGGTGATGCTAATATCGCAGGCGTTGTTAACGTAGGCGCTAGTGAAATATCAACAATTGGTGCAGACTCAGTAACAACAACAGCTATTACTTCAGAAATTATTGCACAGATCCCAGTCTCAGGTCTTAATGGGGTCGAATTCCTTGTCAAATCAATAGACACACCTGGAACTAAGTACGGTGTTGCAACTGTACTAGCAGTGACTGATGGAACAAACGTTGACTTCTCTATATACGGACAAGCATTCTTGGGTACAACTACAGGAGCATTGTCAGTAGCGATTTCAGGAGCAAACATTGCATTGAGTACGACACCAGCAAGTTCGAACTCAACTGTTTGGACTACACAATATAGAAGCATTTAAGGATTAGATAAAATGGCATTACGATCATTTAATTCGGTATCTGGGTTCTCAGTTGGACAAGACTCAGATATCGATGTTGTCAGTAATATTGGTAATGTAACTCCGGTTAACCTAACAGTTACAGAGTTATCAAACCTAGGTGCAATTGGTAATATTACTATTACTGGTGGTACCAACGGACAAGGTATTATCACTGATGGTTCTGGAACTTTATCATTTGGTTCTACAGGTATTGCGGCTAACTCAGCCACTAACATGCCTTACTATATTAGTAGCGGAGACACTTATGTTGTCAATGCTAATTTACAAGGTCTTTATTCACAAGCAATTGAAATTGACGGTACACTTGAAGTTGATGGTATTCTTATTGAAGTCGGAACATCTCAGAATGCGGCACCAAACGAAGTTTACTATGACAACAACGGAACACTAACTGGTAATTCAGGTTTTACTTTCTTACCAAGTACAGGTAATCTAGCACTCCCAGGCAATGTAAGCGTTACTGGTGATATCATTCCTAATGGAAACATAACATACGATTTAGGTACTAGCACAAATCGTTTTAAAGATTTATATCTTTCTGGTACATCAATATTCTTGGGTACTTCGCAGATAGCAGAAAATGCTGATGGCGACATTGTTTTAACTAACGGTGACGGTGGTACTTGGACATTCGGTGGCACTGCTGATTTAGATTCATCAAAGATCGCAAACGGTACATCTAACGTAAGTGTATTACTTAACGGAGATATAAGAGTAGGTTCAGCAGGAAATGCTAACGTTCTCAATGTTGACGGTAGCGGTGTCTTAACTACGACAGGTAATGTCGTGCCATTAGGTATCAAAACAGACGGTTACTTTTATGCAAACGGTGATGCTATCACATTTGGTGCATCAGCGGCAGGTGCAAACACTCAGATTCAATATAATAACAATGGTGACTTCGGAGCAGAAGCGGCATTTACTTACGACCAAGCAACAAACACATTAAGTGCTGACAATATAGCAGGAACGCTGACAACTGTAGCACAACCAAACGTAACATCTTTAGGTACACTAACATCATTAACTGTTACTGGAAACGTAGCAGGTGGAAATATTACGACAGTAGGTGTCGTAGCCGCAACTGGTAACGTATCAGGTGGTAACTTAACTACAGCAGGCGCAGTTGAAGCAACTACATTATCTGGTTCTCTAAGCACAGCGGCACAACCTAACATTACATCATTGGGTACACTAACATCATTAACTGTTACTGGTAATGCTACTGCTGGCAATGTAATAGCGGCAGATGGAACAGTACAATATGGTACTAATCCAGGATCAGGTTCTATCTCAGTAAACACAGGCACAACAACTGCTGGAATCTTTGCTACAAATATAACAGATATTAATTTAGGACTAGCGGCTAATATTATTATGGGAGCAACTGGTAAAACAGTTACTGCTAGAGGTAATGTCACTGCTGACAACTTACAATCAGATACTTTATCAGTAGGAGACTTCTATAGTAGTAGAACAGCAGTATCTGTAGGATCAGCAAATACAGTTATAGACTCGTTTCCTTTAGCCACGTACAGATCAGCGAAATATACAATTAAAGTATCAGACAGCACAGGTTATCAAGCACTAGAAACACTTTTAGTACATGATGACATAAATAGTATTATAACAGTATATGGTAGTTTATCTACGACTGGATCAGAACTAATGAGTTTATCCACTGCTGTTAATGGAACAAATATAGAATTAAGGGCAACTCCTGTTAACAGTAGCACGAGTGTCAATTTGATGGGTACATATGTACCTGATTAAATCGAATTAACTTAGGAATAGAAAGAAAATGGCAACTAGAAATTTTGTAGTAAAAAACGGACTGACAGTAGGAACAGCTACCCTAGATGCCGCCACAGGTAATTTATCAGTAACGAACGCGGCCCTTGGAACATTAGCAAGTGCTACAACATTTGCTGGTTCTGGTGCTAACTTAACAAATCTCCCAGGCGCTAATGTAACTGGTACAGTACCTCTAGCGACAACTGCGGGAACAGTTTCGACTGCCGCTCAACCAAATATCACATCAGTAGGAACACTGTCAGCTTTATCTGTTACGGGAAATGTTGCCGCAGGAAATGTAAAAACAGACAACTTGCTTTATGCAAACGGAACAGCTTGGGACTTGGGCGGTCAGCCCGGTGGTTCAAACACATTCGTTCAGTATAATGTTGGTGGAGAGTTTGGAGGAGACTCCGGTTTCACTTACAACACTGCTTCTGGTGTTTTATCAGTCACTGGTAACGTCTCAGCAGGTAACGTCTCAGGTACATCTGGATCATTTACAACTGTTGCAGGCGCATTAACAACAGCCGCTCAACCAAACATAACATCTACTGGCACTTTAACTGGATTAACAGTTACTAACCCAATAGTAGGATCAGTCACAGGTACTTCATCTACTGTTACTACTGGCGCACAGCCAAATGTAACATCAGTAGGCACATTATCATCATTAGCAGTAACAGGAAACGTAGATACTTCTGCGAATTTAGTTACTGATAGAATTATCGGTAAAACTGCAGGAGTAACGATTACATCAATCGGCACTGATCAACCAGTTACACTTGTACCAACAGGCACAGGTGCAGTTGCAGTTAGTTCAAAACGAATCACAGATTTAGCAACGCCTACAGCATCAACAGACGCCGCTACTAAGCAGTATGTAGATGACGTTGCACAAGGATTAGCAGTACATGCTCCTTGCAAAGTAGCATCAACGGGTACAGTGGCAACCATGTCAGGTGGAACAGTTACATATGACAATGGAACAGCAGGTGTTGGAGCAACTTTAACAATTTCAGGTGGAAGCATCACAGCAATTGATGGCACTACCTTAACAACAGACGATAGAATCTTAATTAAAGATGAAACAGGTGGCAATCTACCAAACAATGGTATCTATGTATACACAAGTTCTACAGTTTTAACAAGAGCAGATGATTTTGACACTCCAACTGAAATAGCTGGCGGTGACTTTACATTTGTATCTACTGGAACAATCTATAATGACTCTGGTTGGGTTAATACAGACCCAGTATCAACAGTTGGTACAGATGACATTACATTCGTACAGTTCTCTGGTGCTGGTACTTATACAGCAGGCGCCGGACTTACATTAACTGGTACTGAGTTCTTAATCACAGACACAGCAGTAACTGCTGGAGCATATGGTAACGGAACGCACAATGCTACGTTTACAGTTGATCAAAGAGGACAACTAACAGCAGGTGCTAACGTTGCAATTACAGCAGACGCAACACTTCTTACAGGAACATCACTCAACGCAACAGTAATTGGTTCATCTCTTACTTCTGTAGGAACACTAGCAGACTTAACTGTAACAAACCCAATTGTTGGTTCAGTAACAGGTACTGCTTCAACTATTACTACAGCGGCACAACCAAACATTACTTCTGTTGGCACTTTAAGTGGCTTAACAGTTACAGCTGGAATCGTAGGTAGCGTCACAGGCACTGCTTCAACGATCACTACAGCGGCTCAGCCAAATATTACAAGTGTTGGAACATTAACAGCACTATCAGTAACAGGTACAACTGCTACTGGAACATTACAAACAGACAATCTGCAATATGCAAACGGCAATCCTTGGGATTTATCAGATCCAGGCGGAGCGAACACAAACGTTCAGTTCAATGATTCTGAAGACTTCGGTGGATCAGCAAACTTTACATTTGATAAAGACACTTCTAACTTAACAGTTACAGGTAACATCATTGTTGCAACAGGCACAATCGGTGGAGACGCAGGCGGAATATCTAACGTAGTTGGCGCCAACGTAACTGGTGAAGTAACATTCGCGGCAACTGCTAACGCAGTAGCTGGAGCAAATGTCTCAGGTGCTGTAAGTTTTGCAACTACAGCAAACGCAGTAGCAGGTGCAAACGTATCTGGAACTGTACCATTAGCAAGTACAGCAGGTACAGTAACAACTGCCGCACAACCAAACATTACTTCTGTAGGAACATTAACATCAGTAACAACTACTGGCGAAGTTAATGCAGTTTCTTTCGGAACTTCACGTTCTAATGTAACAGTATCTACTAATACAGTGATCGATGAGTTCGATCCAAGTACTTACAGAACAGCAAAATACGTTATCTCTGCAACAGGAGATGACGGGTATCAGTCAGTAGAAACATTATTAGTACATGACGGAGCAGACTCTTACATTACAATATATGCTTCAGTATGTTCTAATGTATCAGCAGACATCGTTGAATTATCTAGTAACGTTGATGGAGTATCTGGAAACGTAACATTATTTGCAACAACTTCAAGTTCTAATACTAACTTGAACTTAACTGCACAAAGAATTTTAACATAAATAGTATTAACAACAACAGTCTAAGACCTTAATCGGTTTTTAGCAAAACAGGGAATATGGAACTGTGGCACTAAAAGACTTCAGAGTCAAAAATGGCTTATCTACGCCAAGGTTGACCGTTGACGGCACTTCTGAATTAGGAGCAGTCGCTAACGTATCAATTACAGGTGGAGTATTAGGCCAATCTATCATCACTGATGGCAGTGGTGTATTATCGTTCGGCAATCCAACAACTACAGACCCTATCGCACCGATGCCAACACTCATTGCAACGGGTGTTACAGAAACAGTCCCTACAAATTATCAAGGATTATTTGGTTATCCTATAGAAGTTGATGGCACACTAGAAATAGATGGTGTCTTAATAGATGTAAACTCTGACAGTTTACGAGTCGGCGGATCAAACAACCAAGTACAGTTTAATAACGGTTCAGACGAAACTTTAGGAGCAAGTGCGAATCTTACATTCGACACTGCAACTCAAGTTTTACACATATCTGGTATTACACAAACAGGCAGTTATTCTAATATAGCACTACCGGATAGTGTTGCTGGAGGAATAATTTATATAACAAACGGTAACAATAAACCGGCGTATGGCGACGGTACAAATTGGTATTATTTTGACAATACTCAAGTGACATAAATGTACTTGAATATAGATCAAAGTAAACAAAAACGATAAATAGAAATATGCAAAAAGCAATCTCACACTATAATAGGGCAAATAAGAAATGTTAATATTAAAACAAAACACAGCGGCTGCAGTACCCGTCCCCGCCGCAGGCAAAGGCACGATATTTTTATCGGATTCTGATGTTCTATCAGTAAAAAATAGTTCAAACGTAGTTGAATCGTTCCCTACTGTAGGTGGTTCAAACACTCAGGTTATCTTCAATGATAACGCGGCCTTATCAGGTAGTGCAAACTATACATTTGACAAAGATACTAACATATTAACTGTAACAGGTAATGTTGCGGCTACTAGAGTTCTTACAGACAACTTATTATACGCAAACGGCGTAGCATGGGACTTACAACAGCCAGCAGGCGCAAACACTCAAGTTATCTTTAATGATGACGGAGACTTTGGAGCATCTGCGGCATTCGTATTCGACAACAGCACTTCTGTTTTAACAGTTGGTGGAAACGTTGCGGCGACACGAGTATTAACAGACAGTTTATTATATGCAAACGGCGTAGCATGGGATTTACAAGAACCATCTGGCGCAAACACTCAAATACAGTTTAACAATGACGGAGACTTTGGAGCCAGTGCATCACTTACATTTGACAGTGGAACAGGAATATTAACATCCGCTCAAATCGCCACAACAGGCGATGCAGTTATCGGTGGTAATCTAAATGTTAACGGTAATTTAACTTACGTTAATGTAGACTCATTTGCAGTTGAAGACCCAATTATTGAAATGGGTGGCGGAGCAAACGGTGCAGTACTATCATCAAACGACGGTAAAGATCGTGGTACAGCATTACAATACTATGACACTTCAGCAAAAACAGCATTCATGGGTTGGGACAATGCTAACGCAGAATTTGGATTTGGGTCAACAGTTGGTATTACAGACGAAGTAGTAACATTTAGTCAATACGGAAACGTTCGAGCAAATCATTTCATTGGCAATGGTGCATCATTAACAGACATCGTAGGCGCCAATGTAACAGGTGAAGTTACTAATGCGGCAACTGCTAACGCAGTAGCAGGTGCTAATGTATCTGGCGAAGTTGGATTTGCAGGAATCGCTAATTCAGTAGCAGGTGCAAACGTATCTGGAACTGTTAATACTGCTACAACAGCAGGCACAGTCACAGAAGGCGCTCAAACATCAATTACATCTGTCGGTACATTATCAGCATTAACAGTATCAGGAAACATTGCAACAGGTAACGTATCAGGTACAGGCGGTGTATTTACATACGTAGCTGGAGACGGTGCTAATCTAACAGCAGTTCCTGGAGCACAAATCACTGATCAAGTAGCAAATGCTCTTGTATCAGGTACAGTATATACAGCGGCACAACCTAATATTACTTCTGTTGGTACATTAACATCATTACTAGCTGGTGCAGACGCTGACACAGATGACTTCCCTAATGCAACTTTTATTGCGGCATCAGATGGAGCAGGTTATTCAGGCTCAGCGGCACGAATCGCTATAGCGGCAGAAACAACAGCAGATAGCGGAAACACATCTCAAATGGGTGTTGGTGTTATGGGTATCGGCCAAGCAAATGGCGGTACAAGAGGTACTGGTGTCTTTGGTTATGGTTCAGTTGTTGCAACAGGCGACACAGGAGCAACTACAGGTGTTCGAGGTGTAGCCGCAGATACTCACGCAGGTGGATTCAATATTGGTCTATTAGGTAATGCTACAGGATCATCTATTGACAACTATGCATTATATTTACAAGAAGGTGACATTGGTACTATAGAAAACTCTCATAACTGGGACTTAGTAGATAACGCCGCAGATGCTTTAACATTCAGTTCAACTGGTAAAGCAAACATTTTCTTAATTGAAACAACAAACAACGCAGAAGGTATTGCTACAACAGGTTACTTAAACGTAACTGGTAACATCACTGCAACAGCAGGTCTTATCACTGATAATCTTTACTATGCAAACGGTAGCCCTTGGGACTTACAGCAACCAGCTGGAGCAAACACTCAAGTTATCTTTAATGATGGTGGGGACTTTGGAGCAGACGCAACATTCACATTTGATAAAGACACAAACATCTTATCAGCAACAACTGTTACGGCAACTACTCTAAATGGTGCAATCGGAACTGCATCGCAAACTAACATTACTCAAGTAGGAACATTAGGTTCTTTAGATGTTACTAATAACATCTTAGCAGGAAATGTATTTGCTAACTCAGGAACAATCGGAGCAGGCACATTAACAGGTAGTATTAGTACAGCCGCTCAAACAAATATCACATCAGTCGGTACATTAGGATCACTAGACGTAACAGCAAATGTTGACTCTGGTAATGTTAATGCAACAGGTGGTGTATTTACATATGTCTCAGGCGACGGTGCTAACCTAACAGCAATCACAGGTCAAAATGTATCTGGTGAAGTTGATTTTGCTCAAGTAGCAAACTCAGTTGCTGGTGCTAATGTATCTGGTGAAGTAGGCTTCGCAGACGTAGCAAATAGTGTTGCAGGTGCAAATGTCTCAGGCGAAGTTGGATTTGCGGCAGTCGCTAATTCAGTAGCAGGTGCAAACGTATCTGGAACAGTTGCATTAGCAACTTTAGCGGCAGACGCTACAAGTGCTAACGCAGTAGCAGGTGCAAATGTATCAGGTGCTGTAAGTTTTGCAACAACAGCAAATGCAGTAGCAGGTGCTAATGTATCTGGTGAAGTATCATTCGCGGCAACTGCAAACGCAGTAGCAGGTGGAAATGTCTCTGGTCAAGTATCAGATTCAGCAACAGCAGATTCAGCAACAATAGCAGGTACAGTAACAACTGCGGCTCAGCCTAATATTACTTCTGTAGGCACTTTAAGTGGCTTATCAGTAACAGGAACTATCACTGGTTCAGTAAGTGGCTCAGCATCAACAGCAGGTACAGTAACAACTGCGGCACAACCAAACATTACTTCAGTAGGCACATTATCTTCTTTAACAACTTCAGGTAATGTTGATGTTTCTGGTAACGTAGTAACTGATCTGATTATTGGTAAAACATCAGGCGTATCAATTACAGCAATTGGTACTAATCAGCCAATCACACTTGTACCAACAGGGTCAGGTGGTGTATCAGTTAGTTCAAAACGAATTTTAGACTTAGCAGAACCAACAGCATCAACAGATGCGGCGACTAAGCAATATGTTGACGATCTAGCACAAGGACTTGCAATACAAGCACCTTGTATAGCAGGAACACCAGGAACACTTACATCTATTACAGGTGGAACGATCACTTATGATAACGGTACAGCAGGAGTTGGTGCAACATTAACAACATCTTCAGGAACTTTCAACACATTAGACGGAATTACTATTGCGACTGCTGACAGAGTTCTAGTTAAAGATGAAGCGACCACAGCAAACAACGGTATATATGTTAAAACATCAGCAACAGTCTTAACAAGAGCATCAGATTTTGATACTCCAACTGAGATGGCTGGTGGTGACTTTGTATTCATTCAACAGGGTACTACATTAAATGACACTGGTTTTGTAATGACAGACCCAGTAACAACAATCGGTACAGACCCAGCAACGTTTGTTCAGTTCTCAGGAGCAGGTTCATTCTTAGCAGGAGCAGGACTTACACTAACAGGTTCAACATTCTCAATTACAGATACAGCAGTTACTGCTCAAGCATACGGTAACGGAACACATAACGCAACATTTACAGTGAACAGCAGAGGTCAAATGACTGCGGCGGCCAACGTTCAAATTACTGCGGCGGCAGGTGTATTAACAGGTGCAGTTCTTAACTCAAGTGTTACAGATTCATCACTAACATCATTGGGAACAATTGATACAGGTGTATGGCAAGGTACAGCAATTGGAGCGGCATACGTTTCAACTCTGAATCAGAACAC
>MEHZ011663830.1_pt1 | contig 12580 bp, 23 predicted proteins | sample 897221 | NCBI WGS metagenome assembly MEHZ01 (sample SAMN05514161, study PRJNA337945) | marine metagenome | isolation source: marine surface water | place: Arctic Ocean | collected 2007-12-13 | reverse complement strand
CACCGCCGTCCAGATCATCCTCGCGGCTCTCGTCGTTTGGTACGTGATCACCGCTCGCAAGAACAAGGGTATGGTCGTCGGCGCTTTCGCGCTCAGCATCTCCCTTCTTCACATCTACGATCACCTTTACCGTGTCAAGCGTGGTCCCGAGCGTCTCTTCTTCCTCCCCAAGACGGAGAAGTACGGTTGCCAGATGTGCAAGTAAATTTTATTGATACATACTAAGTATGCGCGTCAAAGTTACTCGTAGTCCCAACCCCAAAAAGAAGTTCAGGGTGACCCTCGAGGATGGTAGGACTGTGGATTTTGGTGCGCGTGGATATTCAGATTACACCAAACATAAGACGCCTTCACGTATGCGTTCCTATGTCCTTCGACACGGTGGACGCGTACCCAAACGCATCATAGCAGAGAGAGATTCAAAAAAGATCCAAGACATGATGTTGGATGTCAATAGTAGTGACAAAGAAGATTGGAAAATGAGCGGTATCGACGGGGCTGGGTTTTGGTCCCGTTGGTACCTCTGGAGTTTTCCTACGTTCCAAGGTGTTGAGAAGTTCATGTCTAAGAGATTTGGAATTACTTTTATTTGATTTCTTCAAAGCATAACCTTACCCCACCATCTAGATTCATTGGAGTAAATTTATCATCTATTCCTATAGCTTTTTCCCATACATCATCTTTACGTTTTGTACCATCGAGTGTAAAGATGTCATCTGGATAATCCCGATAAATAGGTTTAAATTTGTTGTTCTCTTCACTACCTATTATTTCCCTCGCTCTATCACATGTATCAGACACTCTAAGATTATCTGTACTAATCTTAAGTACTCTCAACCGCTCATCGTCGTCATCCGCAAACTTCTTCTCATATTCATCCTGGTCAGCTTTGTATATTTTCAAACCTTCAACGATTTTTTTGAATTTGGGGGCGTTCAGAGTTTTAAGAAGGTGTGGCTCAGTTCCTGGAATGAACCCACCAAAAAATCCACCCACAACACCTGCTGAGGAAGAAAGGCAACAAAGCACTAATACAATAGCAGCCATATTATATAATACATATATATTATAATGAACGTTTAAACTTTTCAAATTGTTTAAAAAATTGAAGTGTCGTCTCTAGGCGTTCGTAAAGTTCCTCCCCGAGGTACTGCTTCACGAATTCCTCCGATTCTCCATTCTCTCTCATTGCATTTTCGTATCGACAAAGTTGTAAATACACTTCATTAAAATTTTCCCCATTCCAAGTTTCTAAAAGGATTTTAACTTTCTTCAACCCGAGAGTGTCCTCCATTACTTATTCATTCCTCTCTTTTTTAATTTATTTTTCAGTTCAGCCATGAGTTTAGCGCGTGTAGCGTTAATTTTGGGCTTAGAGTGGGGAGGTGGAGGGGGAGGGGGAGGTGGGGGCACAGCCATCGAATATGTAGATGGAGATACCACTGTTCTACAAATTCGGATAACCTTTTGTGCATTTTTAACACTATTTTCGAAATTTCTGGTAACTTTGGATCGTAATTCTTTAGCTGTGAGTTTAATTCTCTTACCATCAACTGTTTTGGTAACACGAAGACCCATTTTTTTAGCTTTATTTTTTAAGTCTCTATATTGCATATACTAATAGTTAAGAAAATACTCGAGTATAAAGATATTAAACACTCTTCACGTATGGCTGAAGAACTTATAAGAGAAGTTTTGTTACCACAAATTATACAACTTCAAATTGAGGTAAATGCTCTTAGAAAACATACATGGCCGTATGTACAGGCACAAAAGGAACATAACCAACTTGACGACATCGAGACAAAGAAAGATTTTGTTCAAAGTCTCGATGAAGATACAGTAAAAGAACTACTTAATCTAAAGGCTAAATTTTCAAAAAGTTCTGGATTTCAACAAAGGGAATATGACATCTTAAAAAAAGTCATCGGTCCTGTACATCTTGACATCGAATGAACCATCTTTACCGGTGACATTTACTGACTCGTTACCATATAGTTCCTGACATCCTATGTCATCTATGCAGTCTCGGCCATTGTGACTGACTGGAATAGGGTATAGATTGTCTCCACTCGTAGTTGTGTAGTAGTGATATCTATCCCTACGCCCACGTACCTCTTTACCATAAAGAGGGAGTGTCATATCACCATCACCAATGAGTAAGCCCATTTGTTGCATATGACCAGGTTTGTATTGTTTTATAGGTGGTCCCCTAAACTCTGGCTCCCTACGCGTTTCCCGTGTTCGAACTGGGCGAGGGGGTGTAACAATAACAGGTACTTCTACTGGAACTTTGACGACTTGGGGATTGTATGTCATATAACCTATAGCAACAATGAGTGCGATAATCACAACCCAAAGTAGTTGTGTCTTTGTCTTGTTCTTCATTTACTATATTTAAGGAAAATCTTTCAGATAAAGATATGAGGGTCCTGGCGATTGATATAGGATATCACAATATGGGCCTTGTTTTAGCTGAGTTTGAAGATAATCCAAAAATTAACGTCCAAAAGATGAAAAAGGTAAGTTTAGAAGACTACAAGTACATACGCACAAATGGTATGGTAGATCTCATACCTTTATTTGTGGAAGAGTATCAAAAATGGTTTGATTCAGCTGACAAAATACTCATAGAGAGACAACCCCCTGGTGGATTTACAAATATAGAAATTTTACTACACTACATGTTCAAAGATAAGGTTGTTTTGGTTTCACCTGTGAGCATGCACGTACATTTTGGTATGAGACATCTAGACTACGAGCAACGAAAGGAAAGAACCGTTGCTATAATGGAAAAATATATATCAGAAGAGGTTCCATATGAAAGAAAACATGATATCGCAGATGCTTTTTGTATGATTGTGTATTACAATTTTAAAGTCACCACACACATTTTCGATAAGTTCAGATATTTTCCCAAGGTATAATAAGATGCCAACAGCTAAGCAGATTCAAAATGCCAAGAAAAAATTAAAGAAGACCCCCAAACCCAAGGGAAATAGCCCACGGTTGCCAACGGCTTCTTTACTACGACTGATTGCTGCGGACCCTAAAATCGGCCGCGACAAAGCTTTTATGAAACGGGCTCATGAGCTTGCGAATAAGAAGTAATCTTTTCGTTAAGTATCGTGATAGCATTCGTTATATATTCAAACATATCAAACATTTCATTCACATCACGCCTCCCGAGTGCCTCATTAAGTTTATCCACGTTGTACTCGAGAGATCGCTTCTCCTTTTCCAAGTCGGTAAGTTTTGACTTGTAACGTTCAATCTTCTCTTTCCATGTATTTGTATTTTTTTCCATATTCTCGTCCAGTCTAGAAATCTGTTGTTCATAGTTTTCCCTTTGCCTTAAAAGAATTTGACGCTTCACATCTGAATTACATTTTTCAATTTGAAATTCTAAACGTTGCATTTTTTCTTCATAGTCCTCCAACTCTTGCATATACGATGTGTGATACAATTCGAGACTATACTCGAGTCTCTTAATTTCGTTTTGAAGTTTAAGATCCATGTTGTATTTTACAGTATCTTCAAATCTTTAAGATCATTGATGAATAAATCAAAATGTCCTAGTCTATATTGTACATATCCCCATAGTATAAAGAACATCGATTTTGTCAGTTGATTGACCTCTGTCTCGGGCATTTTATATATAGGACCAACGAGTCTCCCCATAAAAGTTTCTTCTTTCTTCTGTCCTGTAAAATACATCTCAGCTTGGGTTAGAGCACAATTATCATCGTTTACACTCCAATGGAAAAAGAGAAAAGGAATCAACATCGAATAAAATGCCAAGTTCCTCTTGTTATTCGTAAATGGTACAACAATTATAGCCAAGAGGAAGACCAAGTGAAGAATAAATATAATGTTCATCTATATTAAGATGACAGAAGAAATTACGGACATGGATTCCATGTGGAATGAGTATCATGAAAATGTACTGAGACAATGGGGTGAAGCGTGTGCGTGTTATCGATATATGCATCACAGAGCCTTCTTAAAATTCAAAAAATTATCGCTTAGATTTAATTTACCAGTTATTGTTTTATCCACAGTTACAGGTACGGCGAATTTTGCTCAAAGTTCTTTTCCTGAAAGTATGCGTAGTTCTGCACCAGCAATCATAGGTGGTATGAACCTGATTGCTGGTCTAATAGCTACTATTATGCAATTTCTAAAAATTAACGAGTTGATGGAAAATCACAGGACCGCTGCGTTAGGACATGGAAGCCTTTCGCGTAATATTCGATTACAGCTCTCACTCCCACGCGCTGAGCGTAAGAAGGAGGGATTGATATTCGTGGAAGAATGTAAGATGGAGTACGATCGTCTTCTTGAACAATCACCATCAATTCCCAGGCACATTTTAACAAATTTCGACAAAGAATATCCTATTGAAGGTGTATTCACGAAACCCGAAATCTTAAATGTGCGAGCTATACCACCCCTCAAACCACCAAAAACTATTGGTACAGTACAAGCTATAACAAAGGGAACACCTTTTGAAAAGTTTGTTCCTAGTGAGGATGAGGAAGAGGTAGAGTATGAAGAGGAAGAAGAAGAGATAGACGTTGAACAAGGTACACCAACAGACCGAACATAAGCAAATTGGTAAGAACGCTGCATGCAACGAATGGTAAAATTTTCCTTTTTAAAGGTTTTACGATTCTATCATGTAGTGCGTCATTATCAAGCACCAAATCTATGGCCTGATTAGTAAGATCATCAATGGATTCCTTCATTAAGATAGTTGAGCAAAAAAAAGATCAAACTGTGACGACGATTCACACAAAACAAATTAACCTAATACGTAACTATATAGAAAATGGTAAAAATGTGTTCATATGTGGTTCCCCAGGTGTAGGTAAGTCCTATATACTCAAAGCAGTTTTAGAAGGTTACAGTCACGTCGAACTACAATCTGAACATCTGAAGAGTAAATGTTTATTTTTACCATTTATTAAACCTTCAAAAAAACATGTATTTATTGAAGACTATGATCCAGTATTTAAACCTATAATTGAGAGGGTGTCTGATGGAGACTCTCTCACTAGAGGTTCATTAATTGTGACTATGACAAATATGTGTATGTATCCAAACTTTGAAACTGTTTTCATCCCAAAACATAAACCTGAAGTTATTATGACACTCGTAGATGATAGAGGACCAAATATTGAAACTGCTGCTGGTATGTGTAAAGGTAACATCCACAACTTTTTTACGTACTTGGATGGATACGATGAAGTTGATATATTCAAAACACCTAAAGAGTTTATAGCTGAGGTTTTGTCTGATCCGGTACCTATAGAAATTCGTGATAGTATATCGGAGCATGGTCATATATGGGACATATTTCAAGAAAACTATCTCGATTCAAAAGGTGTAAATACTGTAGCAACGAGTACATCATTTTCAGATGCAGATTTTTACGATACACATATATACTCATTTGGTAATTGGAATCTTATGCCATATTTTGTGTTACATGCACTGACTATACCCAAAAAGAAATTGGGAGAACCACTCATCAAAGATAAGATTCGACCAGGAAGTTGTTGGACAAAACTTGGTAACTATAAAATGAGAAAACAAAAGTATCAAGAGATTCGTAAAAAGTCTAGGATGGGGCTTGGAGTTGAAGAATTGTGTCTCTTGAAAAATTACGCAGAAAAGGGACACCTAAGTAATCTGATCGAATATAAAATATCACCCCAAGATTTCGACGTGATAAATCACCTCGCAGTTGGAAACGGCTTAAAATCTAGAGACGTGACAAGAGTAAAGAAGGCTCTCAAAAATGTCTACGAAGGAAGAAGAAACTGCTGAGGTTGAAGAGTATGTGAAGGTTATCGGGAACGAGATCCTCTTCTACGCTGACGTGGATCGTGAAAATGCCCTTGACTTCGTTGAGAAATTTAAAAAATTGGAGATCCAACTTCTTAAAAACAAAGCTGAACTCTATGGGTACGAACCCTTAATTAGGGTTCATATCATGAGTGAAGGTGGAGACATCTTCGCAGGTATGACAATGATGAACACTCTCGAGTCATCCCGTGTGAAGGTTGTCACCATCGCCCAGGGATCTTGTTGCAGTGCCGCGACGTTCATGTTGCTTGGAGGTTCTGAGAGACATATGGGGAAAAATGCATATGTTCTCATCCACCAAATTTCTACAGAATTATGGGGTAATTTTCAGGAACTTAAACATGAGCTGAAATCAACGGATAAGTTTATGAAAAATTTGAAGAAGATGTATCTCGAAAAAACCAAGATTCCTGAGAAAAAGCTGAATAAACTCATGAAAAAGGATATTTACCTTTCCCCCCGTGACTGCCTCAAGTATGGAATCGTCCACGCTCTTGAGTAATTTTGACCGAGCGTTTATAGAGTGCTAGCACACATAGAATTATAAATATGATACAAAAATTATTCGCATTTAATGACATGATTGTGCTTTCTGGGGGCCTAAGTCGTTCCATTCTGTCGTAATTTACAACTTGAATTCCCGACATCTATTTAAAGTTGAGAAATTAATTACCCATATAATGGAACGCCTTATCCGCAACGATAAAATGAACCGCGAGCGTTATATTGACATCAGAGTTGATGACTTGAAAGATGGAACTGCAGATATCGTCAAGACATCTGGCATCGTTGGAAGTGATAAGTTTTCTGAATCACGAACAAATGTTAAGACTGGTTATGAAAAGGCTCTCAAGAGAGCCCAAACCATGTGGAACAATGAGCATACCAAATGTAACCAAGTGTTGCCCATGCTCGCTAACAAGTGGGAAGATCGCCAGAAATACATCTCCGAGCCGTTCTACGTCCAACCCAAACTTGACGGTGTTCGCCTACTTGTCTCCAAAGATGGTGGCATTTCGAGGACTGGGAAGATCATCCCTGGAACTGAGGTTCTCGGTAAGGGTCTTGAACCGGGTCAATACGTTGATGGTGAAGCCTTTGACCCTAACCTCAGCTTTGAGGAACTTACGAGTACTTTCAAGACGGACCCTCTGAAGCTCAAGTTCCATGTGTTCGATTTCTTTGATTTGAAGAAGCTTGACATGACCTTCGAGCAACGCTGGGAGTATGTCAAGGTTCATATCTACAATCCTCATTACGAATATGTCAAAACGACACTCGTAAAAACCAAGAAGGATCTTCCTCTCATGCATCAGAAGCATGTTGAAGAAGGACATGAAGGTACCATGATCCGTGACCGCTTCAGTGTCTATGAAGTTGGACAACGAAGCAACTATCTCCTCAAGCACAAGGATTTCCAGACTGAGGAATACGAAATCACTGGTGCCAATACGGGTCATGGTCGTGACGCAGATGCAGTTGTTTGGGTCTGTAAAACTGCAGATGGTCGTCAATTTACAGTGCGTCCGGAAGGAACCATTGTTCAGAGAGAGGAGCAATACAGGAATTACAAAAAGTACATTGGAAAGATGCTCACTGTACGTTTCCAAAACCTTACCGCGATCGGTGTTCCCCGATTTCCCGTGGGTGTAGTAATTAGAGATTATGAATAATATTGTAATATAAAAATGAACAGGGTGGCTATCGATGTCGATGAAGTTTTAGTTAAGTTTCTCTATCCAATGGCAAAGTTTCACTATAAAACTATACGCAAACCGAAATATAGTTACGTATACCGTCAAATTTTTGACATAGATGAAACGGAATCACAAAAAATGGTGAGAGAATTTTACATGTCAAAAGACTTCATGGAACTCACTCCTATAAAAAATTCCCAACTCGCTATGTATAAACTTCGGGCGAATACCAAGAAGATGTATATTCTCACAGGTCGTCAAGAGGTGGTGAGAGATGAGACGGAGACGTGGATTCAACACTACTTTCCAGGTATTTTTGATGACGTCATACTCACAAACAGCTATACCCCAAATGAGATTAGGAAAATTGATATATGTCGTGCTCTCAACATCGGTCTTCTAATTGATGATAATAAGGGTATATGTGATGAGTGTATAGAAGATGGTGTCAAAGCACTGAACTTTATAGGTGACGACGAAATTTACCCATGGTGCGAGGAAAGTGACATAAGTTTAAACGGATGGAATAGTATATGTCAATCGGACTCGTTGCTCCTAAACCTCTAATAGAAATATGTGTTCGTTTGAAAGGGAAACCGATACATATGTCTCAAACTCATGAAACTGTCAAGAGGATGATTTCCAGGATGGAGAAACCTAGAGTAATATTCACATATTATCCTACAGAGGAAACTATGAATGTACTAACTCACGAGCTCGGTCCCCTTGATGTTGTCGTAGATTGTTATGTAGATTTACCTGAAAATATACGAAAACGGCATGAAATGTGTATGGAAAATTGTACGCAATACCTATTCATGGATGCGGGTGTTGTTGGGGGTGATATAACAGCCTACATGGACAATAAGAATATGTTTAAGGAAATGTTTTATATTGGTCCTATTGTAGGATAGATGTTTGCATTACTATGTAAGCCAATTGTTGTTCCTATTCAAAATTCAAACCCAATTTTAAAAGCGAATGATTGTCGTATTGCATACGTGAAGCCATCTCAAGATCAAGAGGGTATCTTAGAACTTGAGATACTCGAGGCACCTCCAATAAAAATAGATTAATTCAAATAAATATCGGAGACATATTTCCTTCCTTTGATTTCATGAAGATGACTTCGTCACATTCACCACCTCGCATCGTCATTTTTACTTCTCCACACACAGTTCCATGTTTTTTAAATCTATCACACGCCATTTCTGTTCTTTCTGTGATGTTCATGTTTTGACTATAACCGATGAATGTTCGATCAACCTCACCTTCATCGTTTGTAGCTTCTATAGTAGCTATCCAAGAATAAGACCCATATTTCCATTCGTTTTTCGTGTCTATCGGGGGAGGTGGAGCATCCAATAGAGATGAATTGAGACGACAGTTGATTCTCTTGTGCAGAGCTACAACTGGTGAAAGTACGATACTCAACATTATTATACATATGCGTTATTTTTTTAAGTCTCCTCCGGCCGGGTTTGAACCGACGACCTACAGGTTAACAGCCTGTCGCTCTACCAACTGAGCTACAGAGGAATGGTCCTCTCTACTAGAATCGAACTAGTGACCATTGGAACTACAGTCCACTGCTCTACCGACTGAGCTAAGAGAGGGTAAGGGTCCATCACATATGCTTGTTCATGGAGCCTCTTAAGGTGAACGGTCTTAGGAGTCTCCCACATATGATCCGGTTTGTGATTAATGGGTACGAAGTGTGGGGTGTCCTAAAAAGGCACTCGCCTACCATATAATCACGGTTATTCAAACTTTGAGTTAGAGTTGGCCTTTGTCGATGCCCTTATTATCAAAATTAGACCCCAAAAGTCCTGGACATCGACCCCTCTCTCCACTTGAATAAGCTCCCACCAAGATTCGAACTTGGGGCGGTGGATTCAAAGACCACAGTGTTGACCGACTACACTATAGGAGCGGATATATTAGTATCTACTGTCTTATCTTTAAGTCCGTTTATGTATTTCATACCCAGAAGTGACACGGAAAATAGACCAGCGGATGTATTGGCTATCATCATTGGAATGACTCGAAAATGTATAGAATACACAAGACCAGTTGAACTCGCCAGTAAATTCAGAAATAAGAAAGTGTAGTTTATAGCGTGGGTATCTTTAGTCTTATACACATGCATAATTTGGGGAACGAACATGACTGTAATCAGTATAGAACTTACCAGACCTAAAATATTTATGACCGTATCCATTATGTGATAATATTTTCTAAGGTTTAACTAAGTATGTTATCAATTCTCATTTTGATTCTGGTCTTGGTATTGTTATATAACATCAAAACTGTGAAGAAAAAGATGAAACATGACTATAAATGTTTCCTTCTCACTGTTAAAAGTGAAAAAGAGAGACAGAATAGATTTTTCAAATATCATGATACGGATATACCAATCGAAGTTATTTATGGACCAGATACTCGAAGTGTAAAGGTGGCGAGAAAATTCGAATATGACATAGAACCTGAATATTTTGAAAAAGCGATTGAAATGCACTACAATCCTACCGTTCCTAGACCGGATATAACATATTTCAATTTAGGAGCTATAGGATGTTTTATGGGACATATGGAATTTTACAAACGTTGTTTCAACCAAGGTATTAAATATGCTGTTATTTTTGAAGATAATGTTATTGTAAAGTCTAACCTACTTTATGATGAAATTCAAAAAGTTATAGACGAAAAGGGTGACGACTTTGAAATGTATTTTTTTCATTGTCTCTCCAGACTTCCCGAAAGTGGTGAAAAGGTGAAATGGATTTCAAGTACCAAATGTTATCTGATCAATGTAAGTAATATGGAAAAGTATCATAAGTATTTTTACCCTATGGATAACCATATAGACATGAAACATGAGGATTTAATAGCAAAAGGAGCTAGAGTGTATTATAGAGATTTAAGAAAGTATATACATATTGATAGAAGTCATACTAGTACGATAGGACACGGAAATCATGGCAATAAGACTTTCTTCTCTAGACAGTACCCCATGGCTACACCCGATGACGTAGAGCGAGGCTACTGATATTGAACGCTAGTGATATAGTGATGCACGACCGGGCATCCATTCCTGGGGTGAGTGGACCAGACCAAATTGAACTCTTTTTTTGCATGGGGCTTCAACTTGAGAATATATCTCAACTTATCCCGGGAGCTTAATCCCCGAATCCATAGAGAGTCATCAATCTTTACAAAGTTACCTTCACCACTATGTCGATCATTGCTTCTCTGTTGCCGTTGAGCTTGCTCGACTTCTTCTCGTGAATAAAATGCGTCCAATCTACCCTCTTCCCGCATAATTTCGAAGACCTTCCTTCTATTGATGGTTTGGGGACTGAGAAGCTCGCGCAAGAAAGACATGAGTTTGCGTTGAGTGACTGTGTTACCGATGCGCGCCTCACGAAGTTTGGGCTTACTGTAGTACCGAGCAGACACTGCGCCATCGGTGATATTGTGTTCAGTAGAACGGTTAGATGGATCCAATAGATGTTCCCTTTTGCACGCGAGAAACTTTTCAGCGGGAACGTAGATGTCAGTGAGTGGGTGAATCATTGCAGACATTTTTTACTTGGAAATTTGTATATCTAGTCTTAACTTAGGTTTTCAACTTTTACAATGAGGAAAACTCATTCTAAAAGATGTTCCCAACGGGGCTCGAACCCGCGACCTCGGCGTTATAAGCACCACGCTCTAACCAACTGAGCTATGAGAACCGGTGCAATTGATCATGTTACTGACCTTTGTGTATAACACATTGTATAAGGGTGCCAAGTCTTTAAACCACATCAACGTAGTTTTCGAATGTACCAGCACCTTTAATGAAATTTCGATACTTTTGGGCATATTCAAAAGCTTCACGTGCAATACGAACAGATAAAATTGTATCATATACACATGGCTCGGCATCACGAAGAATGGATCCAGCGCCTTCTTCTGTTTTCTTTGGTGAGAGGGCTACGCGGTTGTTATTGTGCACACTTTACTAGCTATTTATACGATATCGAAATTAAAATAACTTCATCACCTTAGCCAACTCCGTCATAATTAAGAATTGTTGTGACATAACGAGAAGCTTTGCTGCGTCTGTCTTTGGTGAAATGTCACCATAGCCCACACTGCTCATGGTAGTAAACGCAAAATAAAATGCATCAAGAGGACTTTTAAAGTCAAAACTTTGAGGTCCCATCTGACTATATAGAAGTCCATACATGAGAGTAATGGCGAGTATATTCCAAGCGGCCGCTTTCATTTAGTATAGACAAATAAAATTATACTCGCTCGAGTTCGTCTATATCTCCACTTTTTCGTCTGGTTGTATTTTTTAATGCGCCAAGCCAGCGAGAAACTGCACGCTGAGAGCCCGTCACAGACGCGGCGTCATCACTTACAACTATACTTAAACCATTACAAACATCGGGTTTATTTTCCTTCTCTGGAAATTGTACCAAGAAAGCCTGAATCGATATGGCTGGTATATCTGGTGAGTCATCGAGAAGTTTGTCATAATCTTCCCTACATTTCATAATGAATCCAACCACGTCATCACGGTGTTTAACATCAAGAGAAAGTTCCATGTCAATACTTCTATAGAGCTTAGACCATTGTACGCACATAGCCGAGTGTGCCTCAGATAGAGGTAGAGACTGACTAAATTTACTGATAGATGTGAGTATACCACCCAAAACATTTAGGAATGCAAAGAAATACTGGATAATCATTATATTGTTTTTTGTGTCTTGAGATACATCTTCATTACCACTCGGATTTAGGACGGCAAAACCACCGACACCGGTTATACTCGCTATAATTATACTAGGATAAGACAACCAATCATTCTGTTTCTTGTAGAATAGGCGTGCGTGATTATGTAACCAGCGGTATCCAGCCGCCTTTTCAGCCCATTTTATAAGCAACTTTTCTTGTTTTTCACACCATTCACACTGTTCGTCTTGTTTAACACTCATGGTCTATTTTACGCGGATATATTT
>MEHZ011470152.1_pt1 | contig 12582 bp, 9 predicted proteins | sample 897221 | NCBI WGS metagenome assembly MEHZ01 (sample SAMN05514161, study PRJNA337945) | marine metagenome | isolation source: marine surface water | place: Arctic Ocean | collected 2007-12-13 | reverse complement strand
CCGTGGCGGTGCGTCTCGTTGTTGAGCGGGAGCGAATCCGTATGGCCTTTAACTCTGCCGGCTATTGGGATATCAAAGGAAAATTCGGGCCCGGTGATTTCGAAGCGAAGCTTGTAACCATTGACGGCAAGCGAATCGCAACCGGCGGTGACTTCAATGCCTCCGGAGAACTATCAAAGACTGACGTCGTGCTCTTGAACGAATCAGAATCGAAAGCATTCGTCGCCTCCCTTTCTGGGGTTGAATACACGGTTCGCTCAGTTGAGCAAAAGCCTGGACAGCGCAAACCAAAAGCGCCATTCACCACCTCCACAATTCAGCAGGAAGCGTCGGGTCGTTTCCGGTGGGGCGCTCAGCGGACAATGCGGGTGGCACAAGGTCTATATGAAAACGGCTACATCACTTATATGCGTACCGACTCGGTGAGCCTTTCGACTCAGGCACTGAATGCTGCGCGCACACAAGCCACTGAGCTGTACGGCCCCGAATACATTGACGCCAGTCCGCGCGTGTGGGCTAATAAGTCAAAGAACGCGCAAGAGGCGCACGAGGCAATCCGTCCAGCGGGTGATACTTTCCGGACACCGGGGGAAGTCAGCAAAGAGCTGACCGGAGACGAATTCCTACTGTATGAATTGATTTGGAAGCGCACTGTCGCCAGCCAGATGGTGAACGCCCAAGTCGCTACCACCACAATAAAATTCGGTGCCCAAGCAGCAAATGGCAAGGATGCAGAGTTTAGTTCGAGCGGAACCGTGGTGATTTTCCCAGGGTTTAAGGCGGCACTTGACGACATCGCCTCTGATGACGACAACGAGGAGGACCGCCAACTTCCTGCGCTCAGTGAGGGCCAGAAACTCAACGCGAAGGAACTCACTGCAGAAGGACACGCCACTAAGCCGCCAGCAAGATTCACCGAAGCGACCCTTGTCGGCAAGCTCGAAGAATTGGGAATTGGCCGGCCGTCAACTTACGCCTCGATCATGTCAACGATTGTTGACCGAGGCTACGTCTGGAAAAAGGGCTCGGCGCTTGTTCCCAGCTTCACCGCGCTCGCGGTGGTGCGACTCCTTGAAGAGCACTTTAGCGAACTCGTTGACTACAAGTTCACGGCTAATATGGAAGAAGCACTCGATGAGATTGCTCTAGGAAAAGCCAATCGAATTAAGCAACTCGATGCATTCTGGCGCGGTGGCGAAATGGCCCAAGGACATTTTCACGGTGTTAAGGCGCTGACTGAGGACCTGGGTGCAATCGATGCCCGTGGAATTGCGACCATGCCCATTAAGGGAACGGACGCGATGCTGCGTGTTGGCCGGTATGGCGCCTACGTGGAGCGCGACGAAGAGCGCGCAAATATTCCCATGAGTGTTGCCCCGGACGAACTCACTGCAGAACTTGCAGAGGAGCTGCTCCTTGAACCATCGGGGGACCGGGAACTGGGGCTTCACCCAGACACGGAACTCATGATTGTTGCCAAGTCCGGACGCTACGGCCCCTATGTCACAGAGAACTTGCCAGAGGGTTCACCAAAATCGGCCAAGCCGCGCACGGCTTCATTATTTAGTTACATGAAACCAAGTGAAGTGACATTTGAGCAGGCTATTTCCCTGTTAAGCCTGCCAAGAGTTGTCGGAATTGATCCAACAACGGCGGAAGAAATTACTTCACAAAATGGTCGTTACGGTCCTTATCTGATGCGGGGAAAAGATTCCCGTTCCCTCGATAATGAGGATCGGATCTTTGAAGTAACGTTGGAGGAAGCCCTCCAGCTGTACTCACAACCAAAGGTGCGCCGAGGCCGAGGCCAAGCTGCCGGTCCGTTGCGTGAAGTTGGTGTTGATCCATCAACCGGGAAAATGATTGTCGTTAAAGAGGGTCGCTTTGGGGCCTATGTCACTGACGGTGAAGTCAATGCAACCCTTCGCGTTGCCGATGACCCGATGAGTGTCGGCCTTGATCGGGCAAGTGATCTGATCGCTGAACGGCGGGCTAAGGGTCCAGCAGTCAAGAAAACGGCCAAGCGGGCACCGGCTAAGAAGGCAGCCAGGAAGACCACCAAAAAGGCAGCTAAGAAGACCACCAAGAAAACAGTGGCAAAGAAGGCAGCGCCAACGGCGGCTGATGCGATGTCTGGCCAAGAAGTGAAAACTTAGGAACACCGATGACCGGATATTTCGTTGCCTTTGAGGGCGGAGAGGGCGTTGGTAAATCAACCCAAGAAGCGTTGTTATCGGACTATCTCACCCAACAAGGGCACGTAGTTTTGCGAACGAGGGAGCCGGGGGGCACGCCAGCCGCCGAGCAAATTCGGGACACGGTTCTAAGCCGCGCACATGAAGGAATGAATCCGCAGAGCGAAGCGTTGCTCTTTGCGGCGGCTCGCGGAGATCATGTGGCCCGAGTGGTTCGCCCGGCATTAGCGAGAGGCGATGTCGTCATTTGTGACCGTTACATCGATTCTTCGATTTCCTACCAAGGATATGCGCGCGCATTGGGCGCGGATCGCATCAAGGATTTGAGCATGTGGGCAACAGGTGGGTTACTTCCGGATCTCACAATAGTAATGGCTCTTGACCCTGAAGTGAGTATGAAGCGAGTCGTGAACCCTGACCGTTTGGAATCAGAGCCAATGCAATACCACCGCGATGTAGCAGACGCATTTCTTGAAATTGCTGCTCAAGATCCGAGTCGCTACTTGATAGTGGATGCAACTGGAACAAAAGAGGAAAGTGCACGGGTAATTCGCGAGCGCGTAATGCAAGAACTGAAATAGTCATGCAACCAATATGGGGCGCGCTAGTCGGGCAGTCAGACGCAGTGGAGAAACTGAGCCGGGCTGTCACGGACGCTGATAAAATTCGGAACGGCGAACCTGGCCCCGCCATGACCCACGCCTGGTTGATCACTGGACCACCAGGATCGGGAAGATCAACCGCTGCAACGACATTTGCCGCAGCACTTATGTGCCCACTTAATGGTTGCGGAACCTGTCAGATCTGCCGCATGACCCCATTCGGTGGTCACCCTGATGTCCAAATCGTTATTCCCAGTGAGCTCTCCTACGGTGTCGAGGAAGCCCGTGAACTAGTTCGACTTTCAGCATTCGCACCGATTGATACGCCCTGGCGAGTAATTATCATTGAAGATGCTGACCGACTCACCGAATCGGCCTTTGATTCCTTACTGAAAAGCCTGGAAGAGCCAACCCCGCATACCGTGTGGGTTTTGTGCGCCCCCAGTGTTGAAGACGTCCTGCCAACGATTGTCTCGCGGGCCAGGCACGTCTCTTTGCGAACGCCAACGACCAAAGACGTAATGCAATTGTTAATTAACACTTACAAAGTCGATCCGGCGATGGCAGCATTTGCGGCACGTGCTTCCCAGGGACACATTGGCCGAGCGCGTGGACTGGCCACCGAGGAAGCAAGCCGAACCCGGCGGCAATCTGATCTGAGGTCGGCGATCAGCTTGCGCGACGTGCCTTCGTGTGTGTTAGCTGCCCGTGAGATGGTCACTGCGGCAACGACGGCAGCCAATACGCGAGCGGACGAACTCGATGCAAAAGAAGATGAGCAATTCAAGGCAGCATTCGGAATCGAAGAAGGTAGTAGAGTCAAAGGGGCGTCAAAGCGAAAAGTGGACGCGGCAAAAAAACAACTTGCGGATCACCAAAAAAATCGGCGCAAGCGCATGATCCGCGACGAAGCGGATAGATCCCTTGTCGACTTACTTGGGCTTTTCCGTGATGTACTTATGGTTCAAGTTGGTAGCAACCTTGAATTGATCAATCAAGAAATGCGTCCGGCAGTCGAATCGTTTGCCGCTCGCGGGAATCCCGCAGACACCACTCGAACACTTGTTGCTATTGAGCGGGCTAGGGCTTCCATCAAAGCCAGTACGCCACCGCAACTTGCCGTTGAGTCGGTCATGGTCTCAATTAAAGATCCGAAGCTCGCATCAGTCCATGTGAATATGCGATAAGTGAGTCAGCGGCCGGTTGTAAATTGACCATCCCAGTGAGGTCGGGTGAGGCCAGTAATTCGGCCGCTGCTGCGAGTAGCTTGTCGTAGCTATCACACCCCAGTACCAGTCGTGAAGCAACAACCTGAGCGGCGCTCGTGGCGCTGGCCGCCGCCGCAGTCGCCGGTAGTGAGGCGGCGAGTTGATGCAGAACTAGTAGTCGATCACACAGTGCATTTAACGCGACGGCTGCTTGTGTATCTGCATTTACTAACTCTTTGCCTGCAGCAGGGTGCAACACTGAAACACTGGAACTCATGTTCACCACCTGAGTGCGCACGGCCAGGTAGCGCTTAACGCAGTCGCGCCCGATCGCCCCTCGAGGCAACGGGGTGGCAGGAGCAACCGAGCCTCGACCGACAGGTTCCGGGCCCAAGCGACGCCAGCGGCGAATGCTCATCAGCGAGATCACGGCACCACCAATAGTGATAAACCACAGCGCGGGGTTCGAGCTCACAATGGCAACAGTGCCGCCAGCAATCGCTATTCCACCTCCAGCGACGGCTCCAAACCGGAATGATTCCAAGCGGGCGCGGTATTTTCTACGAGCGCTTTTCTGGGTGGCAAGTTCCTTCTTGTGGGCTCGATTCAAAGTTCGATTCCCGGTGGCGGCGCTGAACGCGTCGATCACATTTAGCCCTCGGGCAATTCCCGCTTCAACCATCGCAGAGATCTCTGCCGGTGTTCGTGCTTGTTTGCTCACTGATATACCGTAAGGCGGATGACTGAGTTAGGGCTAATCGGCATCCGCAACCTCGCTTTCGGGGCAGTCACCGTCTTGCTGATCGCTGGGTGTTCAAGCACAAATGCAACTGCACCGAGTCTTCCGCCAAATCAACCCGGTCAAGCAACCCCAACTCAAGCTGGGCTGGAGGTCTTCTACAGCCAGCAGATTGATTGGCGTAATTGCGGGGATGCAGACTGCACCACATTTGAGGTCCCACTGGACTACCAAGAACCCCAAGGCGATCGAGTGACACTCTCCATGTCGAAAGTTCGGGCACGTGGCGAATCGATTGGTTCACTATTCGTTAATCCGGGTGGCCCGGGCGGAAGCGCATTTGAATACGCCAAAGCCGCTGACTACATTGTGACTGATCAGGTTCGCGAATCATTTGATGTGGTCGGAGTTGATCCACGAGGGGTTGGCTTCAGTGACACCATTCGATGTTTGACTGATGAGCAGATTGATGCGCTAATTTCAGCGGATGGATCGCCAGACACGGAGCTTGAGGAGAGTCGGCTGATTCTCGACGCCGGGTTTATCGGGCAAGCGTGTGAGAACTCAGGCAATCCACTCATTGCTCACATGTCAACAGTTGAAGTTGCCAAGGACATGGATATCGCGCGAGCTCTTGTTGGTGACCCGGTGATGAACCTGTTAGGAAAGAGTTACGGAACGGCAATTGGAACCGCCTATTTGGAGTTGTTTCCTAGTCGGGTTGGTCGGATGGTACTTGATGGCGTCTTGCCAATCTATTTGAATCAGTTCGAAGTAACCCAGTCTCAAGCCGAGGAATTTGAGGTGTTACTGCGCTATTTCGTGGTGGACTGTTTGGAGCAAAATGATTGCCCGCTGACGGGGAGCGTAGATCAAGGAGTGCAACAAATCCGAGAGTTCTTGCTCAAGTTAGATGCGATTCCGCTTGTGGGAGACCAAGGACGTGAATTAACTGAGGGCTTAGCTACGTTTGCGATTTTGAGTTATCTCTATTTCCCGCAATATGATTTTCCAGAGTTGCGTGCGGCGCTGAGTTCGGCGATGACCCAAGGTGACCCGCGTGAACTACTCAAGCTCCTTGACCAACGCATCAGTCGGGAGCCGGAGGGCCGCTACACAGATAATTCAAGTGATGCTTTTTACGCAGTCTCCTGTCTTGACCTACCTGTCACTCAAAGCGTTGATCAAGTTCGCGAGTTTGCAGAACGACTGGCAATAAGCGCGCCGACTTTCGGAAAGAGCCTGGGCTGGGGGGTTCTTGCGTGTAAGGACTGGCCCTATTCAGCGCAAACAGTGATCACAATCACGCGAAATACTTCCGCTCCCGTCATGCTCGTTACGGCAGAAAACGATCCGGCAACTCCAGCTAAATGGGCCACAGATGTTGCGGTCAAGCTGGGCAACGCGGAACTGGTCATTTGGGAGGGCGGCTATAACCACACGGCTTATCTTGAGGGCAGCGACTGCGTAACTGACCGGGTTGACGCCTATCTTCTTGAGGGCATCATTTCACCCGGAACCACAACTACCTGTAATTGACTATACCCCTATGGGGTATAGTCATGGCATGAATCCGGGCTACTCAGACGACAAGGTCGCGGTGCTCAAGCGCCTCAAGCGCATCGAGGGGCAGGTCCGCGGGATTGAGCGCATGGTCGAGGAAGACACCTACTGCATCGACGTCCTCACCCAAGTTTCAGCAGCCACCAAAGCCCTTCAGTCGGTGGCGCTTCTGCTCATGGGGGATCACCTTCAGCACTGTGTTGCTGATGCACTGAGTAAGGGCGGCGACGACGCCACTCTCAAAATCAAGGAAGCCCAACAAGCAATCGAACGACTTGTCAAAAGCTAATTAAGAAATGGGAAAAAGAATGTTACAAAAGACCGTTCACGTTGATGGAATGTCTTGCGATCACTGCATCCACGCGGTCACCGAGGAAATATCAAAAATCCTCGGTGTAACCGGTGTTGATATTGACTTGCATGCTGGTGAGATCTCTCCCGTGACAATTGCATCAGACAACGAAATCAGCGACACCGACATCGCCGCTGCAGTAGATGAAGCGGGCTACACAATCTTCCCATCATGACAACGACGATTTCGAAACCTGTTGTTCTCTCATTAGGCGGTATGACCTGTGCGTCGTGTGCCATGCGGGTTGAGAAGAAACTCAACAAACTTGACGGAGTACGTGCGACGGTCAATTTTGCAACCGAGATTGCAACCATCACCTTGCCAGACAACGTGAGCATCGCCGATGCAATCTCTATCGTTGAGTCAGCGGGATACACGGCCAAGGAAGTCTCACAAAATGATCGTGAAGAAGTTACTCCAAAAGACACAGTGGAGAAAGCTCTACGCCAGCGATTAATCATCTCATCAATCCTGGCTATCCCCGTTGTCTTAATGGCCATGATCCCTGGACTGCAATTCGACTACTGGCAGTGGCTTTCCTTGACACTGGCGAGTCCTGTAGTGGTGTGGGGCGCCCTTCCCTTCCACAGAGCGGCGTGGGTGAACCTACGTCACGGAAATGCCACCATGGACACGCTCATTTCCATTGGAGTGAGTGCCGCCTACATTTGGTCTCTCTACGCACTATTTTTTGGTGGAGCGGGCGCAACCGGCATGACCATGGATTTCACGCTGTTGCCTGACCCGAACGCTACAAGTGAGATCTACCTTGAGGTCGCATCGGCGGTAACGGTATTCATTCTTCTCGGCCGCTACTTTGAGTCACGGGCAAAGTCTCAAAGCAGCGCCGCTTTGACCGCGCTGCTCAACCTTGGAGCCAAAGATGTCTCCATTATTTCCCAGGGGCAAGAAAAAAAAATTCCCATTGACATGCTCCAACTCGGTGACCAATTCGTTGCTCGCCCCGGTGAGAGAATCGCAACAGATGGTAAAATCGTGGAAGGCTCGTCCGCTGTCGACGAGTCCATGATCACTGGAGAATCCGTCCCGCTAGAGGTCTCGCCTGGTGACAAAGTGATCGGCGCAACAGTTAATGCGGGCGGCCGGCTGCTCGTTGAGGCAACGGCTGTTGGTTCTGACACCGCACTGGCGCGGATCACCTACCTCGTAGAACACGCGCAAGCTGGGAAGGCACCCATTCAGCGATTAGCCGACCGGGTTGCTGCAATTTTCGTTCCAATAGTCATCTCACTGTCCCTTGTGACGCTCGTCGGTTGGTTAATCGCAGGTGCGGAACCAAGTTTCGCTTTCACCGCTGCAGTTGCAGTGTTGATCATCGCTTGCCCATGCGCATTGGGACTTGCAACACCGACTGCACTCATGGTGGGAACCGGCCGCGGAGCGCAGCTGGGAGTACTGATTCGTGGACCGCAAATCCTGGAGTCAACCAAGCAGGTGAACACAATCGCACTGGATAAAACCGGAACAATTACTACAGGAAAAATGTCTGTCCACGAATTACATCTTGCGCTCGGGGTTGAGGAAACCGAGTTCCTCACTGTCGCGGGATCACTAGAAAACGCCAGCGAACACCCGATCGCGCAAGCTGTCTCGAAGTATTCCAGTGAGCGCGCAGAACTTGTCACGCCCGACGACTTTCAATCAACCCCGGGTCGCGGCGTTCAAGGCGTAGTGAATGGCAGAGTGGCGATTGTCGGTAATCCAGACTGGATTAACACCGAATGGGGCTTAACACCTGACAGTGATTGGGTTCGCACCCACCAAGAGCAAGGCCGAACCGTCATCGCCGTGGTTTGGGACGGACAAGTCAAAGGGTTGATTGGCGTATCCGACACAGTGAAACCTGACTCGGTAAGTGCAATTGCCAAGTTTAATCGGATGGGCCTCACACCAGTACTCATTTCAGGTGACAATCAGGCGGCCGCCGAGCAAGTAGCTCAGGAGGTCGGAATCGACAAAGTTTTTGCGGGAGTTCTCCCCGAAGACAAAGTACAAATTATTAGTCAGCTCCAATCCGAAGGACAAATCGTCGCAATGGTCGGGGACGGTGTCAACGACGCCGCCGCTCTGATTCAAGCAGACCTTGGCATGTCAATGGGCTCAGGAACCGACGTGGCAATTGAAGCAAGTGACATCACGCTCACTAACAGCAACCTGACAAGCGCCGCAACGGGTATTGAGCTTGCCCGCAAGACCCTGAGCACGATCAAAGGAAACCTGTTTTGGGCCTTTGCCTACAACTCGGCAGCGATACCCCTCGCCATGGCAGGGCTACTTAATCCCATGATCGCCGGAGCAGCAATGGCCTTCTCAAGTATCTTTGTCGTAACCAACAGCCTCCGGCTTCGCGGGTTTAAGCCCACCAAGTAACCTTGGCACGCCCGATTGGGCAGGCCGCCTTAGCTCAGGGGTAGAGCAACGCACTCGTAATGCGTAGGTCCGGAGTTCGAATCTCCGAGGCGGCTCCACGTTTTTGGCTCGTTTAGAGGCAAAGTGCGAACATTTTGCGAACATTTTTTTGAGAAAGCTTCTTCGGCGGCATCAGATAGCCGGCAGGTCTAAGCCAAACAGGGGTGTCCGGCTGCTGTGATCAGGGGGGGGCAGCTTGCACTTGGGGCCACGTGATAGTTTTTGGTATGCAGAATTCACGTCGCTCCGCAGTTGCTATGTGTGTAAGCACTGTTCTTATTGTGAGTGGGCTGTCGTTGTCCGCTGGTCCGGCTCAGGCGGCCGCAAAAGCGGGAGCCTCATGCAAAAAAATTGGGAAAACTGTGGTTCGATCGGGAACAGAGTTGACGTGTAAAAAGAGAAAAGGTAAGAAAGTCTGGACCGTTACCAAATCGAAGGCTTCGACTACTTCGTCTTCTGCGCCCACATTTAAGGTCCTGGGAACCCATCCGAATAAAAAGCTTGCGTGTATGAGTGAGACTTTCAATTCCTTTATTGACGTTTTCGGGGTGTACGTGGTCGGTGTTCCTCAGGTACCGACGAAGTATTTACAACACACAGCCAATGTTCTTGCGCAGTATCTAGATAACGATGCCGATGGCAAGGTCGATGACGAAAAAGTAACGTCCTACCTCGCGAAAAACGGTTACGTGTTTCCTGTATGGACTATGAGTTCTCGTGACAAATTCTGGGAGCAAGCTGCTGGGACCCTGTGCGAAGACGATGTGCGGATGAAAGCGAGCATGTACTACCCAGATGACCAATGGGCATTTGGGGGAACTGAACGCACCCAAGAGTGGGATACAAATCTTGAAGAAGTGTGGCATCTTGTTACGGCTGGTTTTACCAACGTCTACCCGAAAGATTTCGGTGATGACCCATCTTCTGGAAGCACGGCGGCCCTCGCGATGGATAAGGCACGCGGTGGAAAGTTTATTAAGACACCATCTCGCTATCCGTCAAATGCGTGGTACTCGAACCCAGAAGGCGAATACCAAAATCATCATGCCGAATACATTTATTGGGCATTGATGTCAAATTTTAGTGCACTCCCTGCCGTCCCCGGTCTGTGTCAACAGGTGCAGTCGGAATGGAAAATCTGCACAAAAAAAGATCTGCAAACACGAGACATCGGCATTTACAAACTACTAAACCAGAAGGGCTACGCAATACCTACCAAGATCCCCGATGGAATCTATAAAGGCTGAGGGACAAAGTGAAAAGCCTTATCGTTTTTGTAGTTCTGCCCGCACTCTTGTTCACCACGTCATGCGGAGGTAATACCGAAACAGACACCTCTGCGGATCGGCCAGAGTCTCAAGTCTCCCAAGAGTCTCAGGAGCCAAAAGAGTCTCAAGAGCCAAAAGAGTCTCAAGAGCCAAAAGAGTCTTCTAAAGAGTCTGAGGAGCCTCAAGAGCCGTCTACTGAATCTTCCGGTTCGATTTCATTTTCTACCGATCGACTTGTCTGCCCAGGGTCTCCTGTCCCTTCTCGCGAGTTAACGTTGGTGAACTTTTCAAACTTACCTGACGAAGAGGTCACAAATTGTTTCAACTTTGCAGTTAAAAACATAGATTCTTGGGAGAAAGACGTGATGATGGTCATGTATCCGGTAGGGCCTTTGCTTCTTCCACCAGGAGAAGTTGAAAACAATGACACTTCATATCGAGGCCCCGGGTTTACTCCTGTTGTCAGTGTGGAAGAACGCAATTCAATGGCTAGTTCTGTTGAGCAATTCTTGTCACCAGTTTGTGGCCCAGAAACGGCCGCTCTCACTTCCACCGAGGTCTCGCGCTTTGCTGAATTAGGTGGTGGACAGCAAGTGCAACAGGCATTTGCAACAGAGGGTGAGTGCGCCAAAAAGCGATTAGTCATCATTAGTATCGACCCCGAGAGGGCAAAGCCTTCCGAAGAACTAGTCACAACTTTCTTCCACGAAATTTTCCATGCAGTTCAAAAACCCAACCCGGATGAATGCACTTACTCTGCATCGCAAGAAGACTCATTTTGGATTCATGAAGCAGGAGCGACATACTTTGCACTGGAAACTTTAGCGGAATTGGGGGGAATTAGTTCCCAATCAGTCTGGGACAAACAGATGCGCTTCCTTTCGGACCGATTAGAGGAGGGCGCCATCGACCGAAATCTAGGTGATCCAGCTATCGCCGAGAAGGGAGCAGTCGCGCTTCACTTACTGGCCCAGCGTGGCGAACTACCCGTTGCCAGCCTCCTCGATGGATCACTATTTCAGGGGTGTAACGATTCAGATGCCTTCAGTTTCGAAAATATGGAACGAGCTAAAGCATACTGGTCAAACTACGGCGAAACCAAAGGACAAATAGTTTTCACTGCAGAAGCACTTGCATAATTCATCACACTTAATTCTGCCGAAGTCATAGTGCAATCATCGCAAGGATTACGTAGTCGCTGCGAAACGAACTTTCACAGTCCGTTATGTGATCATGCACGGATAACTTCTCTTGTCGAGCGGGACCCAACACAAAAATGCACGGCAGAATGACTTGAATGAGTACTATTCCTCCAGGAAATCTCGACACATGCATATTTTGTCCCTGCGATAAATATTGATCTGACCTACGTGCGGACCGACAACTCGGATCAACGAGACTGTCGAGGTATCGGGTGGTACTTCGTGGCGGTTTCCTAATTTCCTGTAATTAGATGCTTTTTAACCCAAGTAGGTAGCAGCAACGGTCAGGTAGGAAATCCCGATTCCGGCCAAGATCAAAGTCGTGCCAATCACTTTGAGCCATAAAGGTCGGTTGTTAACAACCGCCGGGTCAAGTTAGGGACTTAAGTTTAGAAAAGTGCGAAAATTTTGCGAACATTCTCTATGCGACGGGGTACATCAGGGTGACACTAGGTGTGTCTGTGTACTACTCGAATCGGAACCAGTCCTTGATTCTCCTCACAGTCCAAACGCACTCGTAATGCGTAGGTCCGCCAGTTCGAATCCTCAAGGCCAGTGGACAGACACGCAAATGGCAATACGCTCGCTGCTAGACCGATTTATCTGTTCGATGGAGTCATAAAACGCAACACGGAACTAACTCACCAACCAAAGGGGTCGTTCCTGTGGTTGGCGTTTGGGGCTTAACTTTCACCGGTGACTTGCGCAGACCCAGCAACAGGCTATGGCGCCAGTATTATGAATCGCTGGTGATAAATCCGTCATGCCAGACGGCTTCGCCTACAATTTTGGGCGCAATATTGGTGGCGTACCATTCGGCCTGCTCGGGCTTGTCAGCAAGTGCCAGGTAACTTTCTTTGCTGTCGAATATGAAAACTCCTACCACGGTCGTTCCATCATCGGAATTCATTAGATGGCTCAGACGCCGCCCCGCAGGCGGCTCAAGGGTATGGAGTCCTGACTCAAATTCTTCAAATGGCACCGCAAGGGTGGCGACCATGACTGTTCCATATTCACTCGACA
>MEHZ011612812.1_pt1 | contig 12590 bp, 14 predicted proteins | sample 897221 | NCBI WGS metagenome assembly MEHZ01 (sample SAMN05514161, study PRJNA337945) | marine metagenome | isolation source: marine surface water | place: Arctic Ocean | collected 2007-12-13 | reverse complement strand
AGAGAGTAAAGAAAAGGCGAGTATAGAAGAAGCGATTGAATATATGAAAATCACTCCTGGTGCTCCGATTAAGGGAACGCCTATTGATGTGGCATTTATTGGCTCGTGTACTAACGGACGAATTTCTGACCTTGAAGAGGTGGCCAGTCAACTCAACGGTCATAAAGTAAAAGAGGGGGTTAAGGCAATTGTAGTACCTGGGTCTCAAGTGGTGAGTAAATTGGCGGAAGCAAAAGGCCTGGACAAAATTTTCCGAGATGCAGGTTTTGAATGGAGGTTAGCAGGTTGCTCAATGTGCCTAGCAATGAATCCAGACAAGTTAATTGGCGATCAATTGTGTGCAAGTTCGAGCAATCGTAATTTCAAGGGCAGGCAGGGGAGTCCGACAGGAAGAACTATGCTAATGAGTCCAATTATGGTCGCTGCTGCTGCAATCACTGGAGTCATCTCCGATAGTCGTGAAGTGTTTTCATCTTAATTTTTAATTTGTTATGCCATTAGAAAAATTTCCACAAGTTGTAGGGCAGGCTGTATATGTCCCCGGAGACGATATCGACACGGACCGTATTATTCCCGCACGTTTCATGAAGTGTGTAACCTTTGACGGACTGGGTGAATATTTATTTTATGATATGAAATTTCAAGAGGATGGAGCTAAGAAAGAGCATCCCCTTAATGATCCCCGTTTTACAAATGCTTCAATCATGCTATCAGGATCTAACTTTGGATGTGGTAGTTCAAGGGAGCATGCTCCGCAATCTTTATACCGGGCAGGTTTTCGTGCGGTAATTGCAGGTAACTTTGCGGAAATATTTTTTGGGAATTCAATTAATCTAGGCATACCCTGCGTTTCAGTATCGGATGATAATCGGTTGAAACTCGCATCCGTTATTACCGAATCCCCCGAGGTTCAAGTGATTGTAGATTTAGTTAACATCCAAATCCGAGCAGGCGATCAAATTATTGAATGCGAACTTAGGGCAGGAGCACGGGAATCTCTTCTCAATGGTACATGGGATCCGATTGATGAATTACTGGAAGCAAATGCGGGTATTGAAAGTATTCATAACTCCTTAGCATATACATGAGGAAATTATGATGATTAAGAAAATCATCAATTGGATAGTACTCTCCGTTTCATTAAGCTTTTCCTCGGGTTGCCTACTTGACGGTGAACGAGTTTATCAATCTAGTGATTTCCTCTCCGCTTTATCTGAGAAAGGACTAAAATATTCTTCATTGCCTTTAGGTAGAAGTCCAGAACTCGTTAATTTTAAAGGAAATGTACTAAGTAAGAAATCTTTTCAATTGGATGAATCTCCTTTCGTCTTACTCGAATGTGATTCAAGTGCAAATGCAAATGCCCTCACTTTAGATTCAAACGCATCCAGCCAGATCTATAGAAATGAAAATTTGGCATTGATTGTAAATGATGGCACTAATGACACATGTGTTGAAATTTTCAACTCACTCCAACCCAACTTAACTTACAGGCAGGCAGGCGTATTTATTTATCCGTTGGCCGCATGCTTATTAATTGCCGTTTTTATAATTACAGAAAGAACCTACTCGCTTCGCCCTGGCTTAACTTTCCCCCGGAAAGTAGAAAAAGCTTTAATCACAGGTGAATTTCCTAATAAAAAATGGAAGAAAAGATCCGCTGCCGAACGCATCGTACATGTTGCACTTCATGAGAAACCTTCGCAGGAGACTTTATTATCCTATTCCAGGCTAGAAGTGGCTGCACTCGAAAAGGGTTTATTCCTACTTGAGATTGTGGTGGCAGCAGCGCCTTTAATTGGGCTCTTAGGTACGGCAACCGGACTCGTTCAAGTATTCTCGAGTATGCCACAAAGTGGCTCATCGGGAGGGAATGAGATCTTCTCCGAGGGGATCGCTCTAGCTCTCCTTACCACGATAATTGGACTTGCGATTGCCATCCCTGCATTAGTCGGTCACGCATACCTGATTCGAATAGTTGAGAAGAGGGCCGCTTCACTGGACTGGTTAACCGCACGATTAATTGATGCCACCGGTACAAATAAAAAATCTGATTTTTCGTAAATCATGAGTTTAATTAACAGAAAGAGAAAAAAGCCAAGAATTGATGTAGTTCCTCTAATCGATGTACTGATGGTATTAATAATCTTTTTTCTGGTCACCATGCAATTTCGTGATCTGCGTGCCTTAAATGTGAAATTGCCTAAAATTGACACCGCTGGTTCAAATTTAATTAGCAACGAATTAATTGTATCAATTTCAAAAGAGGGTGAATTTTATGTAAATGCCAAAGAAGTGAGTATTAAAAAGCTTACTCAATTATTAAAAGCAACAGCAACTCTGCCCAAGAAACCAGTCATTTTAGTGGTAGCCGACGAGGAAGTTCCACTCAAGCATGTAACCAAAGTAGTCGATCTTTGCCGGAAAAACGGACTCGAAGACTTCCGTCTCCAGTCACGATAATGCTTCAGAATTCAGGAAAGAAAGGATTATGTTCCTTTTCCTCCTTAACGGTCGTAATAGGTCCATGACCAGGGCAAATAATGGTATTGTCCGGTAAACTCATGATTTTCGAACGATTTGTCTGCAATGCATCTTGGTAGGAAACCATTCCACCTCCTATTGAACCTGCAAAAATCGCATCCCCAACGACAGCTAAAGGGCAGGGGAGTCCACCAATTACATAAGATAGACCACCGACTGAATGTCCGTGAGTATGGAGTGCTTTTAATTTAAGTCTACCCATTACAAGTTCGAAATGCTCAGCTATTGAAGTCGCCCCTTCTATTTCTTCACTTTTATGGACAAATATACGTACCCCCTTAAAGCGAAATTTTAATTTGTCTAAGCAGAAAATATGATCTCGGTGAGTATGTGTTAATAAAATAGAATCGACCTTTAAGCCTTCTTCTTCAATGAATGATAAGAGTGAGTCACATTCAGTTCCAGTATCAAAAATCCATGCTCTTTTTGAATTCTGTTCAAAAACAACATATGAGTTTACTGTCATCGAGCCAAAATCCGAGACGAACTGTTTCACACCCAATAATTCCCTTGGTTCCGGAAGCCATTCTTTCCTTGCTGAAATCAAAAGCTTTTCAGTATCAAGCTTTAAAACCGGGGCAATTTTACTAATGATCGATTCGATAACTTCACCCGCAAGTAGTCTTTCAATTTCGCTCTTTTCAACCTTTGCCAAGTCAGCAAGCATGGCCTTGCCAATCTTTTGTCCCCGCATAGCCTTGGCAATGATGTCTTCGTGATTATCTTCTAACATTTATTTTAAGTTCCTATGGATGAAAAAGTTAAATTATCTGTATATGTTTTAGCATATAATGAAGAGGATAAAATTGCAGATACATTAAAAAGTGTCACTTGGGCAGATGAAATTGTGGTTATTGATTCCTTTAGTACTGATCGAACGGTTGAAATCTCAAAAGAACTCGGAGCTAAAGTAGTACAAGTAAAGTTTGAAGGATTCGGCAAATTACGATTAGCCGGTATTGAACACACATCACATGATTGGATATTCTCTATTGATTCTGACGAAAGGTGTACTCTAGAAGCTAAGGAAGAAATCATCGACACGATCAATCAAGAATCATCAAAGGATGCATACTTTATGCCCCGGAGGAATATCTTCATGGGTAAGGAAATAAGGTTTTGCGGTTGGTATCCTAATTATCGTCAACCTCAGTTATTTAAACGAGGCAAGATGACCTATGAATCAAAAGACCTTGTCCATGAAGACTATAGGGTTAAAGGGGAGATAGGGCACCTCAAAAAATCAATCATTCAAATCCCATTTCTTACAATTTCTGAAATCTTACAGAAAATGGATCGGTATTCGGAATTAGGAGCAGAGAAAATAATCGACAAGAAAAAAGAATGTCCCTCCAGTTTTAATATTATTTTTCGAAGTTTATGGACTTTTATAAGAATTTACATTCTTAGGCTGGGTATACTAGACGGTTGGGCAGGATTTGTAATTGCATTTTGTAATATGGAGGGAACCTTTTACCGATATGCAAAACTTAAGGAATTAACTCGTTTAAAAGATAAAACTAAAAGTTAATCTATGGAAGTCATTCAAGTAGTTAAACGATTTGGTCTATGTGGAGGTATGGAGGAGTATGTATTTCGATTAACAGAGGAACTATGTAAAAAGGGGGTAAAAGTAAAAGTTTTATGTGAAACACAAGTTACCGAAACTGAGAATGAAATAAAGGTTATTCAACTTGGACAAAGTATAAAAAAGCCGAGATGGGCTTCACACATAATGTTCTCACAAAAAGTGTCCAACTGGGTCAACAAACACAGTAACTCAAACGAAATCATTCACAGTCATGAGCGCTCTTCATGTCACCATGTGACAACTATTCATTCAACCCTTTTTAATTTCCCTAGAAAAGGTTTGCCCACTTTTCGTAAGTACATGAACGAGTATCTTGAAAAAAGAGAAATGAACTCGAACAATTTAAAAAAGATTGTCCCTGTTTCTCAACTTATTGCTGAGCAAATAAAAGAAAAATTTCCCTTTACCAAAAATATATTGAGTCATCCCATTCCACCCGGTGTGGCGAAAATTAATACCTCCAAAAAAAAATTTGATATACAAATGCCTATTATTGGTTTCATCGGTAAGGAGTGGAAGCGTAAAGGTTTACTTAAGGTCATTGAAATTTGGCGAGAAGTAACCAATAAATATCCTAACACTAAACTATGCCTTGCTGGCTTTCCAAAAACTGATGATATTGGACTAAGTATAGAGGAAATCAAAAAAGTTGAACTGCTTGGTTTTGTACAGAATAAAGAAGTTTTTTATAGCAAGATCGACATGCTTTTGCACCCCGCAAAAAAGGAAGCTTACGGCATGGTCATTGCAGAGGCCTGCAGCCTAGGAATCCCCGTAATTTGCTCAAAGGAATGTGGTGCTGCATTTCATGGATTAGACGAGAGTCAATCAATAAACTTCTCAAAAGATGTAAGTTATTGGACGAAAAAAGTCACATTGTGCATTAAGAATTCGTGTCATAATTCTTTCAATCATAAACCTTTCTCATGGAATGATTCCGTAGATTTATATTGCTCCTTGTATCAATTTTAAATGAACGACACTAGAAATTGGCTTATTATTGCGCACTGCATGAACATGGATGGTCAAGCAGCTAGCCATCATGTTAGCGATAAGTTGCCATACTTGGTTAAAGCTGGAATTACCCCTGTTCTATTGAGTGCATTTAGTGGCAAAAAGGATGTTTTATATGAACACCATCAAGTTTTTTCTCCTGCACCATCTGGCTTGAAGTTCGAAATGCGTCATTTTTTACGCAACCGCATTCAAAGTAAATTGTTATGTGAATCCTTGATTGCAATTTTCACTATTTTCATTCTGCCTTTTTTCTTAATCGAAAAAACATTACTCAGGTTTGATAGTCAGTGGTCATGGTGCATAAGTTCTTGCCTACTAGGTCTTAGGCTAATGAAAAAAAAGAAATTTGAACTCATTTATGTTCAAGGTGGTGCGAGTTCAGCATTTCTTTGCGCACATTGGTTATCCCGGAAATATAATCTTCCATGGATAGCAGAATGTTACGATCCGTTAATACATGATTCTTGGGGTAGATCTAATGCTGCATATAACTGGAACAGAATGATTGAGAAAATCATTTGCATTAATTCTTCCTCCGCGATTTGGTATACTGAAGGGGCATTAGAAGAAGCAAGTAAAAGGAATCCGCAACTTGGTGCCCGAGGGGTGGTGGTGAGACCTGGCATGTCTCCACCGAATTTCGGTGATGCATGCTATAAAAAAGGGTCAAAAATTAAGTTTTGCTATTTTGGCGGATTAACAGATGAGAGAACTCTATCTTCATTTTTAAAACCACTGAAAGAATTCCTACATGAAAACCCCAGCATGCAAAACAAAATTGAAATTCATTCTTACGGTGGAGACTTTGACAAGCATACTTTGAATTCAATTGATTCTTCAATAAGGTCGATTGTTTACAACCACGGTAGATTGCGGCATGATCCAAAAACAAATAAGTCTGGGAGGCAAAGAGTTTTAGAAGAAATGAAAAAGTCAGATGTTCTTTTACTCCTGCATGGAGAAGGAAGGATCTGCAAATTATACATACCCTCTAAGATCTACGAATACTTGTGGACTAAAAGGCCTGTTTTTATATGCACACCATGCCCTGGTGAATGGATGAAATTCATCAACCCATGTTCTAATTTCGTTTCAAATCAAAGCACCAAGGAATCAATTCAAAATAATATTGGTAGAGCATGCCAGAAGTGGCATAATGGAGACATGAATGATATTTCAAAACAAAAGTGCTTCTCGGCTGAAAATTCAACTTTAGTGATTACAAAACTAGTAGATTCATTATTGGGTTAAATTGTGGATAAATTAAGGATCAAAGAATATAATTTCGTTCGCAACGGTTGGCTTTTCTATTCAAAGAATCTTTTTAAGCATGCGGGGTGGAAAACTATCTATAAGCAATTTTGGAAGCATATTAGGCGACCATGGTCGCGAAAGAAAATAAAGGAATTTGCTCCGCATGGATACGGACTTGAAGTTGGTTGCGGCACTTGGACGATTGCACCAGCAGAAAGAACAATTCTTAGTGATAGATTTACAGATCATGCGGGCAATCATAGCCTTGCTAAGGTTTTCTTTGACGCATCAGAGGTTCCTTATGAAAGCGACACTTTTACCTTTATCTTAAGTGAGCATGTTTTAGAGCATATTTACGATCCAATTAAAACGATCAATGAGTGGAAAAGGATATTAAAGAGAAATGGCAAAGTTATCCTGTTCTTGCCTCATGCATGCAGGATGTTCGACAACGACAGGCAAAGAACAACGCTTAAAGCTCTTAATCAAAGGGTCAAAGGCAATCAAAATGTCATCAAGGATAAAATCCTAGAGGAATGGTTGCAAAAGGTAATAAAAAAAGGATTGGCAAGTCATTACAGTCATATTCCCCCAAGTGAAATGCTAAATGATGGTACCATTCATTATAATGTATGGGAACCCGAACTAGTTGTTTCTCTGCTACAAAGCCTAGGGCTTAAAATATCTGCATCATATGATCAAGTGCCTGACAGGAAGGATAGCTTTCTTGTTATAGCTGAAAAAATATCTTAATTATGAAACATTTTTACAAGAAAATCCAAGGTTGGTTTGGTGCGAGAGAACTTTATATCAGTATAGTCAAAGAATTTGAAAGCGGTTCACGTTTCGTTGAAGTTGGTGCATGGAAAGGGCAAAGTGCGGCCTTCATGGCAGTCGAAATCTTAAATTCCAAGAAAGAGATTTTGTTTGATGTTGTAGACACCTGGAAAGGTTCTGAAGAACATTGGGATGCTGACTCGCCCTCCTATGAACCTCACTTAAAGGAACACGGTTCATTATTTCCTGTTTTTAAGAAAAACCTTGAACCAGTTTGGGATTTGATTAATCCAATACAAAAGCCCTCAATTGAAGCAGCGAGTGATTACGAAGCCGAAAGTTTGGATTTTGTATACATTGACGCATCTCATGACTACGACAATGTAGTGAAGGATATAAATGCATGGTATCCAAAGATTAAACCTTCTGGGATTTTGGCAGGAGATGACTATGGATGGTCTGGTGTTGAGCGAGCAGTAAAAGGAAAGTTCGGAGACAATTTCATTGTTGAGGCCAAAAATAATTGGATTCATAGTAAGTTGGATAATTTTGACTATGAGGACTTTATGATTAATAAATTAGCAAAAAAAAATAGACTGTTTAAAATTCTTGGTTTATGATGAAGGATCTTTTGATTTAGCTCTTACATGAAAAAACAATCACGAGATGCTTAACTTGAATTGTTAAAATCTGCCTAAACCTTCTCTTCGTGGCCCGAACCTCCCATTCCAGCATCCGCACATTTAAGGAACTTTAAAAAAGAGTTAATCGACGAATCTTAAAACCTTTAAATTATAGTAATGAAGATCGACTAGAGGGTAAAACTTGGTCTGGGTACGCACATACCAATATTGGAAGAAAAAGGTTAGACAATATTCAAAATTGCATCGAAATAATTATTAATGATGGCATAAAATGGGATTTATTGGAAGCAGGTGTATGGAGAGGTGGGGCAACTATTTTGATGAAGGGATGCCTTCAAGCCTATGGAATGGAAGGAACTAAAGTCTTCGTTGCAGATTCTTTTGAAGGTTTGCCTAAACCAAATGCGCCTGAATATCCTAAAGACAGGGGGGGGGGCATCATACTTACGATTTCCTTAGTGTTTCCGAAGAAGAGGTGAAATTTAACTTCAAAAATTATAATTTAATAGACGATTCAATTGTATTTCTCAAAGGCTGGTTCAAGGACACATTGACTGACCCTACCATTCAACATCTATCTCTTCTCAGAGCAGATGGCGACATGTACGAATCGACACACGATATATTAAATAACTTATATCCAAAGTTATCAAAAGGCGGTTTTTGCGTAATCGATGATTACTGTTTAGAGAGCTGTAGGAAAGCTGTTACCGACTATCGAAAAAAGCATGGTGTTAATGAGCCTATTTTTTCAATTGATTCGATAGCAACTTATTGGAGAAAAGATAGTTGAAAAAATCTCTTAAATTTGAACCGAAAATAATACATCATTTATTACCTAAACCAATCAAGGATTTCCTAAATGAAGGTATGCAGTCTCTAATATTTGAACCAATCGAAAGCAAACTTGCTAGTCCTATCCTGTATTGCTTTGATTTCATGAATCGAGCTTCTACATTTTTAAAGTTACTTCGATGAAGAAGAGTTTTTAATTCATTTATAGTATATTCGTGGTTATGTCGCATTGGGAAGAATGACATATTTTTATAAGAAACGGGTTCGCAGTCGAAGTAAGCACTTTCAAAATCCCAAGCTATATTTTTACCTCTAATTAACCGTGATCGATTATGAAAACAAGTAACATTTGGCACATCGATTTCAACAATTCCGCCAGGTTTTAAAACCCTATGGAATTCATTCATCGCATGCTTTGGAGAATGAGTGAAATGTTCAAAACATTGCCCACAAGAAACTGCATCGAAATAGTTTTCAGCAAAAGGAAGTTCATCAACTTCGATATTGCAAACTGAAAATTTAATTCCGTGCTTCTCATAGGCGTATGGGTAAAGCTTCCTGCAGTCCAAGTAATCTACACCATAGCAGTCGCATCCGAGTTTTTTTAACATTGAAAGCATGACTCCACCCGCACAACCGACATCAAGGATTTTTTGCCTACCCTTAAATTCACATATGATTTCAGAATACTTATCCATACAATGATAAAAAGCTTTAACCTGCTCCGAATCACTCAGATCGAGGAGTTCGCCAGACTCAAAGTATTCAATGAATTTTTTCTTATTCATACAATTATTTATTATTTTTACTATTAGGTTAAATCGCCCCATGAAGTTAAGGGGGATAATGAATCAGTTTGACCATGAGTTGAATAACCCGGAATTGGACTGATTAGGGATCTCCCGTTATCAAATAAGTCACCAAACATGTTAAAATCATCAGGATGTGTGCCTTTTGTTCTTTCCCTGATAATCATTTCATCATGTAAGAGTGTACCAATTTTTGATGCGAAAGTCATCGTGGTAGAATTTGTAAGCTTCCAATGACAAGATTCGGTCAGGAAAACCTTAGTAATCTCTCCATCACAGTCTACATATGGGTTATCAGTATCCAAATACTTATCGGGATGATCATATAAGGTGATGTAATCTGCGCCTAATTTCACTCCCTCGAGTAATGCATTTTGCGAATTTCTCTTATGCAAATAATCGTCTTCTATAAAATATACTACATCATCTAGGGGGAGTTTTAGCGCAGAACTCAAGGCATGATTAAAACTAGCAGCTCCATTTCCAAAAGATGTTCTTTCTTTATATAAATGGCTAAATTCATTACAAATCCAAGACCATGTTTCTCCGGACACATTATCTGCAATTATGTTGAAATCAACTGTCTTGAATGCTTCAATGCAATTCCTAATACATGATTTGTTCGTAACATAACTAGGTTTTTCTTTATCATAACTAGAATCAGAAATCCTGTAAAATATATGAAGTTTTCCGAAAGTAGTTTTCTCAGAAAATTTATTTTTAACTCTCCTCCAGATTTTAAGTATTCGTGATAACTGTTTTGGTGGCATCCTACTTTTCATAAATAAATTATTAAAATGTTAGATAGTAAATTCAAAGCAAGCATCATTATTGTAAGTTATAATAATTTTCATGACACAACAGGTTTATGTATGCAAAGCTTAATGCAGGACGATTCACATCTGGGCTATGAAGTCATAATCGTTGACAATGCATCTGATAATGAAACTCAAAAATGCCTAAATGAATTTAACAAAATTAATAATATTAAAATTATATTTAATGATGAAAATAAAGGCTTTGCAGCGGCAAATAATATAGGTCTCGCAGCAGCCTCTTCAGGAATATTTATCTTACTAAATAGCGATACGGTTGTTCCATCTGGGGCATTAAAACTTCTTGTAGGAAAGTTAGAAGATAATCCAAACTGGGGAGCGGTTGGACCTATGACAAATTCTGTAGGGAACGAGCAATTACTTAATTGTATTGGGGAATGCCCGCAAGATACTTTCAAAGAAGCTAAGTTATGGTTAGCAAACACTATTAAATTAAATATTGAAAGTACCCAACTTAGTTTTTTTTGCGTTGCATTTAGCAGAGATACTTGGATTCAGGTTGGAGATTTAGACGAAAGGTTTGGACAGGGATATTATGAAGATGTCGATTATTGCATTAGAATTTCCTCGACTGGCCGTTCACTTATTGTTGCTGAAGATGTATTCGTTTATCATAGAGGTGGTAAATCTTTTTCCCAAGTGCCGTTAGGTGTAAAGTCGCTAATGAAAAAAAATCGCCGTCAACTGCTTAACAAGCATAAAGCGATTGGTCGGAAAAATTTGATCCACCTTAGAGAAGCAAATCTTAAAGTAATTGAACAATATTTAGATATAACTAATAAAGAAGATTTAAAGTCATTAACATACAGATACAACAAAAGAGTCGAACTAGCGTTGCAACAATTTCCACGCAGTTTGTTAAAAAAAATCCTTTATAAAAAGAAATTGAATCAAGTATTCAAAAGGTGGGAATCAATTTTAAACTAATGGATAACCAAATTAAATCTGTTGATCTAATAATCAGTACTTATAACAACCCAGATGCTTTAAGTGAAATCCTCGAGCGAATCTTAAAGGAAGTCGACTTGCCAAATTGTATACACATAGCCGATGATGGCTCTGATACAAGAACTGCAGCACTCATTCGAAAGTTGAGGAAAGCAAAAAATGTTCTCATTAAGCATCATTGGCATGAAAACGAAGGCTTTAGGAAATGTAAAATTCTGAACCAAGCCTTAAGTCAGTCAAACAGCGATTATATTATTTTTTTGGATGGCGACTGCCTGCCAAGTAAAAATTTTATTATAGACCATATTAAATTGGCTGAGATTGGCTATTTCGTCCAAGGCAGAAGATGCTTTATCGCGGAAAGCCATGTTGAAACTCTTATTAGGCACGAGTCCTCAATCACTAAACTTATATTTACCGGCAAAGTAAGCGGATTGTTTAAAGCATTCAGGTTCCCTTGGCCAATTATTCAAATAAACCAAAAGCAAAGAGGCTTAATTGGGTGCAATTGGGCAGCATGGCGGAAAGACCTTTTAGAAATAAACGGGTTTGACGAAGAGTATGAAGGTTGGGGGATAGGGGAAGACTCTGATATTTGCTCACGTCTCTACAACCATGGAATTTGGCGTAAATTTATTTACGGGCGGGCATTTGTATACCACCTCAATCATCCGGTTTTAGAAAAAAAGCATGTAAAAAATAGCTTAGCCAGACTTGAAGAAACTATCTCTAGGGGAAAAATAAAATGCACAACTGGACTCGTTAAGGAGTGAAGACTATTAAAATTCCTTACCCAAGATGCTATAGACTTCATTAGCCACAGATTTGGGTGCAATTTTCCTCATTGAGTTACCATCGTCGCATTGGATTGTGGTAATTGCATCATAGACGGGGCCTGTAATAGAAGGGCTTGTCGGGCCAAAGATAGCAACTACAGGGAGTCCCAGAGAGTTGGCCAGGTGCATAGCACCTGAATCATTGCAAATAATGGCCGATGATTCTTGAAATATCTCACATAATTGCACCAGATTAGTTCCCCCTGAATGATCAAACAAATTTTTGCTTGGTAAAGATGAGGCGATCGTTTGGCAAATTATTGAATCTTTCGAGGTGCCGATAAGTTTAAATTTATAATCAACTAAATTTCCTGCTAAATACCTGAGCAAGTGAATCCAGTTTTCAATAGGCCAACGTTTTTCTGGGGAATTAGAGGATCCCGGAGCTAGGCATATCACTTTAGGTTTTACATTGAGGTTGTTAACTTTAAGTAAAGGAGAATAATCAATTGCTGTCTTTAATCCAAAATATTTTAAGTATTCAGTCCAAAGCTCAACTTGATGTTTATTTTCGAAATCCTTAGAGATCGTCGCTTGGT
>MEHZ011311180.1_pt1 | contig 12590 bp, 12 predicted proteins | sample 897221 | NCBI WGS metagenome assembly MEHZ01 (sample SAMN05514161, study PRJNA337945) | marine metagenome | isolation source: marine surface water | place: Arctic Ocean | collected 2007-12-13 | reverse complement strand
TTTTTAAATTTTAATTTTATTACAGTATCTGAAATAGAACCCTGGATAAACCCTAGCAACGACGTCCACTACCCCCTAACGCAGCTTGTTTCGATCGAAGACACCTCAAATAGAGGCGGTGGTGCTATTTATGATTTTAATGAAATAAAAAAAATACGTGCCTATTGTAATTCAAAAGGTTTGCCTTTGCATCTCGATGGCGCTCGGGTATTCAATGCCCTAGAAGAAAATAAGGTAGATATTAAGGAATATGCAAAGCAATTTGATTCTATATCTGTATGCCTTTCCAAAGGACTCGGTGCCCCAATTGGTAGTCTCCTCATTGCCGATGCAGATTTCATTGCAAGAGCAAGAAGAGTCAGGAAAGTTTTTGGAGGAGGAATGAGGCAAGCCGGATTTATTGCTGCAGCCGGTCTTTACGCCCTAAAAAACAATATTGTAAGATTGAAGGACGACCATAGGAGAGCTAAAATAATCGAATCTGAATTGTTAAAAACAGCATGGGTCGAATCAGTTATGCCTGTGGAAAGTAATATTGTAGTTTGCATCCTAAAAGACATTTCTAGAGTTCAAGAATTCGTGAGCGCCTTTGAACAAAAAGGGGTACTAATTATGCCTTTTGGGAAAGGCATGCTTCGTATGGTTACCCATTTGGATTTCTCAGAAGACGACACTTCTCGTTTGTGTATGACGATTCGTGATTTGAAATAAATGAATAATTGTAACTTTAATTAATAATTACGCTCTTTATACCGTTAATCCTTTAACGTGAATTATTTAAAAATAATACTCACTCTGTCATTACTTATTTCTAGCCTCTATGGCGTGGGGCAAAATTGTATTGACATATCTAAAAAGACTGAAAAGCTTTTACAAAAAGCAAAATTTGAAAGAAACAATCAAAACAAAGTCGCGATTTTAAATAAAGTACTCTCGAAAAATCCAAATCAATCGGCTATTTACTTTGCTTTAGGAGAATTATACACAGAGCTAGGGAACCAAAGCCTTAGAACGCAGAGCAGTCCATCCGAAGGTGAACAAATCCTAAAAAAAGCAGCTTTCTATTACCAATCTTCTATTCAAAAATGCAAGAGCTATCATCCAAAAAGCTATTACAATCTTGGAAACATTCTTTTTTCATTAGGAAAAGACAAAGAGGCATTATTCTGTTATAAATCTTTTGTGGAATTTGAGGAGAAATACCCAAAACAGATTAAAGGCAACTACCAGACTCAAAAAATAAATGCCCTTAAAATTATAGATGGGTTAGAATTTGACAAGAATATGAAAGAAAATCCTGTTCCTTTTTCCCCATCAATCGTCAATCGAATTAGCACGCCACTAGATGAATATTTCCCAATGATATCCCCGGACAATGATCTATTATTTTACACTAGAAAAATTGACCGAACAAGACTAGGAGACATCGCGACTAATGTAGTTGAAGAATTCACTATTTCTGAAAAGGAAGGGTCCTCTAATACTTTCTCCATCGGAAAGCCTGTTGCTTCGCCTTTTAACGATGGCACATTCAACAACTATGGTTCCGCTACACTATCAGTAGACAATAGGGAGATGATCATCTGTGCTTGTAAAAAGGAACGTGTCTATCGACAAAACTATTTGAATTGTGATTTATACGTTAGTAAATTTAAAAGAACAGGCAAAGGCGGAAATGATTTTGAATGGTCTCCCCTTGTTAATCTTGGCGAGAACATTAATACAAAAGATGGATGGGAAGCTCAACCCTCATTATCATCTGATGGTAAAACCTTGTTTTTCACTTCCATTAGAAAAGGATCTAGAGACAACGATATTTATATCTCAGAAAAACAAAGCAATGGCACATGGGGCTTAGCCAAGCCTTTTGATGAAATCAATACCGCTGGTAAAGACAAAAGCCCATTTTTCCATCAAGATGGAGAAACACTTTATTTTGTGTCATCATCAGGAAAGGAACGCAAAGGCATGGGAGGATTGGATATCTTCTATGTTCGAAGGCAAGGAGATGGATGGAGCGCACCAAAAAACATAGGCTACCCCATCAATTCGCCTCAAGATGAGCTCGGAATATTTGTTTCAACAAGTGGCCGAATTGCTTACTTCTCATCACTTCAGGATGGTAATTGGAACATCTATGCCTTCAATCTTTATAAAGAAGCGAGACCCGAGGAAGTCGTTATCATAAAAGGAACTTTGGCCTCTAGCGAGGGTAAGACGGTTAAAAATGCCAAGGTTCGTATTCATTATGATGATAACGCTGAATCACAAGAAATCACAGTAAATGATGATGACGGTACATATGCTGCCGTAGTTAAAGTGAATAAATCCAAAAACATAACTATCGTTGCACAAAAAGAAAATGCAACTTTCGCGATTTCTAAGTTAGACCTCTCTCCTTTGCAAACTATAGACACAAAAAACGTTGATTTACACATGGAAATGGCAAGTAATACGGACAGCATTGGAGTTGAAAATGATCAAGAATCATTTAAAAACCCGATTACTACCGATGAAATAATTTCTGATTCAAATCAAGTACAACAAATAGAAAAAGCAGCAGAACATTTCCCAAAGGCCCTGTTAAGTGATCAAGAGCTAGAGGCCACAAGACCTCTGAATGATTCTAAACCCATCAACCTCCTTCCTATTATCATAGACACAGTCGTCAGCGGAAGTAAATTTGAATTGAATGATGTCCTATTCGAATCGGACTCCTATTTACTTAAAGAAGAATCCAAGGCCATTCTTAATTTGTTTGCAGCTTACCTTTTACAGAATGAGAATTATTTTATTAAAATCGAAGGGCACACGGATGATATTGGTGAGGCCCAGTCTAACCTTATTTTATCTAAAAAAAGAGCTGAAGAGGTGAAGTTCTATCTGATATCAAAAGGGATTAACACCAAGAGACTTGCAGCGAAAGGTTTTGGAGAAAGTGCACCAAAAGTTCCTAATGACTCAGCCAGTAATCGGGTTAAGAACCGAAGGACGGAATGCCAAATCATAATTAAGTAGAATTTAGAGCAAAAAAAAGAGGGCTACTGCCCTCTAATATTTTATGGAATCAAAAAGATTAGCTTTTGATGACTCTTCTTTTTTCACGGATTCTAGCAGACTTTCCAGTTCTTTCTCTAAAATAGAATATTCTTGCTCTACGCACAGAACCTTCTTTCATCACTTTTATACTGTCAAGAAAAGGAGATGAAATTGGGAATATTCTCTCAACACCAACATTTCCTGACATTTTACGAACTGTAAAGGTTTCGGTCAAACCTGTTCCTCTTCGCTGAATTACAACACCTTGAAACTGCTGTATTCTTTCTTTATTACCTTCCTTAATCTTATAAGAAACTGCAATTGTATCACCTGAAGAAAAGCTAGGCATTTCGTTTACGGTGGTGATTTCCTTCTGTATCTCGTTAATAATATTCATCACTTTTGAATTGAATTCCCCTTATTTGGGGGTGCAATATTACGAAAAAAATGTCGTTTAAAAGAAAACATCTAGGTAAAAAATTGAATATTTTTTATTCACAAAGGTAAGTGTAAAATAAAAAGGCTTTAGATATAAACAAAATGAAAATAGAATTCGTTGAAAAGTTCCTTTCATTGAATCAAAAAGCAAGCACAAGTTCTAGTATTTTTACATTAAACAACACTTTGAAGGATGGCTAAGATAATTGCAATTGCGAATCAAAAGGGAGGCGTAGGAAAGACGACAACAACTATTAATTTAGGGGGATGTCTTGGTGTTTTAGAATATAAAACATTAATTGTTGATGCGGACCCACAAGCCAATGCCACATCAGGCACAGGGTTTAATCCATCAGCGGTTAAGAATATTTACGACTGCTTGGTTCACAACTACCATCCAAAAGATGTCATACTCAAAACAGATAGTCCTAATTTGGATATCTTACCTGCACACATTGACCTTGTTGGAGCCGAACTCGAAATGATCAATCTTCCTAATAGGGAATATTTACTCAAGGAGACTTTGGAAAAAGTCAAAGATGATTATGACTTTATTTTAATAGATTGCTCACCATCATTAGGTTTGATTACCTTGAATTCTTTGGCTGCAGCCGACTCGGTTCTAATCCCTGTTCAATGCGAGTATTTTGCATTAGAAGGACTTAGCAAGCTCTTAAACACGATTAAGATTGTACAGGGACGGCTAAATGAATCTTTGGAAATCGAAGGCATGCTGTTAACCATGTACGACACGAGACTGCGTCTTGCAAATCAAGTTGTTGACGAATTAAAAACCCATTTTCAAGAACTTGTATTTGATACTGTTATTCATCGAAACACCACATTAAGCGAAGCTTCGAGTCACGGCGCTACCATTATCATGCATGATGCCTCGTGTAAAGGATCTATTAACTATCTTAATTTCTCTAGGGAACTTCTTCAAAAAAACAACCTAACGAAAATTGAAAATGGAGATAAATTTATTGAAATAGACAATGAGCTCTAACTCTCAGAAAAAACCAGCTTTAGGCAGAGGGTTAAGCGCCTTATTGCACAATTCTGAAACAGATGTGACTTCCGCGCGCATTGCTCCCGTTGGCTCGGTATCAGAAATCAGTATTCATCACATTGAAACAAACCCTTTTAATCCACGGACCAATTTTGAAAAAGAAGCACTCTTTGATCTTAGGGAATCGATTCTAGAACACGGTATTATCCAGCCTTTAACGGTCAGAAAGATGGGGCATGATCGCTACCAACTGATATCTGGAGAAAGACGATACAGGGCATCGCAGCTTGCTGGGCTAAAATATGTACCTGTTTATATTAGAATTGCCAACGATCAAAATATGTTAGAATATGCGCTTGTTGAAAACATACAGCGTGAAGATTTAAATGCCATTGAAGTGGCGCTATCCTATGAGCGACTTCTCACAGAATGCTCCCTAACACAAGAAGATCTCAGTGAAAAAATAGCCAAATCTCGATCGAATATTGCAAATCATATACGTTTACTCAAACTTCCTAGTGAAATACAAGCTGGATTGAGAGACAAGTCAATCAGTATGGGGCACGCCAGAGCGCTCCTATCATTAGACACTGAGGAGGAACAACTTTTAAAGTTCAAAGAAATCCTTGAAAACAAACTATCCGTAAGAGCAATTGAAGAAAAGGTTAAAATACAAAAATCGAATACCCCTTCCAAGCAACATCCTTCGGATTATTCGCCAGAAACAAGAGACTCCTTAAGCTCTTTTTATGACACTCGTATCAAAATACAGCAAAGTAAAAATGGTTCAGGAAAAATACACTTGAATTTCTCTAATGAGAATGAGTTTCAGCGTTTAATAAAACTGCTACTCCAGAAATGAAAACTTTAGCATTCTTACTACTCACCTTCTTTGTTTATAAGCAGGGCAAGACTCAGTTGAATGAAGCAGATACGAGTTACACACACCCCTTTCGCAAGTCAATACTATTCTCGGCTGTACTGCCAGGAGCTGGTCAAGTCTACAATAGCGTAAAAAAGAAAAAAGGTTTCCGACATGCAATTTGGAAAGTCCCGCTTATCTATGGTGCACTGGGCGCAACCGTGTATATGCTCGTTCAAAACCAAAGTATTCAAAACGGACTAAAAACAGAATATACAAATAGATTAAATGGAGTTGTTGAAGATCCAGAGTGGTCATCGTATGATGATCAAGCGGTCCTTTATTTGTACAAACAGTATCTCGACCAAAGAGATCTATCCATTCTCGCTGTAGGGGCGGTCTATTTATTTCAAATATTAGACGCCGGCGTAGCATCTCATTTCATCTCATTCGATGTAAGTGAAGACTTATCTCTCCGCATTCAACCTACTCTACTTGGGATGATGAATCCAGGAATTAACATAAGTTTGAATTTCAAGTAAGCAAATAATTATACCTTAGCAGACGTGAATATAGCACTCATCGGATACGGGAAAATGGGCAAGGAAATTGAAAAAGTTGCCCTGGAAAGAAACCACATCATAAGCCATAAGTTTTCATCGGCCTCCCCCTTCCATAGGGATTCAAATATCGATACAGATGTAGCGATTGAATTTACGGCACCAGATTTTGCTGTGACCAACATTAATCAATGTCTAGATATGGGCATCCCGATCGTTTCCGGCACGACTGGATGGATCAAAGAATTACCTGAAATTGAAAAAAAAATCGCGAAAACAAATGGAGCCCTTCTTTATGCTTCAAATTTTAGTTTAGGCGTTCACTTATTTTTTGAATTAAGTAAAAAAATGGGCGCGCTCATGAATAAATATTCTTATCAGGCAAATATTACAGAAACCCATCATACAGAAAAAAAAGATAAACCTAGTGGTACAGCTATTTCCACTGCAGACATCTTAATCAAAGAATTAACTCACTACAACAATTGGTCGGTTCAAGATGGCCAAGCAATAGCTAAAGATACGCTTCCAATAGCGTCAAAAAGAATTGAAAATATTCCGGGAACTCATGAAGTTCGCTTCACCTCAGAAATCGATACAATAGCACTCACACATATAGCAAATAATAGAAAAGGATTTGCCCTCGGCGCTGTCATTGCAGCTGAATGGATTCTTGATCAAAGAGGATTGTTCACCATGGCAGATGTACTTAATTTAAAATAAAATGAACATACTCTATTTTTACCTCTTTCTTTTAGTTCATCCTTATCTCGGTATGTGGTGGAAATCATTTCCCAAAGCAGGTCGTCAGTCATGGGAAGCATTGATTCCAGGTTACAATTATTTCATTGTTTTCAAACTAAGTTGTAAAAAACCTTTTTGGGCACTACTTCTAGCATTCCCTGGTATTCACCTTGTCATGTGGGCGACCGCGAACGTATCTTACATCAGAAGGTTTGGATACTACTCTTTCACCGATACACTTCAGGGTATCTTTTTTCCTTATTACTTGATGTACAAGTGTACCCAGGAAGGAGAAATATTTGAGGATGAAACCAACTGGTCTAACTCTGCAGAACGTGAAACTAGAAAATGGGGAGACCACGTTGCCCTATTCTTATCGCTGCCGATTATTGGCCATGTTGTTGCCATCGGAATAGACATGGTTACTAGAGATAAACCCGGCACGAAATCTAGGGTAAAAGAATGGGGAGACTCTATCCTATTTGCACTCGTAGCTGCTAGTATCATCAGAACTTATGTTTTTGAGCCTTTCCAAATCCCAACGGGCTCTATGGAAAAGACCCTTTTGGTCGGCGACTTCTTGTTTGTTAATAAATTAGCTTATGGTTCTAAAGTACCGGTCACCCCCCTATCGTATCCGCTAGTCCACAACACAGTTCCATGGGTAAACATGAAGTCCTATAGCGGTCTTGAAATTGGCGATTACACAAGACTACCAGGCTTTGGCACGGTCTCTAGATATGATGTTGTGGTATTTAACTACCCATCAGGGGACACAGCAGTATACGACCCTAGAATGCCTAACGGGCTCATGGGGCATGACTACCATGGTATTCTAAACAATGAAGCTTATTACCAATACCAAAAGGCCAACTCGGCAAAACTACAGAGCCTTAGGAAAAACGCCTCTGATAGTACATTCAATGTCTATTACGATTCATTCTGTAAAGCATATATAAACAACCCTGCTCCATGGAGAAAAATAGCACGAGAAAGACTGGCCAATGGAAATTTCCCGGAGTACATGGTCAGTGACGAAACACCTGAAGCTCATGGCGGATTAATATACAGACCCGTGGATAAGAGAGAAAATTATATCAAACGTTGCGTAGGAATCCCTGGAGACACACTAGAGGTCATTAATGCTGTCTTATACGTTAATGGGAAGCCAGCCGAGGTTGGAGAGAACCAGTGCCTTCAATATGAGGTAGATAAAAGTATCGTAGAGTTCCCCGGAGCATCTGAAATGTATGAAGAGTATGGATTAGAGAATGCGCCTAATCAAACGAGAATGGATTTCAAAGATGCAGATATCAGAAACCCAAATAAGTACGTTTTAACGTTAACAGAAGGTGAGAAAAACAAAATCGAAAAGGATTTTAACATCAAGCTAAACCTGGTCATTGAAGCTCAATACACTGACGATTCAAGTTACATCGCTACAGGTGAGGATCTAATTGCAAACATCAATTATTTCCCAAAAGACTTCTACATCAACAATACACCCACGAATTTTTCGAAATTCGTGATTCCCAAGAAAGGAGTTAGCGTTTCTATCCATGCAAACAACATTGCCTGGTACAGAAGAATCATTACCGCTTATGAAGGACATAGCTTAGAGGAAAAGAAAGAGGGCATCTTCATCGACGGTAAAAAGTCAAGTTCGTACACTTTTGGTATGAATTATTATTGGCTGATGGGAGACAACCGATACAACTCTGCTGACTCAAGGGTATGGGGATTTGTTCCAGAAGACCATGTTGTCGGTAGGGCATCATTGGTTTGGTTTTCAAAAAGTGCTTATCTAGGTGTCCGCTGGGAACGATTATTTAAATGGATTGAATGACGGCCTTATTTCCAAGCGCCTACTTCCCCTCTATTTCCTATTTAAATTCTTTTTTTTTGGAAGACCATGTGGCAATCGAGATTTTTGAAACCTATCCAAAGCAAACGCTTAGAAACCGCTGTGAAATAGCAACGAGTAATGGAAAGCTAAGACTCAGTGTCCCTATCAAAAGAGTCAATGGATCTAAGACGCTAACAAGAGATATACGTATCGACAACGCAACCTCATGGAAAAAAGAGCATTGGAGAAGCATTCAAACAGCCTATGCTTCTGCCCCCTATTTTGAGGAGTACGACAAAGAAATCCACCACTTGATACATTCTAAAAATGAGCACCTCATAGACCTGAATAACAGTATATTAGAGTTTTTATATAAAGTATTAGATCAAACATATTCGAGGACTGAAACGGCTGCCTTTAAAACCTTGACCGATAAAGATTTTCGCAATGCTGACTTTAAAAAATATAGCGGGCAGAAATACATACAGGTGTTTTCGGAGGAAAATGGCTTTTTATCGAATCTTTCAATACTAGACTTGCTCTTTAATGAAGGGCCATTTATTCGAAATTGGATTCTACAAAAATTGAAATGAGTTACTGTCAATATTGCAATGACCTGCCCAAAGACAACCCCCACCGCATCTATCACGATACGCAATATGGCATTAAACCAAGTTCAGATGATGCTCTTTTTGGAAGACTGATCTTAGAAATCAATCAAGCTGGGCTCTCATGGAACACCATCATTAACAAAACGGATTCAATCCAATCTGCATATTTTGGATTCAATATTCAAAAAATTTCAAAACTAGAGAATGAGGACATTGACCGACTAATGAAAGATGCAGGCACCATTAGACACCGAGGGAAAATAAATGCCATTGTGTACAACGCCAAAATAATTGTTGAAATCCAAGAAAAAAGTGGTTCATTTGATCAGTGGCTCACACTTCAAAGCCAAAATACTTTGGACGATTGGCTAAAAGTCTTCAAAAAGAATTTTAAATTTGTTGGCAAGGAAATTGTTAATGAATTCCTATTAAGTACTGGGTACATGCCTGGAGTTCACGATTCTGATTGCCCCAAGTCCTTTAATTTAAAAGCGGAAATATGAAAAAAATCATTCTTATAAGTCTTGTTTTAACGACAACGCTAATCTCTTATGCCCAAGTGAGCTTGAGTGCAGGTGCAGGTATAGCAAATGGGTTCAGCTCGGATCAATCCTTTACGGGTTTAAATGGTGGTTTTGAAATGCCTAGATCAAATGACGTGACTTTCTACGGGCGAATAGGCCATTATTTCTCAAGAAAAGGCGAAAATACTAATACCACGAGTGCCTATAATAACAATCCAAATGATCCTATTTACAGTATTCAAGCTTCCTATTTATATAAATTTAATTACACCACAATAGAAGGGGGAACACGTTATTACGTAATGAATGATTATGATAATGGATTCTCTGCTTATGGTGGGACAAATTTCATGCTTTCGTTTAATTCTATAAAAAGAAAGTATGAGAGAGATGCCTCTTATGGGGTTGACATTATCGAGAATTGGCAAAACAACTATTCTATAGACCCTAATGAAAACGAAGACGCCACAATTATGAACTTATCACTTGGCCTTCAAGGAGGAGTTAAATACACAATTGCAGGGACGGGAACCGTCTATTTTGACGTAAGTGGCCAATACACTATTTTTAATGCTGCTCAAAATGAAAATTTCGCTCAGAATTATTTGAATTCTTTTGACAATCAATACTCAAGACTTTTCTTTATATTTTCTGTAGGCTTCCGAAAGGACCTCTATTAACCCCCTATACTTTCGTAAGAATAGATGCTAAGACCACATTTATTGATGCAGCTGCATCGATCGTGAAATCAGCAAGCTTATACGCTGAAGCTCTTTGATCTAGTAGATCAGATAATCGCAGCTTGAGTTCCTCTTCATTCAAATCCTTGACCATAGGTCGCTGTCCTTGCTCACCATTTAATCGACTCGCCAATGCATCACTTTGGATTTCGAGATAAATGACGGTGCCAACTTGTAACAAATGATCCATTACATTCGGGCTAATTAAAGCCCCTCCACCTGTAGCAATAACTGTCTTTGTAATTCCTTTCAAACCCAAAATACACTGCCTTTCAAGAACTCTAAATGCGTCCTCGCCCTTAGCAATAAAAAAATCATTGATGCTCATTTGAAGCTTGCTCGTAATAAGCTCATCAACATCTAAAAACGCAATCCCCATTCTTTCGGAAAGTGCTTTACCTATTGTTGATTTACCAACACCACTCATTCCAACAAGAACAATTACATCATTTTTATATTGGTTTACCATTTCATTCACAAGGTATTAGAAAAAAAAGATTTTTGAATTATCAAATTTACCCCTTTTATAGTTTGATATAGTGAAATTTACAATTATATTTGCACCCGTAAAAAAACGATTCCTTAGCTCAGCTGGTAGAGCAACGCCCTTTTAAGGCGTGGGTCCTGGGTTCGAGCCCCAGAGGGATCACTTGGAGAAATCCAAAATCTATCTAAAGTCCTTGAAACACTTGTTTTAAGGGCTTTTTTGCTTTTCTATATTTTCGTTAAAACACGATATCGGTCGAAATTTGTGTCGCCCTTTAGTCACCTTCACTAATTATATTGTGTCACCTTAATAAATTAACCCTATGGGAAGAGTAACAATCACCTTCTATCCTAATGATAGAAAGCAATCCAACACAACAGAACAGATTCCAATTTATCTGCGTATTCGTAAAGAGGGACTGAAAACTGAAGCCAGAACAGATTGGTCTGTGTTACCACATGAACGCGCACTATGGAATAAAACCATGCAACGCGTTGATATCAAAGACTGCAAAGCGAACGAATATCTAGGTAAGATTGAAGAAAAATTCAATGCATTGCGCATATTTAAATCTGACGAGTTCGATGACTACGATCTTGACACGATTAAATACTTAATACTTGGTAAAAACCCAAATCGAAAAAAGATGCCCACCGTTATTGAATTTATGGAGAGCTATTATGATATAAATATTGAATCGAGCACCCGAATTAAAAAGGGCACAAAAAAGAATTACCTAAAGGCCATTAAGCACATGAGGTCCTTTATTGAATTTAAAAGGATCCACAACAAGCAGGTATCGGCTATTGACTACAGATTTGCTAATGAATTCTCCAATTACCTGATGAACGATCATCCAGAGATTCAAAAAACTGGAATGTCAGAGGTGTCGGCCTGTGGTCTCATTAAGAAATTTAGGACCATCTTTAACCAGGCTATAAATGAAGAACTCCTTAAAAAGAATCCGTTTTGTCAGATTAAGCTCAGCTACAAGTCTCCTCCCAAGCAAAGATTAACCATACAGCAATTCAAAAACCTAATCTACTTTGAAAGCTATACCAAAACTGAAACACCCTATGTACAGATGTTTTACTTTATGTCCCTAACAGGTGCTGCATTTCTAGATTCCCAACAACTCAACATGGACAACCTAGAAGAGTCTGAGAAGGGCTTAAAACTGCTTTACAAGCGAAACAAAACCGGTCACACTTCAGAACAACTCCTTTGTTCAAAGGCAATTGAGCTAATAAAGTGCTTTGATGCGCGACCTGATGTGCAAACCTCAAAGTTCTTGCTACCGCAGGTGAGCAACCAACAATTCAATAGAGAACTCAAAGTTATAGGCGCTAAAGCCGGTATTGCTTTTAATATAACCACACACCATGCTAGACACACCTATCGAGCGCTTTTAGATGAGGCAGATGTGGTAGATCCAACTGTGATCAATAAACTTATGGGTTGGTCCAATGGAAACTCAATGGATAGTATCTATAGACAAGTAACAGAAACAAGACTTCTTCGAACGAAGGAGCAATTCGAAAATTTTATCAATAACTTTAAAAACAATAAATCATGAAAAATCCATCTAGAATAGACTTCAAAAACGCACAAAACTACCCAGTTAATTATACTTTAAAACTGGTGGGAAGCTTAAGTAATATACACAACCCCAACTCATCATCCTTAGAATTAAACAATGATATACATAATCATCATAATCAATTACTTAA
>MEHZ011566857.1_pt1 | contig 12610 bp, 9 predicted proteins | sample 897221 | NCBI WGS metagenome assembly MEHZ01 (sample SAMN05514161, study PRJNA337945) | marine metagenome | isolation source: marine surface water | place: Arctic Ocean | collected 2007-12-13 | reverse complement strand
GGCAGGTTTGATCTTCGCAAATGTAAACCGCTGCTTTTCCTTTCACTAATCCATGATTTTTCAAAAAAGGAGCGAATTGTAAAATTTCTGGATTCTCAAGGTGAGTTGGGCGAAATAAAAGAACTTTTGCGGGTAGGAAGTGTTGATTGACTTCAGTAATTAGATTCTTGGTTTCTTCCATTTCTGGCATTCCCACGATCACGATTTCCTTGGCTGGGGCGAGGGCAAAGTCAAGTGCATGGAGTAAGACTTCAGCACCCTGTGGGTTCTTTTCGATAAAGCCAGAAAATGCAGAGAATAAATTTTCTGCTGAGGTAAGGTATTTTTCTTTACCAGTTATTTTATTAACTCGGAGAAGGTTTAGTGCCATCACTGAATTCCCCGATGGGATCGCCCCATCATAAATTTCCTTGGCCCTAATCAAAAGTTTTTCTCCATCATCGGCGGTGAGGAAAAACCCACCGTTCTCTTGATCTTCAAAATGGATTAAAGTCAGGTCGACCAGTCCGATTGCGGCACTTAAATATTTGGTATCAAAGCTCGCTTCATACAAGTCGAGTAATCCCTGGCTGAAAAAAGCATAGTCTTCTAAATGGGCGGGCAGTCCTGCTTTTCCACGGCGCCATCTTTTTAAAAGACGCCCGTTGGATAGCCTTAATTCAGAAAGACAAAAGTCTGCGGCTTCTTGTGCGACTTTCAAGTATTCATCATTATTCAACGCCTTGGCTGATTGAGCAAAAGTTGAAATCATTAAACCGTTCCAATCTGTAAGTACTTTATCATCCTTTTGCGGATGAATTCGTTTTTCTCTGGTAGTAAAAAGTTTTGTTTTTAAAGCGTTAATCTTTTTACGAAATTCCTCGGGGTCTAGTTTTCTTTCTTGGGCATGGTCATCGAGGGATTTTCGTAAATGGGGAATATTTGCACCAGTTTTTTGATGGGTTGCTTCATCTTGAAAATTCCCCTCTTTTTGAAGTCGGTAAATTTCGTTAAAGAGTTTTCCGTCTTTTCCGCCAAGGATTTGGTTAACTTCTGCCTCTGTCCAAACATAAAATTTCCCTTCCTCTCCTTCACTGTCAGCATCTTCCGCCGAGTAGAACCCACCCTCGGGTGCGGTCATGTCTCGGACTACATAAGTGAGGATTTCTTCAACGGTTCGGGCAAAATAAGGTAATTTTGTAATTTGAAAACATTCTAAGTTTGCCTGGGCGAAAAGTGCCTGGTCGTAAAGCATTTTTTCGAAGTGTGGAACCAACCATTCTTCATCCACAGAGTAGCGGTGAATACCCAAACCAACTTGGTCGTAAACGCCGCCACGGTGAATCTTTTGAAGGGTATCCTTGACCATTTCTAAAGCTTTTATCTCACCAGTTCTTTTATAGTAACGAAGAAGAAAACTTAGATTGTGAGCGGTGGGGAATTTGGGCTTATTTCCAAATCCTCCGTATTTTTGATCATAATTTCTACGCAAAGCCTGATAACACGCATCGAGGTGTGTGGCATTCAAATCACCCCCAGTACGATTCGATTGCATTTCCTTAAGGTTTTGCATGATCGCTTCTCCAATCTCAGTTACTTTGTCTCTTTCATTTTTCCAAATATTGGCAAAATGCGGAACCAATTGAGTCATGGATGATTTGGGGAAATAGGTACCAGCAAAGAAGGGAACCTTTTGAGGTGACATGATCACTGTCATTGGCCAACCACCCCTTCCGGTCATCATCTGAGTGACAGACATGTAGACATTGTCGACATCTGGCCTCTCTTCCCGGTCGACTTTAATGCAGACATAGTCCTGATTCATCAAATCAGCGACTTCCTCATTTTCAAAAGATTCATGTTCCATAACATGGCACCAATGACAAGTGGTATAACCGATTGAAAGAAAGACCGGCTTGTTCTCTTTCCTTGCTTTTGCAAAGGCTTCTTCCCCCCAAGGATACCAGTCAATCGGATTGCGTGCATGTTGAATGAGGTAGGGACTACTTTCAAAGACCAAGCGATTAAACTCATCACCACCATCCCTAGGAAGTTGAGCAATTACAGAGGGGGAGGGAGGGGGCATTCGGACGGAGTGCTTACCTTCTTCATTCGAATGTTCCTGTGATTTATTATCATTCATTAAACGAGGAAAAGAAGAGGAGCCAGAATCTCCCTTTTCTTCTCCACAACTAAATAGAAGAGAAAAGAAAACCAAGAAAGAAAGAGAACAAAAAAAAGCATTTGCTGGAAGTAAGGAATTCACTGAGGAGAGCATGCACAGGACTTTCTAACCCCGGCAAGTGCTTTTGTTCACGAAACTGAGATCAATTTTTGTAAACTTTCTACTCTTTCTTGTATTTCTTTAGCCCCGGCTGATTCAAGGCGGTCACATCCAAATGCTTCCACGGTTAAACTCGCTGTGGAGGTCGCATAAAGCATGGCTTCTTTAATGGTCGCGAAGTCGGATGAATTTCTTGATGCCATTCGGCCAATCAATGCACCGGCAAATGAATCGCCTGCCCCCGTTGGATCTCGAAGTTCAGTAACGGGATAAGCGGGTAAGGCAAACATACCATCTTGATGAAAGAGAATTGCTCCGTGCTCACCCTTTTTTATGATTACTGATTCTGGTCCCATCTCGCGAAGTTTTTGACCCGCTAGAATGATATTGTTTTCACCGGTTAGTTCTTCCGCTTCGGTGTCATTGATCACAAATAAATTAATTCTTTTGATTAAATCTAAAAGAGCGTTTTTTTCGATCTCGATCCATAAATCAATAGTGTCCGCCAAGACATAGGCTTCCCCCTCTAGCTGATCGAGGACATGGGATTGTAAGGCAGGATGGATATTGCCCAATAATACAAAAGGAGTGTTTTTATAGGAATCGGGTAATTCAGGACGGAATTTTTCAAAAACATTTAATTGAATATCAAGCGTATCCCTACGATTGAAATTTTCATGGTATTTCCCTTTCCAAAAAAATGTCGGTCCACTCTCATCTTTTTGAACGCCTTCCAAATCAATTCCTCGCGAGCGTAAACGATCCAGGTATTCTTCACCAAAATCATTTCCAATGACTCCGACCATTTGTACATCGGTATAATAACTCGCAGCGAAGGAGCAATACGAGGCGGCACCGCCAAGAATGTGCTCTTTTTCTCCGTAGGGAGTTATGACGTTATCAAAGGCAACAGAACCCACGACTAGTAATGGGGACACTGAAGATGAATCAGATGGAATACGGTCAGACATAAAGAATATACAATATAGATTTTGAGGCTTAGCTCAAGAGAACAAGCTCAACGCTTTTTCAACTGGAATGAATCCCATGCTTCTAAAATAAAGGAAACGATGGGTTCGGGGTCAGTTAGGCTATGGGGGTGGTGATCTACACCTTCCTTTCGAATGACTTTAATTTCTCCCCCTAATGCGTGAATTTTCTTTTCTAGAATATCTGTATTTTCCTCAACCGGTACAACTCGGTCAGCTTGTCCGACCACATGGAGCAAAGGCACTTTTGCTTTGACTAGATTTTCTAATCCAAAAATGGGTATCCCTTTAAATGGTAAGGCTTCGTCCTCCTCAATTTCATAGGCCTGGAGGCAAGTCTTCCATGCACTCAGACTTCCTTGACCACGACCTTTTCCGCCCGGCCAACTTTTAAAGTCGCAAACGGGGGCATCTGCATAAATACAAAGGGTTTTTTGTGGATTCTTTTTGGCCCAGTTATAAATAATTAACCCACCCCGACTCATGCCTTCCAAGGCCACTTTCTTGGCAAGTCCATATTCCTGAACCATGATTTGATAGAATTTATCCCATCTTTTTACCGCCTTAGGAGCTCCAAATAAATTGCCCACATCACAATAAGCGAGATGCCATCCTTTTTCTAAGAGGGCAAGATCAGTTTGTGGCTGGTGACCCCAAAAACGTGCTCGGATAATCCATGGTTTTCCGAGGGCAGTTTTTTTGGGAATAACCACACGGCATAGGGCATTTGCAATTTTGAATTCATGACAAGGAAAGCCTTTCCAATCGGTAACCTTTCCCGGGAACGATTTAATTTTAGTTCGTGTTGGATTTTTGTACCAGACAATATTTGAACTAAAATGCCCTGCGATTAAAATGTCCAAGTCTTGATCGCCATCCATGTCGATCGTACGTAAGTCGTAACTACTTTGATTTTTACCAATCAAATGTTTCGTGAATTTTGCTTTCCCGTCGTTTTCATACCATACCACTTGACCGGTTAGTTGACTCCCACAAGTTACACCGTCCAAATCTCCATCCCCATCCAAATCGGCTAAGGCCAAAGAATGTGGATTTTCAATCACTGGATCAATTTCAATAGGTTTGTTAAATTTTGGACCTTTAAACCAGAGTATTCCTTTGGTATGGCCTCGGGAAGCTAAGTAATCTCCTTGTTTATCCCCATCGAGATCTGCAGTTAATATATTTGACGCGCCGGGTTGGGTATTGGAAAGAAGATGTTTTTTCCACGGCGATTTTCCCTCTTTTACTTGTTCCCACCAAGCAAACCATTCTCCATTTGGAAACTGCTCGCCTCCTTTTGCCCCACAGGCAACATCGGGCAGACCATCTCCATTCACATCCCCCACGCCCATATAATGAGAGCCACCGGGGGCATCTTGGTCCGCAATGAGACGCCGGGTCCATGGTTGATCAATTTTGTTTTTGGCCGGCGATTCCAACCATACAATGGAATGGGGGAAGGGTGTGTTTTCACCTTTACCCGAATTTGCGATTAAATCAGTTTTTCCATCCCGGTTAATATCTCCAGTAGTCACGCAATGGATACCCAATATTTCCTCGTCCACAATTCGGAATTTCCATTTTTGGGTGAAAGGTTGATCAGGGCATTCGAGCCAAAAAACCAATTGATTTGAACCAATAAAATCCATGTCTCCATCGCCATCCACATCCATAAGGCAGGCATGTATACAAGAGTTCCCCATTTTCCTCTTTCCTGAGTATACTTCTTTAAATTGGGTCACTACCTTTTTAATCTCCCAATCTTTACCGTCAAAAAGAGTCACTCCACCGTTGAAGGAAGCCATCACATCGATTTTGCCATCACGATCAAAATCGTTCGCGACTACACCATTAATATTTGCTCGACCTAAAGGGAGTTGATGAATGATTTCCTTCTTCCATTCAGCAAGTAAGAAGATTGGTGCAAGGAGAAGGAGAGAGTAGGGAAGCGAAAAATTCATTTCATTAAATTTTGCCCCAAATTTTTTGCATCAGCAAATAAGTCTGAGGATCATGTTCTTGAAGCTCGGCACGAACAAAGGGATAAAAGTCATTCACTCCAAGATAAGATTCCGTCATTTCGGCAAAAAATTCTTTATGGTTTGTTCGTGCATAATGCCTTGTTTTTCCACCCCTAAATAAAAGCACTCGTTCGTAAAGTTTATCTTTTTCTGCTCTTTGATATGCGGAGATAATCTCCTGATGTTCAAAACTGAGGACTTGATCATGATAAGAGTGGGCGAGTTCATGTAAGATTACATAGGGATGCTTAGCCCATTGATCTTTACTTAAAAGCTGTCTGGCTCTAGGAACATGAACCCGTTTTTCAAGAGTGGGGTCATACTTGTTATTGACCAACCATCCCTTGCCAGGATGGTACTGCATGTTGCTGAGGGCATGATCTAAATCAACTCGGATATACAATTTTTGAAGTTCATTTACCTTATCTTTGTCCAGGATATAGGTAATTCGTTGGAGGTGATTCGCCAATGCTTTTTGTACATCATGAAAGGTCTTGCTGTTTTCCTTTTTCTTAAATGATGAATTCCATTCGACCGGCCAACCTTCTAATTTTTGTAAAAAAGTCGATGGGAATTCCCCAGCAGGATCAACCTCTTCATTTCCATTTAGGAAGCATGCAAAGAAAAAATAAAGAATTGAAAAGATTAGTCGATGGTTCATTTATTAGGAAACTTCTGTGATCGGAAAAGTACTTGCGAGTACAACTTGGTTATCAATTTCTATAAGAATTGAGTAATTGCCTGGCTTTTCAAATTTTAAACGATGAATATCATTAATTAAATTGATTCGGTGTTGAGGCCCGGGCGAATCAAACTCCCGATCAATAATGATTCTTGGCTCGTCTTCGGCCATGGGGATACCAATAGAAATTTTGAGCAAGTGCTTCCCTTGAGTGAGATCAGAAAAGGAGAGGAACCAAATCATACGCGGATGAACGACAGGAAACTCCTTGGCCCTTAGGTTCGAGAAAATGCCCAAAAGGGTATTTTTCCCAGTGGCCGGATCAACATAGACTGAATCACAGGTTATCCAGGCGAGGACTTGTGGCTTAGTGGACATAAATGGTGTGGTGGAGATTCTGTTTATGAAAGACCGCTTCTTTGTAAGAGGGCTTCTACTTGAGGATCTCGATCCATGAAGTTTCGGTATAGTTGATCGGGTGGTAAGGAGTTTCCTTTACTCAGAATATGTTCACGGAATTTACGACCTATTTCGGGATTCAACACACCTTCTTTTTGAAAGCGAGTAAAGGCATCTGCATCGAGGACCTCTGCCCATTTGTAAGAGTAATAAGCTGCCGCATATCCGACTGGGCTACTAAATAAATGGCTGAACCGATGGGCAATTGTTCGAGCAGGAGATTTTCTTTTTGGGAAATATTCTCCAAGAGCCGATTGAATTTCTTTTTCCAAATCCTGGAAATCTTGAAGAGCGAGAGTTCGGTGTAAGAACAAATCCAACTTAGAGAATGCAAGCTGTCTCATCATGGCATTACCCGCCATGAAGTTTCGGGCTCGGAGCATTTTTTGAAATAAATCATCTGGAATGCATTCACCCGTTTCATGGTGCTTTGCAAACAGGTCGAGACTGACTCGTTCCCAGCACCAATTTTCCATAATTTGAGAGGGTAACTCGACAAAGTCCCATGCGACATTTACTCCGTTCAAACTGCGATGGGGTACTTCTCCACATAAATGATGAAGGAGATGGCCAAATTCGTGAAAGATAGTTTCCACTTCATAATGGGTGAGCAAGGCCGGTTTACCAGGTGTAGGTGCGGTTAAGTTTCCACAAATTAATCCAAGGTGAGGAGAGCGATTTCCTTCTTGAGTCGGTTCAGCGGTTTTTAAAAAGTTCATCCATGCACCTCCCCGTTTTGAGGAACGGGGGTGCCAGTCGGCATAGAAGGAACCGAGTAACGACTTACTTTCCTGATCAAATAAATCGTAAAATCGTACTTCTTTGTGCCAAACTTCAACTGGGTTACTTCCCTCATGTCCATGGGCATAGATTTCTTGTTCAAACTGGGTGGATCGCTCGACAATCTCTAAGCCAAATATTTTGGTCACCAAGTTAAACATGCCATGAAGGACAGATTGAATAGGGAAGTAGGGTCGTAAATCTTCATCATCAAAACTATACCGTTCCTTTTTTAACTTTTCTGCCCAATAGCCGACTTCCCATGGTTGAAGCAAGTCAATCGATTGATTGACTTTTTCCGCTTTGAATTCTTCGAGTTCCTTATTTTCTTGGGAAAAGAAAGGGAGTGTTTTTTCTTTCAATTCGGAAATGAACTCATCTGCAACTCGACCCTCTTTCGCCATTCTTCGGCTCAATACAGTATCGGCAAAATCTTTTTTGCCGAGTAATTCGGCTTTTTCTTGGCGAAGGGATAATATTTCTTTGATTAATGAAGAGTTATTATTTGGTTCCTCGGTACCGAGTCGATCGCTTGCTGCCCAAATTTCCCCCCTCAGTTCTTCGTCGTCAAGATATTGTAAGACAGGAAGCATTGATGGAGCATGAAGAGTGAAGAGCCAGGCATCTTTTCCTTCCTTTTCGCCTAATTTTTCAATCGCATTTTGCTTGGCTGCGTCTAGTGCCGAAGTGGGTAGTCCCTTGAGCTTGGTTTCTTCTTTCACCACCATTTGCCAGGCATTAGTGGCATCCAATACATTTTCGGAAAACTTTTGAGTAATCTTGGCCAGCTCACTGGACAGAGCTTCGATTCGTTTTCTTTTTTCCTCCGGAAGGTCCGCCCCAGCTTCGCTAAAATCCTTAATGGTTTCCCCTAAAAGCCTTTGGTCGATAGGGCTCAAATCTTTTGCCTGTTCACTTTCTGCAAAAGCTTTAATCGAATTCCATAATTGCCCATCAAGTGAAATTTTCGCTTCAAATTCACTGACCGCTGGTAAGATATCGTTGTACGCATTTCTTAACTCGTCGGAATTACATACTGAGTCAAGGTGAGCCACTAACCCCCAAGCTTCATCAAGTTCGACAGTGGCTTGTTCCAAAGCCTTAACCGTATTGAAGAAAGTGACATCTGCAGGATTTAAATCGCGAATAGCTTGCAAATTTTTCTCGGATTGCTCCAAGGCTAAAGTAATATCGCTTCGAACGCATTCTGGTTGAAGAGCAGACCAACTCGGATGCTCTGTATTGTCTAAAAATGGATGGGTGTTCATATTATTAATTGATGCAGAATTCCATAATTCTTACCGATGATCTTTCAGATCCTCCTTTAATTTTAAGTTCAATGGTATGCTTGCCCGGCTTTAGATCGTAGGCAAACATGACCGTTCTTGGATAGTGAAGTCCTTTGCTATGACTATGAAAGAGGTCAATACTTTCAATTTCTGAGTTATCAATTTTATATTCCAATATTCCTGCATCTGGCCCCGCGACAACAAAGGCACCAATGGCTTGCCCAGTAAAGTCTAAGCGAATTGGACAGTCCGCTTTATCGGAATGTAGCATGGGAATACCGAGGTAACGGGAACGCTTACTCCCTTTTAAGTTCTTCCAGTCAGGTTCTGAAAAAGACCAACCTTCGGCGTTCAAATTTTTAGGTGAAAGATAATGCCCGTTAAAATAGCTCAGTGGGTCAATAGGGTTTTGGGGCAGGGGAATATTTTTCTGACCGGTAGGCATTCTTCCACTCCATGACTTGGTTAATAATTCAAAGTGCATATTTGCACATAATTGATTACCGGGCTTTTTCGGATGGGTACCACCAAATTCTTTCCAAGTAAAAAGCTTGTTTTTAACTTGGTGGGCAACCTCTCGTGCTAGGTGTATTCTGGATACGCCATATTTTTTTAACACTTGTTCATGGGCGGACATGGAGACTGGCTCAATTCCTTCTTGAAGTTTTGCGAGCATTCCTGGATTCACAAAATAAGTTACAATGATTCCAGCTTTTGGATTTTTTATTCGAACATGTCTAATAATTCCCTCCATTCCACGAATGCAGGCATCTCGGCTGTGTTTTGCATCCTGATCATCATTGACCGCAAATTCGAGGAAGAATAAATCGATAGGGCCTTGGCTTAAAACATCCCGTTCTAATCGGAAGGCACCAGTTGTCGAACAGGTCGAGGAAATCCCTGCATTAGTGAAATTGAATTTGGTTTCAGGATATTTTTCCTCCAACCATTCCATTACAATTGGACGATAGCCGTTCATCTCGGTGATTGATCCTCCCATGAAGGCAACGCGTCCAACTTTTATGTTTTCAAATGCAAAACGAGCGTTGTTGAGGTCATCCCGTAAAGTAATGTTTTTTTCCTCGAAGCCGAAGCAGGAAGAATAAATAATGAAGCATGAGAGTAGGAAGTTGAATAGAATTTGATACATTATGTTTATTTAGCGAAGGAAAGAGCTTCCTTGGCAAGCTTTGTAATTTCACAGAATTGAGAATTTTTCAACAAGTGACTTGGGGTTAACCACGATCCACCGACTGTTAAAACATCTGGATCTGCCAAGTAAGAGGATACTAATTCTTTGCTGATTCCACCGGTTGGCAGATATTTCAACCCTAGGGAACGAAAAGGAGCGAGTAGTGCATTAAGGTATGGAAAACCACCCGCTGGTTCGATGGGAAAGATTTTAATCAGCGGGCAGCCACACTTAGATACATTATTTAATTCGCTCGGAGTTAAAATACCTGGGATAAGAAAAAAATTCTCCTCTTGGGCTTTTATCCATATTGATTCGTCCCAACCCGGAGAGACGCCAAAATCAATACCAATATCTTGTACCCGCTCAATTTGCTCGATTTCTAAAAGAGTCCCTGCACCCAGAATAAAATGAGGAAATTCTTTTCTAACCGCTTCAAGGCTGGGCAGTGCTTCATCATTTCTCAGGGTCATCTCCATAATCTCCACCCCTGCTTCAGCTAATGCCTCGGCAGTTTGAAGGGAGGTTTTTGGATTGGATAAGTTTAGGATTGGTAAAACAGGGTATTTCCCAAGTTGATTAAGAATCCCCATCTTTAATTTGATCCAAGTTTCTTTTGTGACGCATTTGTAAAAGTTCTATGGCCAATGCAAAGCCCATGGGTACATAAATCATAGATTTTTCAACCTCTTTCCCCATCCCTTCGATGAAGATGGTAATACCAATCACGATCAGAAATGCGAGGGCCAAAATTTTTAGGGCTACATTTTTCATGATGAAATCTCCAATTGGCTTGGCAAAAAAGAGAATGACCACAAATGAACAAAGTACAGCGGTGATGATAATCCATTTATTATTGGTTAATCCAACCGCCGTGATCACTGAATCAAGCGAGAACACAATGTCGAGAATTACGATTTGAAAAATGATACCTCCGAGGCTCGCTTGTGCTTGGTTTTTACTTTCATGGTGTTCAAGTTCAACCGTTGTATGGATTTCCTTGACTGCTTTCCATATCAGAAATAAACCACCGGCGAGAAGGGCGAGGTCCCGCCATGAATAGGTAAACCATGCTGGACCATCAGACCAAGCAGGACTGGTGAGTTGTACGAGCTTAAGTCCTCCAAGAACCATGATTATTCGAGCCACCATGGCAATAACAAGCCCTATTTTTCGTGTCGAATTTCTTTTGTTTTCTGGTAATCGGGAAACTAAAATCGCAATCACCAGAACATTATCAATTCCAAGGATTATCTCCAAGCCAACTAATAATAGAAACAAACCTATTAAATCACTTTCCATTCGATCTATCCTTTCATGGTTTAACATTTTGAAAAGAAAAAAGATTCAAGAATCGACATTGTTTGTTAGTTTGGATTGTTTTCTCCTTACAAAGTGAAAAATCCGTTCAATATTAGAATCATTGATGCAAGCTTGGCTTTTTTGCCTGTGGAAACCCGCGTTCCTTTAAAATTTGGATCTGAGGTGCTGACTTCCGTCACCTGTGCCCGTGTCTCTGTAAGCGTGGTGAAGGAGGATGGGGAAATTGGAAAGGGTTGGGGGGAGACTCCTTTGAGCGTTCAATGGGTTTGGCCTTCTTTAATTTCCTATGAGTTGCGGCATTCCGCCTTGCAGGAATTTACAGAACTACTTTTGGATAAGTTTAAATCTCATAACAAATACGGGCACGCGTTGGAGATTGGTTATTCATTTGCTTTTGAGGCACTGCCGATTTTTCTTCAAGAGTATAATCAAGGTGAAAGAGGAGGATTTGAGCCATTGCCATGGCTCGCCGCTTTGGTTTGTGCTTCGGCATTTGATCTAGCTCTCCATGATGCGTACGGAGTGGCGAATGAGATACCAACTTATCAATCCTACGATTCCAAACATCTCAATTTTGATTTAAGTCATTTTCTTGAACCGGCGAAGGGGAGTCAGGTTTCGTTTGAAGGGACAACTCCCTCAGGTTTTCTAGAACTAACACCTCCCACGAAAATTCCTGTGTGGCATTTGGTAGGGGGATTAGATCCGTTATGTGAAAAGGAATGTATTGGTGATGAACCAAGAGATGGTTACCCGGTACACTTAGAAGAATGGATTGAAAGGGATGGCTTGAATTGCCTGAAAATTAAACTTAGGGGGAATGACTCTAAGTGGGATTACGAGCGCTTAGTTGCAATTGGAATAATTGCCGATGCAATGGATGTGGAACACCTGACCACTGATTTTAATTGTACAGTAACCGACCCAAATTATGTGAATCAAATTCTCGATCGATTAAAAGTGGATCATCCTGAGATTTGGGATAAAATTCTTTATGTTGAACAGCCCTTTCCTTACGACTTGGAGAAACATCGAATAGAAGTTCATTCTCTTTCCAAAAGAAAACCCCTTTTTATGGATGAAAGTGCTCATGATTGGAAACATGTACGATTAGGTTTAGAACTAGGCTGGACTGGAGTGGCACTTAAGACCTGTAAGACACAAACAGGGGCTCTGCTTTCTCTGTGCTGGGCAAAAGCTCATGGAATGGATTTAATGGTTCAGGATTTAACCAATCCTATGCTTGCCCAAATTCCCCATGTTCTACTCGGTGCCCATGCTGGAACGATTATGGGGGTGGAGAGTAATGGAATGCAGTTTTATCCGGAGGCGTCAAAGAAGGAATCTTTGGTCCATCCCGGGATTTATCAGCGAAGAAATGGAATGCTCGATCTATCCACAATAAAAGGACCGGGATTTGGCTATCAAATGGAATTAGGATAGCTTGTGCACATTTTTTATAAAATGATTCAGATATTATAATAGAAAATTAGAGGTGTTTTATTTTACAATGTGTAATGACTAAGTCGTCCTCGCTAAAAACTTTACCTTTTTTTGAAAAAATAATCCTTCGTTGGTACACCCAAAGCGAAGGAAGAGTTTTATTAGA
>MEHZ011507023.1_pt1 | contig 12619 bp, 10 predicted proteins | sample 897221 | NCBI WGS metagenome assembly MEHZ01 (sample SAMN05514161, study PRJNA337945) | marine metagenome | isolation source: marine surface water | place: Arctic Ocean | collected 2007-12-13 | reverse complement strand
GGGCCTTACTTCATCATCGCCCTAGCCTCGAAGCCGGACCGCAATCTCATTGATACGAATAAGGCCGTGCTAAAAAGCCTTAAGTCGTCCGATGGAACCCTCGCCTTCTTGCGGCCAAGACTCAACGCCCTGCTCGACGACACCGTCAACGAATGCGTCATGGCACTGTTCCGCGCCCGCCAAACCAAAGAACGAGCGACCGGCCACTGATGGCGCTCGATATCTCCTGTCCTGCTTGCGATGAGACCGACCAGCTACGGGGAGAACGTCGCGAGGGACTGATTGCCTTGGTCTGTGAGTTGTGCGAAGCCGAATGGATTCGAGACCCTGGGGCAGTTCCTACATGCGAACGCTGCGGCGGTGACGACGTGCGAGAAGCGGTGCAAGCGCTCGTCGAGAAGAGCCGCGGTACTCAGCTTTCGATTCAGAGCTTCCGCCAGGTCTGGCTCTGCCCAACGTGTGACGCTGATCGTTATGACAAGTACAAGATCAGCAACCGGCCGCTGCCTCCAGACGAGCTACCGACAGAGAGCGAGTTCTAGTGCACTGTCCTGTTGCTCGCGCCGTGGCTGTCAACGTTCGAGGTGTCGACGCCGAGTCAGGATCTTCGGCCGCTTGGCGCTGAATCCAAGCCATGGTGGGCCCCCTATCGAGATTCGGCAATGAAGCGAGCGCTGATCCGATCCGGTGGAACGACGCAAAGGTTGTCTGACGCGGCACCAACAGCATGCGCTTCAGCTGGGGCTAAGTAGCCGAGCTGCGAGCGCTTCGAGGCCAGCGACCCTACTGCCCTTGATCAGGATGGCATCGAACCGGTTCAGCTCGCCGAGTTCGGCGACGACACCATTGAAGTCCTGCACTGGTTCCACACCATAGGCAGGTTCTTGAAATGCGATGAGTCGAACGTTGAACTCGGCGCACAACGCTGCCATTGCCTGATGATCAGCATCGTGGCGATCGCCAAGCTCGGCCATCACGCCCAAGACTGCGAAGCGCCGTGCCGCATTGATTGCCGCAAGGGATCGCAGCGCAGCCTCGGTCGAGATCGCATTTGCGTTGTAGGCGTCATTGATAATGATCGCCCCGTCGGGTGTACGACCAAGTTCCATGCGCCACGGCGACATGACTGTCGAAGCCAGACCTTCGATTGCGCTAGTCAGATCGACACCAACAGCCTCGGCTGCGGCCAAGGCTGCCAACGCATTCGACACCTGGTGCACGCCATGGGCTGGCAACACGACCGGATAAACGCGGCCATAGGAGACGACCTGAAACGAAGGCCGAAGTTCCGAATCGAGCGCCACGTCCGCTGCCGCAATGTCACCACCCGCGCCATATGTGATGACAGGCGCTGGACTTGTGGCCTTCATCGCCAGCACTGGCGCCGAGTCCGCGTTCAGGATCGCACGCCCTGTCACTGGCAGCGCTGCGATCAGCTCACCCTTGGCTTGGGCGACGGCCTCGACGGTCCCGAATTCGCTGGTATGCACTGCACCGACATAGGTGACGATGCCAATATCAGGCGAAGCGATCTTGCATAGCTCGGCGATGTGCCCAATGCCCCGAGCACCCATTTCCACGATCAGTACCTCGGTGTCAGCTGGTGCATTAAACAGCGTCAACGGAACCCCGAGTTCGTTGTTGAACGACCGTTCGCTGGCATGCGTTTTACGAGTATGTCCGATTGCAGCGAGCGCCAGATCCTTGACAGAGGTCTTGCCAACCGAACCAGTAATTCCAATCACAGGGCCACTATGGCGTCGGCGCGCTTCTCGACCAAGTGCGGTCAAGGCACGCAATGTGTCATCCACAACGATCGCTGTACCGCCCTGGGGCTCGCGCATTGTCAGATAGGCGCCACAACCAGCCGCTATCGCAATTGTTATGAAGTCGTGGCCGTCACGGGCATCGACTACCGGGATGAATAGTTCCCCACTGCCAATAGAGCGAGTGTCAATAGACGCGCCGTCACAGGTCGTGTCCGGGCCATGGAGGACACCGCCTGTGACCTGCGCGATCTCACTGGCCATCATCTGCATGACACAAGTTTCGCACCATTTTGACCGCAGCTCGCGGCAGCGGTGCCGATAGGAGGAAGGCTCCCTAGATGCGTCGTTGTAGGGGACCCCGCCAGCTACTCTCGGCGACATGACACAGCAATATCGGTTGGTGGTGCTCTTTGGCGGCGAGTCGGCCGAGCATGACGTGTCGTGCGTGACGGCGCGACACGTTGTCTGCGCCGTGGACACGGACCGGTTCGCCATCGACGCAATCGGTATCACCCGGGCAGGTGAGTGGCGCCGCACAACAACGGGCGTTGCCATCGCTGCTGGCAACGTTGCTGAACTGCCGGCAGCCTTGGAAACGGTGGGCGATGCGGTTGAACCACTCGGTGCGGTCAAGAGTGACGGGCTCCCCGTCGTCGTCTTGCCTCTGCTTCATGGCCCTATGGGCGAAGACGGCACCGTTCAAGGACTGCTCGACCTGGCCGGTGTGCCCTACGTAGGTTCCGGGGTGCTGGGTTCAGCGCTATGTATGGACAAGGCGATGGCCAAACAAGCCACACAGAGCTTTGGTATTGCCCAGGCCAAATGGCGCACCGTGCATGCCGACGACATCACGGCAAGCATGCCTGCTGCGCTGATGCACGAACTTGGCCAAGTTACATTCGTGAAGCCAGCCAACATGGGTTCATCGGTGGGTGTCAGCCGCGCCACCAACGGCACCGAGCTGGCCGATGCCTTGCGGGTTGCCACGAGTTATGACGAGTGGATCATCATCGAAGAAGCGGTCATAGGCCGCGAGATCGAAGTCGGTGTGCTTGGTAACCGCACGCTGCACGCATCGGTGCCAGGCGAAATCGTGCCTGGCGACGAGTTCTACAGCTACGACGACAAGTATCACGACGGCGTGGCCCAAACCCTGATCCCAGCAGCACTCAGCGATGAGGCCACCGCCGAGATCCGAGCGCTTGCCTGTCGTGTGGGTGAATCATTGCGGGTGCAGGGTCTCGCTCGCATCGACTTCTTCTACGAAGAACATGGCCGAGGGTTTCTGCTGAATGAAGTCAACACCATGCCGGGCTTCACGCCGATCTCGATGTTCCCGAAACTCTGGGAAGCAACCGGCGTTGACTATCCCGAACTCATCACCCGCCTGGTCGATCTGGCCATTGAGCGCCATGACAAACGCCTTACTCACCGCAGCCTCAAGCACTAAGCCCACTGTCGTTCACCCGGCGGCACTTAAGGCGGACCTACCGGGCTGACTAGGGTCTCCGTATGGGTGAATTTTGTACTGCTGAACAAGAGGGCAACCTGCTGATCGTGACGATCAACAGGCCCGAACGAATGAATGCGCTTCATCCGCCGGGTAATGCGGAAATGGCTGAGATCTTCGATGACTTCCAGGCCAACCCGGATCTTTGGGTTGCCATCATCACCGGCGCAGGTGACCGTGCGTTCTGTGCCGGTAATGATCTGCGCTACCAAGCCGAAGGAGGAGACCGATCAGCAGCGCCGACAACGGGCTTTGGTGGCATCACGTCTCGCTGGGATCTGAACAAGCCAATTATTGCGGCCGTGAATGGCGTGGCGATGGGTGGCGGCTTCGAAATCGCACTTGCATGTGACCTAATCATCGCATCTGACAATGCACGCTTTGCCCTGCCCGAACCCAAGGTTGGCCTGGCTGCACTAGCTGGTGGCGTGCACCGCCTGCCTCGCCAGATCGGTCTGAAGCGGGCCATGAGCATGATGCTCACCGCACGCCACGTGCCAGCGGCCGAAGGTCTAGAACTTGGCTTCGTCAACGAGGTCGTCACACAGGACCAGCTCATGACTCGCGCACGCGAATGGGCACAGATGATTCTCGAGTGCTCGCCGATGTCCATCAGGGCAACCAAGGAAGCTGCCATGCAGGGCTTCGAGCTTGGCGGCATCCGCGCCGCCTACGAAGGCAGGTACGACGCCGTTAGAGCGTTGTCCAAGGGACAGGATTATATCGAAGGGCCACTGGCATTCTCCGAGAAGCGTCCGCCGAACTGGACTGGGCGCTAGCCATGCCGATCAGCAGCGGCCCGGTGGAAGACCGCCTAGCGATTCGCGAACTGATCGAGTCCTATAACGACGCCGTGATGCGTTTCAACCGCGATGACTGGGCCGAGAACTGGACCGATGACGCCACGTGGACGCTTCCTGGTGCCGGAGATTTGACGGGCAAGGATGTCTTCGTGCCGGCCTGGGAGGCCGCCATGTCGAACTTTGAGTTCGTTGGCTTCTTTGCCTCCGCTGGCCCTATTCATGTCGATGGCGATGCCGCCACGGGCACGTGGTACCAGCAAGAGTTCCTGCACCAAAAGGATGGCGTCAAGCGCACCATCACCGGCAAGTACTCAGATACCTACGTAAAGAGTGGTGGCCGATGGTTCTTCGCTACGCGGATCTACGACGTGCTCGAGGCGCACTAGGCCAGTTCGGCTTCTCGTAAACCCGTAGTCGTCACACGGCGCTTGCATTAGGGCCCATTCCATTAGCAATGGGAGGTCAGCCCTTTCGACGAGCGGTGCAGCCGACTGGCCAACAGGCGCTGTTCAGCGCAACGCCAGTTAGCCACCACCCTGGAGCTAACCAGCCTTCAACGACAGACAGTTCGGCGCCGACCCAATCGGGCACGCACGCCGAACTCTTTGTTCGTTGTCACCTAGCTGCGAACATGACCGCTAGTTGTAGTTCGCCTGAGACTCTTTCCACGTGCCGCTGTCAGCACGTGGTTCCTTGGGCAGGCCGAGCACTCGCTCGCCAACAATGTTGCGCTGCACCTGTGAAGTGCCGGCATAGATCGTTCCGGGGCGGGCGATCATGAAGCTGGCCATCCAGTTTGGCACGGTGTTCTCGGTACCGATTGCTGGTGGGCCAAGACCGCGAGCGTCTTCGTCGCCGAAGCCGACAGTCGCCTGCATGCCTGCAATGTTCATGGCTGCTTCGGTGATCTTCAGGTGATACTCGCTCCAGAAGAGCTTGCCGATCGAAGACTCTGGTCCAGGGGCCTGGCCCTTAAGGAAGCGGGTCAATGCTTGCATGCCGCGATATCGCATGATCTCGACACAGGTATGGAAGTAGGCGATGTCTTGACGGACCATTGGATCGTCGAGCTTGCCGTTGTCGCGAGCCAGTTCGATGAAGTTGTCGAGCTCTGCACGGAAGCCAAGCGACTGCACTGTGGCCCCCACGCCACGCTCGAAGCCAAGCAGTGTGTTACCCACAGCCCAACCGTTGTTCACGCCACCAAGCACGTTGTCCTTAGGGCAACGGGCGTCGGTGAAGAAGACCTCGTTGAAGTGATCTTGACGCACGATGTTGGTGATTGGACGGCATTCGACGCCCGGCTGTTCCATCGACATGAGCAGGAACGAGATGCCTGCATGCTTGGTCACGTCTTGGTCGGTGCGGGCCAAGACGAAGATCATGTTCGCTGTGTGGCCCTGGCTGGTCCAGATCTTCTGACCGTTGACGACCCATTCGTCGCCGTCAAGCACGGCCTTGCAACCCAGATTGGCAAGGTCGCTGCCGCTATCGGGTTCGGAGTAACCCTGGCACCAGATATCGGTGCCGTCGAGGATGCGAGGGATGTAATGCGCCTTTTGCTCGTCGCTACCCCAGTGCAGGATCGTGTTACCGACCATGGAAATGCTGAAACCATCGTTGGGGCCGCTGGTCGGAGCGCCGCGTTTTGCGAACTCTTCGTACATGACGACCATTTCGAGATGGCTCAGACCGCCACCGCCATATTCGGCTGGCCAGTTTGCTGCCAATAGATCATTGGCCTTGAGCGTGCGACGCCAATCCATCTGAAAGTCGTAGCGCTCGGCAGCCGGAACGGCGCCAATACCCTTCCAACCATCAGGCAGATTGTCATCGAGAAAGGCATTGATCTTCACTCGGAAGGTCACGGTCTCGGCGGGGTACGTCAGATCCATCCCTACAGACTAGATCGTTATCGGCCATACGACCCACCCTGGCCTCCGGCGCGAAAGACACGCAACGCTGCGTCCTAGTGAGATATCTCTTCCACGCACGCAGGAAAACGAGCACCGTCAACACCAATTCACCATGCGGGCAGCCCGCCTTGGCGTGTCGCTCCAGCGATTGGAGGTTTGGGCCTTACTTCACCTATCGGAGCGGCCGTTATCACGCACGATGAGCTCACCCCACACGAAAGGTCACTTAACGGATGACTCGAGTCACAAAACTTTCTACCCAAGCCCTCGCCATTGGTTTGTTCGCGTCACTGTTTTGGGGTGAACTAGACCGACACTGACTTCGACGAGTAACTCACGGCAGCATCGCTCGAACTCAAGCCACAGACGTTGGCGCAACCGTAAACCTCACCGAGGTCATGGACACAGAGGCCGACACCCTCAAAGACCCACGGAACAAGGTCTTCATCAAGCCATAAGGCTCGGTGAACTAGCGAAGTGCGGCTTCTAGAAACTTAAGTAGCTCGCGCCGGCGTCGGACTGCTTCTCTCAGGGTCGGTTCGATGCCCACGGCGCGCAGCACCTCGACTTCAGTGGCGACGCCCATGACGGTTGAGTAGGCCGACACCAGCAACAGATTCGGGTCCGTTTGGCGCATATGGCCACGTCTCATCTCGAGTGACAAGAAGAGTCGCGCTCGGGTGATGATTGGTTCCATGGCCATGGTGGCCTGGGCTGACCAGTCCCCGCCAAGACGCATAACTTCTCGCAAGATGCCAAGCCTTGCGGGCTGGCGCACGGCGATACGGAAGACGGCGTGGACCACTGCTTCGACAGCTGGCCAGCCCGTACGACCAGTACCAGCCGCAATCAGTGTCTGGCCAAGGTCGCCGATCGCTGAGTCAATGGTCGCCTCAAACAGCTCAGCCTTTGAACCAAAATGGTACAAAATCGTCTGCTTACGGACACCCAGTTGCTCAGCAAGATCGTCAAGTGAGACTGCCGCATAACCGCGGTTGCCGAACGCATCGATGGCCTCAGCCAAGATGCGGCTTCTTGTGTCAGGAGTGTCCACGGTGACAGCCACACCCCAGATCGTAGGCGAAAACGACACCTTATTTACCAACTGGTACACGCTTCCTTCGATCAGTGAGCCTCTGTCCGCGCTCTACGCGGCGTGCGAGTCACAGATGACGTACTTACCAACTGGTACACGACGTGTACCAGTTGGTAAGCTCCCTACATGGCTGGAGCTAACACGAGTGAGATAGCGACATCCCTCGACGGTAAGCGCATAGCCATTACCGGCACGACCGGATTCCTCGGCACCGCGTTGGTCGAGCGGCTTCTGCGCAGCGCGCCTGGATGCAAACTCGTGCTGATGATTCGCCCTGGCCGTCGTGGCGTCCAAAACCGTGTCGACCGTGAAATCCTGCGCAATGACGCCTTTGATCGGTTGCGCGAACAATTCGGCAAGGATGGCTTCGAGGCCATGGCCGCTGAGCGCATTCACCCCATCGCTGCTGACATCACCAAGGAAGGCCTTGGTCTGGACGACGAAGGCCAAACTGCCCTCGCTAGCTGCGACATCGTCATCCACTCTGCCGCATCGGTGTCTTTCGACAACCCGCTCGACGTCGCAATCAACACCAACTTGTGTGGCCCGATCAACCTGATCGGCACCCTGCACGATCTGAAAATTACGCCCCACCTGATTGCGGTGTCCACCGCCTATGTCGCTGGCACCCGCAAGGGCGATGCGTTCGAAGAACTACTCCAAGACGGCGCCTACGCCATCTCGGTCGACTGGCGCAATGAGATCGAGACGGCCCGCCGAGCCCGTGTACGCAGCGAAGACGAAAGCCGCACCACAAACTCGCTGAAGAAGTTCGCCAAAGAAGCCAAGGACGAACTCGGCGCAGCCGGCGGCAATGCACTCGCCAACAAGACCGAACAGCTACGTGAACGTTGGGTCCGTCAAGAACAAGTCGAGCTCGGCCTCGCTCGAGCCGCCTCGCTGGACTTCAGCGATGCCTACGCCATGACCAAAGCAATGGCCGAAACCGCCATGTCCGAGCTGCGCGAAGACGTCCCGCTCAGCATCGTGCGTCCATCGATTATCGAGTCGAGCTGGGCTGAGCCGTTCCCAGGTTGGATTCGCGGCTTCCGAATGGCGGAACCGGTCATCATCGGTTTCGGCCGCGGCCTGCTGACCGACTTCCCGGGCACGCCCGAAGGCGTCCTCGACACGATCCCGGTTGACTTCGTCGTTGCGGCCCTGATCGTGGCTGCCGGAAAAGGTCCAGCCGTTGCAGACCCCAAGGGCAAACACCCGGTGCAGGTCCTGCACTCGACCAGCGGTGCCGAGAATCCGTTCCGCATGGGTCAGTTCCATGCCTGGACAACCGAATTCTTCCGTGCGAACCCGATCTACGACGACTTCGATCAGCCGATCGCGCCGCCACAGTGGACATTCCCCGACAAGAACAAGATCACCACCCAGATGTATCGAGCTCGCTCCGGTCTGGACCGGGCCAGCCAGGTCATGCGTGCGCTGCCGGTACGCGGCAAACGAGCCCAGTTCGCAGCTTCGATCGACGAACGCAAAGAGAATCTGGAACAGGCGATCGGCTACGTCGATCTGTACGGCAAATACGTGGTGTGCGAAGCGCTTTACCACTGCGAGAATACGCTCGCGATGCACGCCAGCCTGACTCCCCAAGACCAAGCCACCTTCCAGATGGATCCCAAGGTCATTGACTGGCACCACTATTCAGTCGACATCCATCTGCCCTCGGTCCTCGAGCAGGGTCGCGTCAAGACGGCTCCCTCGGGCAAGAAGGGGGCAGCGTTCGGACGCAGCGACCGACTTCGCGAACAGGTTCTCGATGAACGACGTCAACTCGCTGCCTTTGACCTCGAGAACACGCTGATCCAGTCCAACGTCGTTGGCTCCTGGGGCTGGCTTGCCACCCGGAACCTGAATCGTGCTCAGCGAGCACGATTGGTACTCAAGGGGCTTGGCGAGGCAGCCAGCTTGCAGCGTCTTGACCGGCGCGATCGCGTCGAGTTCCTGCGCCACTTCTATCGCCGCTATGACAACGCACCGGTCGAACAACTTGAGCGCGACGCCGCCGAACTGTTTAGCGACCTGTTGGTGAAGAATGCCTTCCCCGATGCAATTCGCCGAGTGCGAATGCACCGCGCCGCTGGCCATCGCACCGTCCTGATCACGGGTGCCCTGGACTTCATCGTCAAGAACCTCGAACCGCTATTTGACGACATCATCTGCCCCTCGCTCGAACAAGAAAACGGTCGCTACACCGGACGCATGTTGAACGCGCCGCCGATCGGCGAGATGCGAGCCGAAGCCCTTCGCCAGTACGCGGCCGAACACAATCTGGACCTCCAAGAGTCCGTCGCCTACGCCGACTCGACCAGCGACCTGCCAATGCTCGAAGCCGTGGCATTTCCTGTCGCCGTGAACCCTGACACCAAGCTCGCCATGCTGGCCCGTCGGCGCGGTTGGCTCGTAGAGAACTTCGTTCCTGCCCCTGGCGGCGAACACAAACTCCTTCCCGTAGCCCCCTACCTGCCCCGCGCTCGCCGCAGCGCCTAACCCCAGAATGCAACAGTGCCTGGCACCGTTGCATAGTTCGGCCCCACACTTATGGCTTTACAAGACCGCACACCTCGACCCGGGCTCGTCCTGGAAGTCGATAAGTCGACGCCCCCAATCCTGTTTCATCGGGGTGAGGGTTTCAGCCTGGAAAAGATGCCAGCTGGGCGCACTCGCGTGCTGTACCCCGCCGAGCCGCTGAACCCATTGCCTGATCCCGACGGCGCAATTCGCGACGCTCTACTGAATCCACTCGACGACGATCCGCTTCCATCCAAGCTCTTTGCTGGCATGAAGCTCACCATCGTTTTCGACGATGTCTCGCTGCCACTTCCCCAGATGCGCCGGCCCGACATTCGCCAACGCATCATCGAGCAGGTGCTCGATATGGCCGCCGAGGCCAACGTCGACGATGTACATCTCATCGCCGCCCTAGCGCTACATCGCCGCATGACCGAAGACGAACTTCGCCACGCGGTCGGCGACCGTGTCTATGACGCATTCGCACCATCGGGACTGCTCTACAACATGGACGCCGAAGACCCCGACGAGATGGTGATGCTGGGCGAAACCAGCGAGGGCGAAGAAGTCCAGATGGTCCGCAGAGCCGCCGAGAGCGATCTGATCGTCTACGTAAACATCAATATGGTGTCGATGAACGGCGGCTGGAAGAGCACCGCCACCGGCTTGTCTGGCTACAAAGGCATCCGCCATCACCACAATGTCGACACGCTGCTCAAGTCGTCGCTGATGGATCACACCGACTCGGAGTTTCACAATAAGAACTGGCGCCAGGGCGACGTGATCAAGGCGGCCGGAGTCAAGGTCTTCCAGGTCGAAACCACAATCAACAACAACGTCTTCGGTATGGACGGACCCATGTCGGTGCTGCAGAAGCGCGAATGGGAATGGACAGCTCGAGACCGGGCGTCGTTCGTAGCCATGCAACGCGGCCTGCAGGTCATGCCCCGCAAGGCACGGCGCAAGGTCTTCAATAGCCACCTCGCTCCCTACGGCATGACATCGGTCCAAGCCGGCGAAGTCGAGGCCGTGCACGATTTAGCCGTCGAGAACATGCTGAAGCAGCAACTGGTACAGATCGAAGGCCAAGCCGACATCTTGACCATGGGTCTCCCCTACCTGAGCCCTTACAACGTGAACTCGATCCTGAATCCGATCCTGGTCATGTGCCTGGGCCTGGGCTACTTCTTCAATATGTACCGCAACAAGCCGCTGGTACGTAAGGACGGGGTCATCATCATGACGCACCCCACGCCTATCGAATTCCACCCGGTGCATCACCCCAGCTACATCGACTTCTTCGAACAGGTGCTGCCCGACACCACCGACGGCCACAAGATCGCGCACAAATACGAGAAGCAGTTCGCTGAAGACGAGTGGTACCGCCACTTGTACCGCACCAGCTACGCCTACCACGGGGTGCATCCCCTGTACATGTGGTACTGGGGTTCCAACGCCATGAACCACGCAGCTCGGATCATCATTGTTGGCGGCGATGTCACCGCAGTGCGCCGCATGGGCTTCACCCCCGCATCGACAATGAACGATGCCCTGGAGATCGCCAGCGACGTCGTCGGTCCTCAGCCAACCATCACCCATCTCCACAACCCTCCGGTCGTCATGGCCGACGTCATCTAGCTCGTGCTATTGCGAGCCACAGAGTGTGACGCCATCAGGCGACGTTGCACCAAGGCGAAGGAAACCTGATGCCCCAACCATTGATGGGGCGCCGCAAGGTTGCCATTTTGGCCAAGGGTGTTGCCGGTCGTGCCCGTCGGGGCTTTCGACTGCCGAAACTAGGTTTCCCGTACGCAGCACCACCCGTGCCTGCATCTGTCGAGATACCTGAAGACACCAGCAATATCGGCGCTAACTACGACACCGACTGGGCGCGTCGTCCCTCCGCCCGGGTCGCGCGCACCGCGATCGTAGAGGCAGTTCTTCGCCCCTCGATCTCGATGATCGCCAGGCCTGACCGTCAGGGTTACGACCGGTTGCTGGCGCTACCAAAAGATCAGAATGCTCTGTTCGTTTCCAACCACCACAGCCACCTCGACACGTCACTCCTGCTGACGTCGATCCCGCTGCCATGGCGGCACAAGCTGGTCGTGGCCGCAGCGTCTGACTACTTCTTCGACAAGCGCGTCAAAGCCACCATGTCGGCCCTGGCCATCGGTGCGTTCCCCATCAATCGGCACTCGATGGGCCGAGCGTCGGCCGATCAGGCAGCCGAGATAATCGATGAAGGTAACAGTCTTCTCATCTTTCCCGAAGGCGGACGCAGCCCCGACGGTTGGGGCCAGCCCTTCAAGGGCGGTGCTGCATATCTTGCGCTTCGATGCGACATCCCCATCGTCCCGATCTATCTGGCCGGAACCGGCCGTATCTGGCGCAAGGGTCAACGTTGGCCCAAGCCATCGACCACAAGTGTCATCTTTGGTGACCCAATCTGGCCGACCGAAGCCGACAACACTCGCCGGCTGAACGCCCGAATCGAATCGGCCGTGGCGACACTTGGCGATGAACTCGCTACCGACTGGTGGCAGGCACGTAAACGCTTCCACCAAGATGGTGCACCAGCAATGAGCGGTCCTGAAACTTCTACGTGGCGACGAGCTTGGGCATTGGGTGATCGCAGCAGGCGGTCCCGCAAAAAGCCGGTGTGGCCGCGCTGACAGATAGTCGCTGCCCGGCTCTCTATCATTCCCTCATATGGCATTCCCTCATATGGCATTCCCTCATATGGACCAAGAGTAAAGCAGGCTGGCCACGCGACGACCGGGGTAGCTTCGCCGTAGAGGGTGCCATTACTCACCACCCTGACGTGCGCTGCAGCGCGATGAAGCCAGCTGCATCCTCGAACACGGTCCATTGGCCGTATCGCAGTGCACTAGCCGGGCCGCTGGTTGCATGCTGAACAATGCCGGTGTTGGGTATCGGCGGCCAGTCCTGCTGCTCGAAAGGCCGCTGGGATCATCACTCCTTCGCTTGGAATGGCAGTT
>MEHZ011418116.1_pt1 | contig 12636 bp, 8 predicted proteins | sample 897221 | NCBI WGS metagenome assembly MEHZ01 (sample SAMN05514161, study PRJNA337945) | marine metagenome | isolation source: marine surface water | place: Arctic Ocean | collected 2007-12-13 | reverse complement strand
TACTTGATAGTTTGCAGAGGACGAAGCTTTATCAACAGAACCTTTAATAACAGCTATCAAAACCTCACCTTCTGGTGAAAATATAGTCTTCCCATTCCATTGAGATTTCCACTTGGGATTGTCTACTTCCGCTCCTAAACCAGGCGTTTCTTTGTGTTTAAAGAATTCTAAACCTATGATTGTCTGAAAATCAGGCTCTACAGCCAAGTAGCCGTATAGCGTGCCCCATAAACCATAGCCTCTAACTGGTAAAATCACAGCAGCTAGAGAGTCGCCTTCGTAGTGCAGATAAACTTTTTGATAATTCTCTCTTCTCTTGAGGGTAGCTATATCTTGATCAGAAGATAGTTTGATTGAAGTGTTCTCGTCTCTGGCAAAATCAGCTTCGTCATACAAATCAATATCTATTGAGTCGCTGTATTCACCGTTATTGAGATTTATTATCTTCGGTTCAATTGATAGAAATATTTCTTCTATTGATTTTGAATCGTCTAAAAGGTTGGCGGCAGCCAAGATCTTTTTCTGTTGATCAAGTTTTTGATTTGCTTCTTGAAGGTCTCTAAGACCCACAGCTGCGCTAGATATAACTGCTGAGCAAACTAGGCATAGGCTTATAGCCACAAATAAGGTCTTAACTATGGTGTCATTATTTTTCATTTTTTAATTGTTACCTGCAATCTCTTTTTTATATTTCTTTCTTGAATAAAGTGATCTATTAATGGTGCAAAAAGGTTAGCAAACAATATAGCAAGCATCATACCTTCTGGAAAAGCAGGATTAACAACTCTTATCAGAACAACCATCACACCTATTAAAATTCCGTAATACCATCTTCCAACGTTTGTGTGGGATCCTGAAACAGGTTCTACAGACATAAACGCCAATCCAAAAGCATAACCCCCAATGACAACGTGCCAAGAAAAAGGGAGATTGAACATAGGATTGGTATCAGACCCTATCATATTAAAAATTATTGACATTGTTAGTGTCCCTAAAAGTACTCCAGCAATAATTCTCCATGAAGCTATCCGAGTATAAAGAAGTACTAGAAGTCCTAATAGAATAAATAAAGTCGAAGTTTCGCCTACTGAACCTGGGATGCTTCCTATAAATGCCTGAGACCAAGAATACGCATTTTCCATACCTACAAGACCTTCCTGGGCTCCTATAGCTAATAAAGTTGGAGAACTGAAACCATCTAGAGCTACCCAAACAGAGTCTCCTGACCAAGTTAAGGGGTAGGCAAAGTATAAGAAGGCTCTGCCTGCAAGAGCAGGATTAAGAAAGTTTTTACCAGTTCCTCCAAAGATTTCCTTAGCTACTACCAACCCAAAGCTTATTCCTAAAGCCACTTGCCATAAAGGGGCATCAGGGGGACAACACAACGCAAAGAGAACAGTAGTAACAAAAGCACCTTCGTTTATTTCATGACCTCTTACAACTGCAAATATAACTTCCCAAAGAATACCAACTACAAAAGTAACTGCATAAATAGGAACAAAGAAACACGCCCCATACCAAATACAATCAAAGATACTATCAGGATTATAATTACATAAAATATTTATAAAAATATAATGCCAGTCATCTTCAGGAATAACCCCCATTGCCTCTATGGCTGTTAATGCTTGGAAGCCAATGTTGTACATTCCATAGAACATTGCGGGGAACGTTGAAAGCCAAACAATCACCATAACTCTTTGTATGTCAGAGCTGTCTCTTACATGAACGGAACCAAAGGTTCTTTTGTCAGACGAATAAAATAAATTTTCTGCAGCATCAAATAGTGGGTACCATTTTTCAAGATTTCCACCTTTTTGAAATTTTGACTTATTTTCGTCAAGAAAATTTCTTAAGAGTTTCATTTTTATCCTTCAACCTCTATCTGAGTTAAATTATTTCTTAAGAGAGATCCAAAATCGTATTTACTAGGGCACACAAAACTGCATAAGGCTAAATCTTCTTCGTCTAACTCGAGTCCACCTAGACTCTGAATTTTTTCTGTCTCACCTACCGCTATGTACCTCAAAAGAATTGTTGGAAGAATATTAAGAGGCACAACTTCTTCGTATATACCAATGGGAACTATTGCACGATCAGAACCATTCATTAGAGTCTTAAATTTAAATTCTTTATCAGAGAATAAGCTGGATATGAATAGTGGTATTTTTGAAAATCTTCTTGGACCAGGATTTAACCAGTTCATAAATTGTCTATCAGATTTATTTGTTTCAGATACTACAGATATCTGATTATGATACCTTCCAAGATAAGCAAAAGGACCAACAGCTTCTCTTCCGTTAATAATAGAACCAGAAATTACACGATTGTCTCTTTGTGTTAATTCTCCAGCACACAATTCGTCAGTGCAAGCCCCTATTCTTGTTTTAATAAGTCTGGGGTTTGTAACTTGTGGACCGGCTAAACTTACTATTTTATCTATTGGCAATTCACCCGTTAAGAATAATTCACCAAAAGCTATTACATCCTGGTAGTTGATGGTCCAGTTAACGTTTTTTAATGTTGCAGGCGATATAAAGTGCATGTGCGTACCTGCCAATCCTGCAGGATGGGGCCCACTAAATATGTGATTAATTAGCTGACTATCCTTTTCTAAATCTAGGGAGAAATTTTGGTCCACACAAAGATGGACAGGTTGTTCGGTTAACGCTTTGATTACTTTCAAACCCGAATTGAAAAGACTCTCATTCATTTCTATAATCTTATTTACATTAGGTCCTAATGGATTGGTATCAATGGCTGTTACAAAAATATTAGAAGGATTAGAATTAATAGCTGGTATTTTACTAAAAGGACGTGTTCTAAAAGCCGTCCAGAGACCTGAAGAAATAAGATTTTTTCTTATTTCAGATGAAGGAATTGTTTTTAATTGGTTCTCCTCGTACTTATTAAATTTAACAGAAACTTCTTCTCCCAATTCTATTACAACTGATTGAAGGGCCCTTCTGGGTCCTCTATTAATGGATTCAATTTTACCAGCTCCAGGAGAAGTAAAAATTACACCTGGATTTTTTTTATCTTCAAATAATGCCTGACCCAGCTTAACGGTATCTCCTTCTTCGACAAGCATAGTGGGTCTCATACCATGATAATCAGAACCAATGATGGCTACTGATCTTACATTTTTTAACGTATCAAGATCTTCGGTTGGAGAACCGACGATAGGAACATTTAAACCTTTTTTTACTTTTATCATTCCTTCGTGAAGTTGGAGAGACAAAACACCTTTAAACCGCGGGTGTATTATAGTGATCGAGGGAGATTTATGCTAGCAAGATTAGTCGAATTTAGGATATCTTTTATAAGTCAGCCCAACCATTTCCTTAGCTAAACCTAATAATTGAGCTGTATAACCAAACTCGTTATCGTACCAAACGTAAAGTACACAGTTTTTTTCATTTGTTATGGTTGCAGAAGAATCTATTGTGCCCGCATGACTATTGCCTACAAAGTCTGTAGACACCATTTCAGGAGAATTAGTAAAACCAATTTGGTTTTTATATTGAGAATGGAAAGCTTTCTGTCTTAAAAAAAGATTTAAACTCTCTGTTGTTATTTCTCTAGAAAGCTGAAGGTTCATGATCGCTATAGAAACATTCGGCGTGGGAACTCTTGTAGCATTTGCTGTAAGTTTTCCTGCCAAGCCAGGAAGCACTTGACTTACTGCTTTTCCAGCACCTGTTTCAGTAAGGACTATATTAAGAGCAGCACTTCTACCTCTTCGTTCTTTTTTATGAAAGTTATCTATTAAGTTTTGATCATTCGTATAAGAATGAACACTTTCAATGTGACCTGACTCGACACCATATTCATCGTCCAGTACTTTTAAAACGGGAACTATTGCATTGGTCGTACATGAGGCAGCACCCATTATCAAATCAGTAGGTTCCATAATCTCATTATTTACACCGTGAACGACATTTTTTATTCCTCCTTTTCCAGGAGCAGTAAGCAGTACTTTAGCTATTCCTTTAGAATTAAGATGTTGTGAAAGGCCAGATTGATCCCTCCAAACTCCTGTATTATCTACTAATAAAGCATTGCTAATGCCGTAAGCTTCGTAATCAATTTCAGACGGATCGTTCGCATATATAAACTGGACTTCATTGCCGTTTATAATTAATTTATTTTCTTCCTCTAGGACTCTTACAGTACCTTTAAACGGTCCATGTACTGAGTCTTTTCTTATTAGATTGGCTCTTTTAATTAAGTCATCTTCAACTGACTTCCTCACTACAACCGCCCTTAGCCTTAAATTGTCTCCTCCTCCGGAGTCTTCAACCAACATTCTTGTAAGGAGTCTCCCGATGCGACCAAAGCCATACAAAACAACATCTTGGGCTGAATCCAGAATTGAACCCTTCTTACCCACTAGATCAGATACAGAATTCTTAACGAAATCTTCTAACGGAAGATCTTTATTGTCAAAAAGAAAAGCTGCTGCGATAATTCCAATATCCACTTCTGCAGGTCCAAGTTCTAAATCTGCAAGTGCAACGATAACTTGATAAGTCTCAAATTCACTAAGCTCATTATTTTCAGCTTCCCTAACAAATCTATGGGCTTGCATAATCTCAGAAACAGATAAATTAACTAACGGTTTTCCATACAAAAGGATATGAACATTGTCTCTGTATATACGACCAATCATGGGTAGCATCTCTTCAGCTAAAGCTTGCCTGTATTGGAAATCTCCAAAAGCATCTTTTGGTAAATCTGGTCTCAGTCTTTTATCTGGTTGCTCTGTAGTCATTCTTATAAGGATGTGTATTTTTTTAAGTGATAGTCAGAATTACCGAAAATTGTACCTATCGTAGTTAGCCTCTTAAAATAATGTCCTACATTCAACTCATCCGTTACACCCATTCCACCATGCAACTGGACGGCTTGTTGACCTATAAACTTTGCAGCATTTCCTACTTGATATTTAAGTCCTGATATTGATTTCTTTGCATCATCTGCAGATTCGTTATGTTTCATGGTTGCCATGTACAGGAGGGATTTACATTGTTCGTATTCCATAAACATGTCGACCATTCTGTGTTGTAAAACTTGAAACTTACCTATTGGCGTTCCAAACTGTTCTCTGGTTTTTGTATACTCCACTGTAGTCTTGTATAAAACTTCCATAGCACCTATTGCTTCAGCAGAAATTGCCAATATAGCTCTATCAATGCTTTCATCAAGTATTTCAAAGCCTTCGTCTAACGCGCCTATCAATGATGAATGATTGACTGAAACATTTTCAAGTGTAACTTCAGAAGCACGACGGTTATCAACCGTTTGATAATCTCTAGTTGATAGACCTGTTGCATTGGCATCTATTAAAAAGAGACTTATGCCTTTCTTGTCTCTTTGATTTCCAGAAGTCCTCGCTGAGACTATTAACTTATGAGCATTAGGACCGTTCATGACCACTGACTTAAATCCGTTGAGAATATAATTCTCTCCTTCTGACTTTGCCTCTGTCATAACGTCTGCGAGATTAAACCTACTTTGAGGCTCAGCATAGGCCAATGCCATTTGTAAATCTCCTTCCGATAAACCAGATAAAATCTCTTGCTTTTGCTCTTCTGAGCCAGCTGTATCAATCAAAGAAGCACACATAACTACAGTTTCTAGAAATGGCTCTAAAACTAGGCCTTTACCAAATTCTTCCATAATTATCATGGTTTCAATTGCACTGCCGCCAAAACCACCTGATTCTTCTGATAAAGAAATTCCCAACCAACCCAATTCTGCAAAAGTTTTCCAGTGCGTCGCGCTAAATCCGGTATCAGATTTTATTAAAGACTGACGGGTTTCCCACTCATAATCTTTTTGAATAAATTGCTCTACCTGGCTCTGAATAAGGGTTTGTTCTTCATTAAATGTAAAATCCATGTCTATAGTCCTAAAATTGCTTTTGATATAATATTTTTTTGAATCTCATTACTTCCTCCATAAATGGATACTTTTCTGTAATTGAGATAATGGGGCATAACTGGACCTGCATATTCTGGCCCTATTGACTCATTAGAGCCCAACTCATTTTCATTAAAAAATGGGTGAGCGTAATAACCCAACATTTCTACAAAAAGTTCAGATATTTTTTGTTGCAGCTCCGTCCCTTTTATTTTTAATATAGAAGCTTCAGCTCCGGGCGATCCTCCTTGTGACATTGAAGATAGAGTTCTTAGTTCAGTGTATTCGGTTGCCTTTAACTCTATGTCTGTTTCTTCAATTTTTGATCTGAAAGCGGGGTCGTTCAATAAAGTTCCTTCTCCTACAATTGTAGAAGCTGAAAGGTCTCTTAATCTTGCAAGTTCCCTTTTAAGACCAGAAATACCTGCTATTCCACCTCTTTCATGCATCAACAAGAATTTAGCTATATTCCATCCCTGCCCTTCCTCTCCTATTAAATTTTCAACAGGAACTTCAACATTATCAAAAAATACCATATTAACTTCATGAGAGCCATCAACGGTAATTATGGGTTTAACTTCAATTCCTGGAGTTTTCATATCGATAAGCAGAAAACTAATTCCTTCTTGTTTAATATCTGTAGTCTCTGTTCTAACTAAACAAAATATCCAGTCTGCATGCTGAGCCAAAGTAGTCCAAGTTTTAGAGCCATTTACAACATAGGTGTCGTCTTTTCTTTCTGCTTTAGTTTTAAGTGAAGCTAAGTCAGATCCAGAACCTGGTTCTGAATAACCTTGACACCACCAAACATCACTATTAAGTATCCCTGGAAGATGTTTTTCTTTTTGCTCATCAGTTCCAAAAGAGTATATGACAGGAGCACACATACCTACTCCAAAAGGAAGTGTTACTGGTGTGTTGTAATCTGCCAAAACATTCTGAAGTATGTATTTTTGAGTTAAGCTAAGTTCAGGAAAATTAGAATATTGAGAGGGCCAATTAACAGCAAACCAACCCTTTGAAGTTAGGAGTTTTTGCCACCTAATAAATTGCTCTTTTTCTAGCGGCAGCCTTTTATCCTGTTTTTCTTTTATATCCTCAGGATAATTTGCATCTAAAAAATTAGTAACTTCTTGTTTAAAATCTAAATCTTCTTTTGAAAATGATAAGTCCATTTGTAACTCGTTAAATTAAAAAGAAATAATTATACACTTACCTATATAATTTTCATTTTTTAAACCATGGAATAATGATGTTTTCTTCAAAGGATGATCTGAAAGGCAACTTCCTTGATACTCTTCAAGGTCTCAATTACGACTCTAATGCTAGTAATATCTTCCTTACAAGTACAAATAATGTAAACAGTATTTATGCTGCATTGGCAGAAGCTTACTCTGAAGAAAAAGTTATATATCTTGCTTCCAATGAACTGCTGCCTTATGACTTCTTTTCAGCGCCATCGAGAGTACGAGCAGAAAGAATTAATGCACTGTCTAGATTATTAGAGGTGTCAAATAAAACCTTAGTCTGCTCTATTCAAACAGCATTAGGTCCCTGTCCAAATCCATCACATGTTGCTCCTATAAATAATTTAAGGGTAGGAGACAGTTTTATAAGAAATGAAATAGTAAAATTTTTAGAAAATAACGGCTACAGAAGATCGGAACTCGTTACAGAAGCTGGAGAATATTCACTAAGGGGTAATGTGGTAGATTTATTCCTTACAAGTAATAAAAATCCAATAAGAATAGAAGTCTTCGATGAAACCATTGAGTCTCTTAGGTATTTTGACCCTTCGACACAATTAACAATTGACAAGATAGAACAAGTTCAAGGTTTACCAGCCTATGAATATCCAAGAGATGATAACGGCGCTTCAATTTTTAAAAAAAATTGGAGAAGTAATTTTGATACTTTTGAGGGTGATTCAGAAAGTTTTAAAAAAGTAATGGATAAGCAAAAAGTTGAAGGTATAGAAATGTATCTTCCTTTGTTTTATGAAAAAAAAGCCACCCTGCTTCCTTATTTAAAAGGAATAGAAAATCTCTATATTGAACAAAAGGCAGTCATTGAAGCAAGTGAATTTAAAGATCTGGTTGAAATTAGATATGAAGAATACAGACATGACTTGCAAAGACCTCTTCTACCTCCAAAGGATCTCTATATTAATCTAGATGAAATTAAAAAAAATTGCAGTGGTTCTATTGAGATATTTGAAGCAGAGCTTAAAGAAATACAGGCTGAGAACAGCCATGAAGCTGAATCTCTAGATGAAAATGTTATTCAATCGCTGCACACGCTTCCAGAAAAAGGCGATCTTGTAGTCCACCTTTCTCATGGAATAGGTAAGTTTTTAGGACTAATTGAACTGGATAGCTTTGTTGGTAAAACAGAATGTTTAGAAATTGAATACTCAGAAAAAAGTAAAGTATTTGTTCCCATAGAAAACATGAATCTAGTATCTAAATACTTCGGTCCAGAAGACCGGGGGTTAGATAGTTTAGGGTCTGCAAAATGGTCAAAAAGGAAAGAAAAAGCCTTGCAGCAAACTTTTGATACCGCTGCAGAACTACTTGAGATTCAGGCCAAAAGAGCTTCAAAAAAAGGTTATAAATATAGTGTACCTGAAAATGAATTTAAAGAATTCTCTTCTAAATTTCCTTATCAAGAAACTTTTGATCAAGAAAGAACTATTAATGAAGTTGTTGAGGATCTGTCTTCTTATAAAACTATGGACAGACTTGTTTGCGGAGAAGTGGGTTTTGGTAAAACAGAAGTGGCTATGAGAGCAGCCTTTATAGCTAGCTATAATTCAAAACAAACTTGTATTCTTGTTCCTACTACACTCCTTGCAACACAACATTATAAGAGCTTTTTAGATCGCTTTTCAGAAACTTCTGTAAACATTGCATTGGTGACAAGAAATGTTAAACCCAAAGAAAAAATTAAAATATTTAATGATTTAGAGTCGGGATTAGTAGATATAGTCATAGGAACTCATGCTGTTATTCAAGGAACAATAGAATTTAAAGATCTCGGTCTTCTGATTATTGATGAAGAGCATAGATTTGGTGTTAGACAAAAAGAAAAAATAAAATCTATCAAACAAGATGTAGAAATACTTAGTCTTTCAGCAACTCCAATACCTCGGTCGTTAAATTTTGCCCTTGCGGAACTAAAAGATTTTTCAATCATAGCCACGCCACCCACTGACCGTCTACCTGTGAGAACATTTCTTTATAGTTACAACAAAAACTTGATAAATGAAGCCATTCAAAGAGAAGTTATGAGAGCAGGTCAGACTTACTATCTTTGCAATGATCTTAAATTAATAGAAGACAGAAAATTAAGGATAAAAGAATCATTTCCTAATTTAAATATAGATATTGTTCATGGAAAACTAAAACCAAATGAAATAGAAGAAACGATGCTCAATTTCAATCAAGGCAATATAGATGTGCTGCTATGTTCAACTATTATTGAAAGTGGTATTGATGTAGCAAATGCAAATACTCTGATTGTAGAAGAAGCCGATAAGCTAGGGCTAGCTCAACTGCACCAATTAAGAGGAAGAGTGGGTAGAGGAGAAAAGCAGGCTTACTCATATTTTCTTAAATCAAAGAATATTATAAATCGAAAAAAAGCCCAATCACGATTGCAAGCTTTAATAGATACAGATTCTCTTGCTGCAGGTTTCTTGTTAGCCTTAAAAGATCTAGAAATAAGAGGAGCTGGAGAAATTTTAGGATCTAGTCAGAGCGGTGTCTTTGATTCAATAGGGCTAGATCTTTATACAAGGCTTTTAAAGAAAGCTACTCATTTCATAAAAGAAGGAGTTCTTAATTTTGAAGAACTAGAAAGAACGCCAGAGATTAATCTTGGTCTTTCTTCTTACATACCTTCGGAATACTTACCTGATTTAAACCAAAGACTTTTAATGTACAACAGGATATCTAGTGCGGAGAACCAAGAAAAACTTAAAGCCATTCAAATAGAAATGATCAACAGATTTGGACTTTTTCCTGAGGAATTGAAAAGTTTATTTATCCAAAATGAGTTGAAGATAGAAGCTTTTGCAAATAATATTTCTAAAGTTAATGTTAAAAAAGAAAAAATAGATATTTTTTACAATGGCTCTGATTTGTCGACTACTTTAATCAATCCAAAAGAAATGAACGAAAGAGTAAAAACAATAACTGCAGTTATGCAGGCGACCGGATCAAAAATGAATGTTTAAGTTAATTTTTAGCTTTTCGATTTTTATAAGCCCCTGGCTTATATTGGATGAAAAAAATCTTTCCGATTTTGCCCTTCTCCTTCAGGAAGAAAACGTAACTTCTTACAAGGTTGAATTAATTGTTATTAAACATCTTTACACAGAAGAAAAAGATAGAGAAGAAACTTGGCCGGAGCTAGAAGAATACTTACCTTCTGACAACCTTATACTTCTGTCCTCTGAACCCACACTTCTTGTTAAGAAAGATTTTATTGCAAATAGAAATAGAGAAACTTATCTCTTAAAAGAGCCTATAAAGAATTTAGACAACAATACTTTGTTTGTAGAAAATAAATTTGATTTTTCTACTTATCCATTTTTTGAGAAGATTACTTTAAGGTCTTCTATTAAAAGTATTTTAAAGAAACTTAATCTTAGTAAAGGTTACAGAGTCTTATTTGAAAGCACTTGGATACAGCCAATACACTCTAGTGATTATTCATTTCCAGTTTATATAGAAAATATTAATGAAAATAATAAAATTTTTGGTGAGCTGTCTTTGTACAAAGACAGATATTTGCATTCAAATATAAATTTTAGGTTCGCTATTGAGAATCAATTTGGAATTAACAAGCCGTCAATTGTGACCAACAACTTTAATAATATTATTGACTCCCTTAAACCTTCGGCAAAGATCAATCCCAAGAATAACAACTACTGGATTCAGACTATATTCTCAAAATTAGATTTTAAAATTTCTAAAACAGAGAGAATACAGGGTGATGAGATTGATTTAATTGCTAAAAAAGAAACTATTAAAGATTCTAGATTCTTTGATGACAAGTACGAACTGCAAGAATCTATAAAAATGAAAGAAGAGATATTTCATTACATAGATCATCCTTATTTTGGAGTTTTACTAAGGGTGTCTCCGGTAAAATAAAGTTAGACACCCTTGGCATTAAGGTTTTTTTCAAGACTTTTTAATATTTCTTTTTTTTCACCTTCTGCATCCATCAAAAGTTTCTCTATTTTTTCAAGCGCCTTGTCTAAGGTTAGCCAAGGACCTTTATCATAGAGTCGTTGGTTCATAAAATTTGAATATCTGCTCAAAGAGTCTTCGGAAGCTGATTCTGGCGAATTTGAACAAATGAGTCTCTCAGCAAGTTCTTTAAATCTTTTATCTTCAAATCCATCTAAAAGTTTAGGTCTGTCATTCCAAGAAAGTGAATGAAACCTCTCCATCCATAATTGATCAGCATCGGAGGCAAATCCTGAGTAGACAGACTGTTCTACAAATTTTGGCGGTGGATAGCTAGATTGATTATTAGACAATAAGTCACTTACTCTGTTTTGGAGAGACGAATTGTTCTGTATTTTTCTGGCTCTCTCTTCAAGCTGTTCAAAAGGCATGTCTAGATATTTATTTATATCTGGAATTTGTGCAGCTGAAATGACGGGCATACTTTTATTAATTTTAACCTTTCTTATTGCAGAACCACTATTTCCTATCTGTTCCATTAATTCTGTATCCGTAAGGTCGTTTAATTCATCTGGATCAAAATAAAGGTCTGCAACAGCAACTTCGTTATTCATTTTTCGGTTTTGACCACAAAAAGTTATTGGATAAGTGAATTTCTTTCTTCTGATCACCTCTCCCATCATTGCAAAAGGTTGAGATTGCAAAAGATTGAGATTACCTGGCTTTGAAGAGCCCTGAATAGACGCTTTCCATACAGGAGCAGCTTTTGATTGGACCAGTTTTGCGAGCTCTAACATCAAATAACAATCCGCCAAAGCATCGTGAGCATTATCAATTTTTATATTATTTGCTTCAGACCAATCTGTAAGTTTCATACTTATTTTTTCTTCTTCAAAAAGAGGTAAATTAAGACTTTCAGGGAAAAAATTAGCGACTAATTGCAGGGTGGCCATCATATCCAGTCGAGTTGCACCGGCAGTATTAGTAATATAGGAAGGAAGTAGGCACCAATAAAATTGTCTCCTAAACAATTCTTCATCAAACCTGTGTCCGTTGTAGGTTATATAAACTGGGTTTCTTCCTTGCGGCCACTGAAGCCAAGTCTCCCTCAGAAGCATCATCATTTCATAATGGGACTGTAGGCTGTCCTCTAGACAGTCAATTTTCTTATGAACTAAAAAAGCTTCAGGATTTGGAACAACCCAAGGTAACAAATTGCAGCCGATATCTTGAGTCTCTTCTTGTGTTAAGTTTTCATCAGTTAATATCGAGCCTACTTGAATTATTTGAGAAAAACTCAGATCAAGTCCTGTAGTTTCTGTGTCTGTAAAAATGTAACAAGAATCAGCATTTAATTGAGACATAATTTATTTTATTTGTAATAAGCATTATCACGATAAGTGTGATCTGTTACGTCAATAACTTTTTTTAATTCTGAAACTTGTTCCAACAATGTCTTTTCAACTCCGTCCTTTAAAGTTAAATCCACCATGCCACAACCTTGGCAACCTCC
>MEHZ011583295.1_pt1 | contig 12660 bp, 11 predicted proteins | sample 897221 | NCBI WGS metagenome assembly MEHZ01 (sample SAMN05514161, study PRJNA337945) | marine metagenome | isolation source: marine surface water | place: Arctic Ocean | collected 2007-12-13 | reverse complement strand
CTATTCTGGAGCGCTTATAATGTCTCTGGAGGTCACTCGGGACACGTCTGGAGAAATACCAGACCCCACGCTTCTGGTAGATATACCGTGCCTCTTTGGTCCACCCCATGGTCTACCCTCCCAGCGGGTTCACAATGAAACCAGAGGGATATCAATGGGTTAACCTGAGATTACCGAGAGAAATGGCGTCCCCTAGGGGAGTCGAACCCCTGTTTCCGGCGTGAGAGGCCAGCGTCCTAGGCCACTAGACGAAGGGGACATGGCTTAGACTGTCGAAGGACGGTTGTTTTAGGTCATCTTACCAGTTCATGCAAGCGCGCGTGTTGCACCCGCGAAGACGCCGAAGACTTCCAGGCTGCCGATCAGGTTTCCCATCGGGTTACCCACGAAACCCGAATACTCATTTGAAGATCAATTCAGTCCGTCCGACCTGCCTGCCGCTCCCCGCGTCGAGTATCACCAGGCGCCCTGAACCATCCGGCAGGCGCAGTCGCAGCACAATCCGCTCCGCCCCGACGCGCGTCTCCACCACCTCGGCACCGGCAGGCAGTGCAACGCTTGAGACCGCAGGCGGCTTGTCACTACCGAACCCACCTCCAAGGTCATCGCCGGATTTCTGGACTATCGCATAAATCAGGAAGATGACGCCGACGATAATCAGCACACCCATCCCGATTACCATAGCCTTGAGACCGCGCATCGAATATGTCCTTATTCTGAAATGACCGAAGATAGCCCGACAGCCGAACCGCTTGATATCTCTGTGCCGCCCGGCGCCGAAGGCGAACGTATCGACAGGTTGCTGGCGAACACCCTGCCCGACCGGTCCCGGTCATTCCTCAAACGGCTTATCGAGGACGGGTGTCTGGACGCGGCGGGCGAACACGGCGCGACGATAATCGAGCCGTCCTACAGGGTCAAACCGGGCGAGCGGTTTTTACTTCGCATTCCCGCATCCGTCGATCCTGAGCCACTGGGCGAGAATATCCCGCTGAACGTGGTTTTCGAGGATGACGACCTGATCGTTATCAACAAGCCGCCCGGGCTGGTTGTGCACCCGGCGCCCGGCAATCTGACCGGAACACTCGTAAACGCGCTGATCGCCCATTGTGGCGCCAGCCTCAAGGGAATCGGCGGCGTCCGCAGGCCCGGCATCGTTCATCGCCTCGATAAGGATACCAGCGGCATTATGGTCTCTGCCAAAACCGGCCCGGCACATGAAGGACTGACCCGGCAGTTCGCCGATCATTCGATAGAACGCGCCTATGCCGCCTTTGTCTGGGGCATGCCGAGCCCGAGCCAGGGGACGATCGAAGGCAATATCGGCCGCAGCCCGCGAAACCGGAAGAAAATGGCGGTGCTCACGCTGGGTGGAAAGACGGCCCTTACAAATTATCGAACAGAGGCCGCTTATGCCGCCGGGGCCGCGTCTTTGGTCGAATGCCGACTTGAAACGGGCCGAACCCATCAGATCCGGGTGCATATGGCGCATATTGGCCATGCCGTGATCGGAGACCCTGTTTATGGCGGCGGGTCGACACGGACCCGCATGTCACAGTTATCGCCCGAGGCATCCAAAATGATCGCCGGATTTCGCCGCCAGGCGCTCCATGCACGACTTCTGGGATTCGAACACCCCATTTCGGGCGAATTTCAGCAATTTGAGGCCGCATTGCCGGACGACCTCGCTGCATTGGCCCAAAATTTACAGAAGTCTGGAAGTTTAACGCGCAGATGACTATCTATTAAGTGTAAGAGGAACATAATCAGGGCTGGACGGTCAGTTAAAAGCCGTTTGACGCTTTATTTTGTGCCAATAAACGGTCAGACAACGGACGCTTCGCGAATGAACGGAAATCTACCTTCGGCCCCCAATCTCAATCCGGACGGCAACCTGTCCCGGTACCTGCAGGATATCCGTAAATTCCCCCTGCTCGAGCCGGAAGAGGAATACATGCTCGCCAAGCGCTGGAAAGAGCATGAAGACCCCGAGGCCGCCGCGCGGATGGTCAACAGCCACCTGCGGCTGGTCGCCAAGCTGGCTATGGGGTATCGCGGATATGGCCTGCCGCTCGGCGAGGTGATTTCCGAGGGCAATGTCGGCCTGATGCAGGCAATCAAGCGCTTCGAGCCCGAGAAAGGTTTCCGTCTGGCGACCTATGCGATGTGGTGGATCAAGGCATCGATCCAAGAATACATCCTTCGGTCCTGGTCGCTGGTAAAGATCGGTACCACCGCAGCGCAGAAAAAGCTGTTTTTCAATCTGCGGCGCATGAAAGGCGAAATCAAGGCGCTGGAAGAAGGCGACCTGAAGCAGGAAAACCTGGAAACAATCGCGACCAAGCTCAAAGTAAGCGAGCAGGAAGTGATTAACATGAACCGGCGGATGGCCGGCCCGGACTCGTCGCTTAACGCACCCGTTCGCGCGGATTCTGGAGGCGAATGGCAGGACTGGCTTGTCGACGATTCCGACAATCAGGAAACCGTCCTCGCCGATCAGGAAGAAATGGCGGAGCGCCGCAAAATGCTCGTCGATGCGATGAAGGTTCTGAATGACCGTGAACGGCAAATTCTTGCCGCCAGACGCCTTCAGGAACACCCCAAAACACTTGAGGATCTCAGCCAGGAATACCGCATCTCGCGCGAGCGGGTACGTCAGATTGAGGTCCGAGCGTTTGAAAAACTGCAAAAAGCAATGAAATCCGCCGCGATCGGCGGGCGCATCCAGCGCGATGGAATGCTGTCCGACGCGTAAAGGCTATGCGGCTAGCGGACTCCTGCGAAAGCAGACACCCGGACACCGTTGGGGATATCCTCCGGGACAACCCTACAGACTGACATCCGGTCATCGCGAAGATCGCGCAGGCGCAGCCTCGGTCTGAGCGGCGTCTGCTTTCTCGTCATCTTCGCTCGAACTGTCGGGCGTGTTGCCGCAAATCTCATCGCCCCATTCGCCCTTGAGCTCTTCCAGGCGCTCACGCAAGGCATTCACATTTCGCTTCGCGCTATAGGTCTTGAAAGAGGCGACGATGCCGGGAAGGCTTGCAAACAAAATCCAGCCCACGCCGGACGCAACGTAAAAAGCGAGCCAGCCATAGACGATGGAAAATAACTATAATGGCAGAATATTATTTAATTTTTTAATAAAGATTAACTTTATTATTAAGTTTAATTTGGTCATCAATTTCAATGGGATCACCATCTGGTTCACGTTGGTCTCGGACGATCTCGCCATATAGTGGAAAATATTTTCGATCGATAGGTGTTTTAGGATTCCACATTTGAGAACGAATGATCGCCTTGGCACAGTGAAAGAATACGTCGTCTATTTTAACTAATATACCAAGATTTGGCGTAACCCCGCTGACAGCACAATCCTTTAGTACATCTGGATCATCAGTTATTACAGCTTGCCCATTAATCCGTACTACTTCATCTACACCAGGTAGAAATAATAACAATCCAACATTTGGATTTTCTAGTAAATTTTGCATGGTATCTACACGCCGATTTCCCTTTCGGTCAGGAATTAGGATAGTAGTGTCATCCAAAACTTTCACAAAACCGGCAGGATCGCCACGTGGACTGATATCTTGATTTCCAGCCGCATCCGCCGTTGAAATACAGAGAAATGGGCAAAGTGATATAAAATGGCGCACATGCTTATCGAGCGCCTGCATTTCCTTATTAGCGATAGCCGGCTTCGGTTCGCCGATAACATTCTTTAGTTTTTCGCCGTCATCAATAGTCCGAATCGCAGTATCTTTAAGCATCCCCTACCTCCTATTTCCAAGCCATTCCAGACCTTGCCACAAGGCCGATCAATCTTCCAACCAGAAAGCGGAAAGGGAATTATCCTCAAATAGAGCATTCAGAATCCGCCGTTAAGGAAACTGGTATTGGACGTTTCTCTTCCCGTTTATACAATGAGCGTCTACCTTATGGGGGTTGATCCGTTTCTGGTCTTTCCGTGATCAGATTAATGTCGGGAATGAAGGGTTTCTCAGAATACTACTATTCTACGATCAAAAGCTCGAAATCCACTAATGCCGCAAAAAATCGTACAATCGATTACATCTATGCCGCCTCTGCTTGCCGGTGCGATGGCCATGCTGTGTTACTCGGGCAGTTTCATCGCAGTCCGGGATGTTGCAGGCGTCGTCCCGCCGGCGGGGATTACGTTTCTCAGATGTACGATAGCGATCATCATACTGTTCCCCTTCTGCAGAAAGAGCCTGTGCGCTCAATGGCCGATAATTCGCAAATGCTGGAAATTCTTGGCATTACAGGGTTTGCTGATAATAGTTTGCGGCAACGGCGTGATGTTCGTCGGCCTACAATTCACCACCGCGATTAACGGGTCCCTCATCAATTCAGCCGAACCCGTCGCGATTGTCGCCGCCGCCTGGATGATCTTCCGGGACCGTTTAGCCGTCATTCAGTGGTTAGGTGTGCTCATCTCTCTCGCAGGCGTTTTCTACTTGGTCGGGCGTGGCAGCCTGGACGTTCTGCTCAACTTGGAGCTCAATATCGGTGATATTTTGGTTCTTATTTCCATTGTCTGCTGGGCGGTATACGCGGTTCTTATGCGCCGAGTTCCTCCGGAACTAGATCGATTGAACTTCCTGTTCGCAATCTTGGTCGCCGGCGCTATTACGGTGTTCCCATTTTGGATTCTAGAAAACATTTACTATCTGCCAACCCCAATAACTTGGACCACTGCCGGCGTTACCGGAGGGTTGGCGGTCTTTGCGTCCATATTAGGTCTACTTTGGTGGAACCGGGCGGTGGAGGGACTCGGCGCGTCACGTGCTGGCCTCCTCCTTCATTTAATTCCTGTTTATACCGTGATCCTTGCCGTCTGGTTACTAGATGAAGAGCCTTTTATATTCCATGCGGTCGGAATTGGTCTAATTGGGATAGGCATCTATCTGACAACGGTTCATCAGCATGGCTCCGCTGCGACAGATTAATTAATTTTCGACGGGTGAAATAAATGGCACTCACCTCTACAGCAGATCGAGCTTAACGAGCCACAAAATAAAATGCGTACAGAAAGAAATTAATTTCTATTAAATCAATGTTTTTAGTCTATGCCAGACGCATACGTCATAGAGATCCCGCGTTTCGTCATCTATCCAATTTGCGAAGCGCTGGATGATGTAGCCGAATGTCTGGATCTGATAACGAGAACATTGGCACTATGATGGTTCGGTTGTTCTATTTCGTAGATATAATAATGTTAGACATTTTTTCTTAGATGCGGAGGTAATTCTTTACCGAATTATATTATGCCGAGTAAAAATCCGGTCTCTATTATTTTTAAGTACAAGTAGAGCGTCAAAGGGCTCTTTTCTTGAACCCATTTCCATGCCCGGCGAACCAATTGGCATATTTGGCACCGCTAGTCCGCGGGCGTCCGGTCTGGAGGCTAGCAACTTCTTTAAATCTGATGCGGGAACATGCCCTTCAACCCAATAATTTCCGATGATTCCTGTATGACAAGAGCGATGTTTCAGCGGTATACGCAGCATATTCTTTATTTTCATTAGCTGTTCATCGGAAACATCCTTCGTACGGATGATGAACCCGTTTTCGCGCATGTATTTTACCCATTTCGAACAGCACCCGCATGTGGGAGATTTGAATACTTTAAAGGGTTCTAGTTCGGCGCGAACTGATGCCGGAAACACGGCGAACCCAGCAAAGCCCAGCATAAACGGTCTACGCTCAACGAGATCTCGCATCCTAGTCATTGTCTCTCCACATCCTTTTGTGAAGTCCGGTTTTTTGACCGAAGAGGGGATTAAAATAGATCGGGTATAATAGTAACGAATGACTGAAGCCGTATGCGGTTGCCAAGGTATGAAGTGCTGGCGTCTCGCCTCTTCACTTATATCTCACATCAGAATTTTTAACCTTACCCTCGAAATTCTATTGCTTCGCCATCAGGACCAGAAAATACGACACGTCGCCACCCCGCCTCTCGGTGTTCGCGTGCCTCAGTGGCGTGCGGCTCGGTTAAAATTGGTATACCGGCATTTTGCAGCCGTTTGACATCTAAATCAAACTCATCAGTTTCAAAACAGAAGTGAAAGCCTTTCATCCCGCCAGCATCGCGATTCACTAGTTCCAAGACTGTATCCCCAGAACGAAGATAGGCAATCCGCAGTCCACCACCAGTGGAGTGTTCAGAATATTTTTTACAGCCGAAATTTGTTTCATAAAACTCAATAGACCGGTCTATATCAGCGACGTCTAGAGCTACATGATCGATGCGCTTGAACACAGTTCTCTCCTTTGACCAAACAAGAATTGTAGCGTGCCTGAACGGGTTCTGGAAGCTCTGAATGAAATCCAAAGGCTTTGACAACCTGCTATCGACGACCAATAAGCCTCTGCATCAGGCCGCGAAGGGATCTCTGACAAGGATCGTATCGTCGCGTTCCGGACTGGTCGACAGTAATGCCACTGGAACACCGATCAATTCCTCGATCCGGCGAACGTATTTGACCGCTGCCGCGGGCAGCTCCGCCCAGCTCCTGGCGCCCTGCGTGCTCTGGTCCCACCCATCAAGAACCTCGTAGATCGGCTCTATTCCGGCCTGTATATTCCGGCCAGCGGGAAGATAGTCGTAATTGGTACCTTCATAGCGGTACCCCACGCACACGCTCAAATCTCCTATACCGTCGAGCACGTCGAGCTTCGTGAGTGCGATGCCGTTGATACCCCCGATTTTCGCGGATTGGCGAACAAGCACGGCATCGAACCATCCGCACCGTCTTTTGCGCCCGGTTACGGTACCAAATTCATGTCCCCGCTCACCGAGCAGGTTGCCGATATCGTTATCTTGCTCAGACGGAAAGGGCCCGGACCCCACACGGGTGGTATAGGCCTTGGTAATCCCAAGAACGTACCCGATGCCACCGACGGCGATACCGCTGCCGGCGGCCGCCTGACCGGCAAGGGTGTTTGAGGATGTCACGAAGGGATACGTGCCATGATCCACGTCGAGCATGAAGCCCTGCGCACCTTCAAACAAGATCCGTTTGCTGCTCCGATAGGCCTCGTCGAGTGATCGCCAGACTGGCGCCGCATAGGACAGAAGCTCCGCCGATATCCCGCGCAATGCGTCCAGGGTTTCCGCGCCGTCGATTTCATCCGCACCATGACCGCGCAGCAGCGCATTGTGATGGGTCAGAAGATTCTCTATACGCTCCGGCAGGGTATCCGGGTCGGCCAGATCACAGATCCGGATTGCCCTTCTCGCCACTTTGTCTTCATAGGCCGGCCCGATCCCGCGACCTGTAGTGCCGATTTTTTCAGCACCCTGCGCCGCCTCTCGCGCACGATCGAGCGCGCCATGCAACGGCAGGATCAGGGTCGCGTTTTCAGCAATCCGAAGCGTTTCAGGCGTGATCTTGACGCCCTGTTCCCGCACGGTTTCTATTTCAGACATCAACGCCCAGGGGTCGATGACCACCCCGTTGCCGATGATCGACAGCTTGCCGCGCACAACACCTGACGGCAGCAGACTAAGCTTGTAAACTTTGCCGTCGACGACGAGCGTATGGCCCGCATTGTGTCCGCCCTGGAAACGCACCACCACATCGGCACGTTCCGACAGCCAATCGACGATCTTTCCCTTGCCCTCATCGCCCCATTGCGATCCGACGACTGCAACATTGGTCATAGTTTTTATCCCTGTTTCAGCGGTTCGGCACGGCCCGACGCCCAGACATGTGAACATTTCAGTCGGCGCGCTTCTACCGACGCATCCTCGGTATCGTCAAACCCGGCCACCGTCACCCATCCGTCATTACGCAAGTCGGCCAGATCGCCCGAGGGGACGCCGGGCGGTACGTAGACACGCAAACGTGCCGCCGGCGATGGTAGCACCCTCATAATATTATCGACATAAAGCGTGAAACCCGTCGCAGCTTCGCCATTGTCGTTACCCGCGTCCGCACCGTTCAGCGTCGCGATGTATCGTCCGCCGCCGCCGATCTCGCCACGCTCGCCGCGCGAAAAGAAAGTAAAGCCGACACCGGTATGATATTCGAACCCGCGGTTTTCGACAGGATCTACCATGATATCGAGATCGGGAAGACGGTGTCCCAGTCCCTCGACAACGACCAGCAGCCGGTTGAGCTCCTTGGCGGGCGCGCCCGGCAGAGACAAAGCGGACAAAACCTCGAGCGCGGTCATTGCCGGCCCCGTCCCATCCATCAGGCTGCACAATGCCTCCACATGGTCGCCACCGTGCTCGCTCACGGAACGAACATCCTTGCGGTCCAGCGCATCCCGCAATGCGCGATATTCGTCGTCACCAAGCCGCATTGCCTCCATCAGCGCCGGTACAAGCGGCGGGATGGTCAGATCAACAGACAGATGGGGAACGCCAATTCCGCGCAGCGAGGCAACCGCGATCGCGATAATTTCAATATCGGCTTCGGCGCTCTCAGCGCCGATCAACTCTGCGCCGACCTGGGCAAACTGCCGTTCAGGACGCAATTGCGTGCCGCGGACCCGCAGGACTTCACCGGTATAGCTCAACCGCAGCGGTCGCGGCGTATCTGTGAGCCGGGTCAGCGCGATCCGTGCAACCTGGGTGGTCATATCCGCCCGTACACCCATCATCCGCTGGGATACCGGGTCCATCAGACGAAAAGTATCGGCAGAGACGGCTGCGCCCGCACCACTCATCAGGCTATCCTCGAACTCGACAAGCGGCGGCTTGACGCGGTCGTACCCATGACTGCCGAAATCCGCCGCAAGGGTCTCGCAGATTTCAGCCTCAAAGGCGGCTTCGGGCGGCAGAATATCTCTGAGCCCGGCGGGGAGCAGTGCTTTTCGTTCTAAGTCGGTCATAATCCAATCTTCCTGAGCGCGGCTTTGGTACCTAGTTTAGACGCGTTCGGCAAATGGAAAACGGCCCGCGCCGCCGGTTTAGGCGCCTATCAGAAGGAAAGTGCTTTCGCCTGCACCACGTCGGGGAGTGCCCGAAGTGCGGTCAACACGTCATCCGACATATCGCCATCGACCTGAATGAGCGCCAGCGCATCGCTACCCTGATTGATCCGCCCGAGCTGAAACGTCGCGATATTAACACCTGCATCTCCGAGCGTAGTCCCCAGACGCCCGATGAAACCGGGGCGGTCCTTATTGATCATGTAGAGCATGGTTTCGCCCAGTTCAGCCTCGAGCTTGATGCCATTAACCTCAATAATCCGGGGTTTATCACCCCCAAACAGAGTACCGGCAACGGTAATCGGACCAGTTTCGGTCTCCACCGTCAGGCGGATCAGGGTCTGATATTCGCCATCGCGCTCGTGACGGACCTCGGAGACGTCGATATCACGGTCACGCGCAAGGATCGGCGCATTGATCATGTTCACGCCGCTCATCAGCGGCGACAGCAGACCTTCAAGCAGACCCGACGTGACCGGCCGCGTGTTAATTTCGGCCGCGGTTCCTTCGTATTCGATCGTCACCGAAGACAGACCGCTATCGGCCACCTGTCCGACGAGACTGCCGATCTGGCGGCCAAGCGTCATATACGGTTTCAGACGCGGCGCATCTTCAGCGGAGACGGACGCCATGTTGAGCGCGTTGGTCACAGCCCCTGTGTTCAGATAGTCGGACATCTGCTCGGCGATCTGCAGAGCGACCTTTTCCTGCGCTTCCGTTGTCGCCGCACCAAGATGCGGCGTCGCGATGACCTGATCCATCCCAAACATGCTGTAGCCTTCGGGCGGCTCCTGCGGGAACACGTCGACGGCAAAACCGGCAACTTTGCCAGCATCGATTGCCGCTTTCATATCGGCTTCCACGACCAGTTCGCCACGGGCACAATTCACGACAAGAACGCCATCCTGCATCTTTACGAAATTCGCCGCATTGAGCAGACCGGTCGTGCTGTCGGTCAACGGTGTGTGCATCGTGATAATCTCGGCGCGGGCAAACAGATCATCGAGTTCGACCTTTTCAACACCAAGGATTTCTGCCCGCTCGGGCGTCAGAAACGGATCAGAAGCAATGACCTTCATCCGAAGCCCCATCGCCCGGTCGGCAACGATCGAGCCGATATTGCCGCAGCCGATGATGCCCAGAACCTTGCCGGTCAGTTCGACACCCATGAATTTGGATTTTTCCCACTTGCCGGACTGGGTCGACTGATTGGCCAGCGGAATCTGGCGGGCCAGCGCGAACATCATGGCGATCGCGTGTTCAGCGGTCGTGATCGAGTTGCCGAACGGCGCGTTCATCACCACGATACCGCAGCCCGACGCCGCATCGATATCGACATTATCGACGCCGATACCGGCACGACCGATGACTTTGAGGTTTGTGGCCGCTTCAAGAACCGCCGGCGTCACCTTGGTCGCAGACCGGATCGCGAGGCCGTCATAGTCGCCGATACAGGCGATCAGTTCTTCAGGCTTCATGCCCGTGATGACATCGGTCTCGATGCCGTTGGCATTAAAGATTTCGACGGCGGCAGCGCTGAGGCTGTCCGAGATAAGTACTTTTGACATGATAAATCCTGTTCAGGCGGCGTTTGCCAGCTCTGCCTTGACGGTTGCATAGGCCCAGTCGAGCCATGGAAAGAGTGCTTCGAGATCCGATGTTTCCACCGTTGCCCCGGCCCATATCCGCAGGCCGGGCGGCGCATCGCGGTACCCGTTGATGTCGAAGGACGCGCCCTCGGACTCCAGCAATGCGTCGATTTTCTTCGGTACCGACGATTGCGCGGCCGCATCAAGCGCGGCGAACCACGGATCGGTGATTTTGAGACAAACGGACGTAGAGGATCGCTGGGCGACATCCTCGGCCAGAAAACCGGCCCAGTCAGATTTTTCGACCCAGGTGGAGATAGCCGCGAGGTTGCTCTCGCTACGCCCCATCAGCGCCGTCAGACCACCGAGCCCTTCGGCCCAGGTCAGACCATCAAGCGCGTCTTCAACGACCACCATCGACGGGGTGTTAATGGTCTCGCCGCGGAAGATACCCTCGATCAGCTCGCTGCCTTTCGTAAGGCGGAAGATCTTCGGCATCGGCCAGGGCGGCGAATAGGTCTGGAGCCGCTCCACGGCACGTGGCGACAGGGCGATCATGCCGTGGGCTGCTTCACCGCCCATGACCTTTTGCCAGGACCAGGTCACGACATCGAGCTTCTGCCACGGCAGATCCATCGCAAACGCTGCCGACGTGGCGTCGCAGATCGTCAAACCTTCACGGTCATCGGGAATCCAGTCCCCATCGGTGACCCTGACGCCGGACGTCGTGCCGTTCCAGGTGAAAACCGTGTCGCGGGAAGAATCCCACTGCGTAAAGTCCGGCAGCTCGCCATAAGGTGCATCGAAAACGCGGGCGTCTTCGAGTTTCAGCTGTTTCAGCGTGTCGCTGACCCAGCCGGCGCCGAAGCTTTCCCAGGTAAAGAGATCAACCCCGCGAGCGCCGAGCAAAGACCACAAGGCAATCTCGACCGCGCCCGTATCGGACGCCGGCACTATGCCCAGACGATAGTCGTCGGGCATACCGAGCAGCGCTTTCGACCGTTCGATGACGGCTTTGAGCTTTGCTTTACCTGGAGCGGATCTATGGGATCGGCCTGTTAATGCGTTTGAAAGAACGGCTGATGACCAGCCGGGTCTTTTGGCGCAGGGACCGGATGAGAAACAAGGATTGTCCGGACGGGTGCCCGGCTTCGAAATAGTATCAGACATTTAAGTCTCTCCCTCACAGAAGAGCTGCAACCCGTTGGGGAGTTGTGGCCCACTTACGAATTTAGGTGCAGTGCACAAATATTGCAATGACCCTTTTGTCGCACTGCGGTGAATAAATGGTTATATGCTCGGCGAAGGGCTCAAACCGCTTTAAGGGACTCCGATGACGACCCCGCAGATCATGGCTTTTGGCATCATTCTTGCCTCCCTCATTCTTTTCGCCTGGGGAAGCTGGCGCTACGATGTTGTGGCGATGGGCGCGCTCGTCGTAGCCGTTATCTGCGGCATTGTGCCGTCTGAAACGGCATTCTCGGGGTTCAGTGACCCTGCGGTCATCACCGTCGCCGCCGTCCTGATCATCAGCCAGTCTTTGCAGCGGTCAGGCGCCATCAATGTCCTGGCAAGCTCTATCGGCAAACTCCCCAGCAACCCGACCATTCAGATCGGCGCGTTAACACTGACGGTCGCGATTCTGTCGGCCTTTATGAACAATGTCGGTGCGCTTGCGCTGATGCTGCCTGTCGCGATTCGAGCGGCGCAGGCATCCAACATGCCCCCGTCGCGCGTTTTGATGCCGATTGCCTTTGGCTCGCTACTGGGTGGACTCACCACCCTAATCGGCACGCCGCCGAACATCATCATTTCAAGCTACCGGGCAGAAGTCATGGGCAAGTCCTTCGGCGAAGGCGGCGGGTTCGGGATGTTCGATTTCGCCCCCGTCGGCGCCCTTGCCGCGCTTGTCGGCGTTATCTTCATCATCACCGTCGGATACAGGTTGATCCCCCATCGCGAGGGCGGCGATACGGCGCTTGAAGATCTGATGAAGATCGACGACTACGTCACCGAGCTGGCCGTACCGGAAGGGCCGGCCCTGATCGGAAAGCCGATCCGCGAGCTTGTCGTCCTCGCCGACGGAGACGTTTCGGTCGTC
>MEHZ011464838.1_pt1 | contig 12671 bp, 8 predicted proteins | sample 897221 | NCBI WGS metagenome assembly MEHZ01 (sample SAMN05514161, study PRJNA337945) | marine metagenome | isolation source: marine surface water | place: Arctic Ocean | collected 2007-12-13 | reverse complement strand
ACCGCCGCTTCAATCGGCACACTGGCCAGCAATGGTGCGAGAGTGTTAGCGCACAATCAATACAAGGTTCCACTGATAGATAACCTGGTGAAGAAGGCGCTTGTGGCTGGGTAAATAATTTTTTATGCCAAACTAAAGGCCCCGTTTTTCGGGGCTTTTTAGTTTGGTGGTGATGTGATTTTATAGTTTTTGAAAAAAATAGTTAAAGCCGGTTCTAGTTAAACGGTAAGAAATAATATCAGTAAAGAGTAGCTAGCAAAGAGTGCAGATAACATCACAAAATGACGAGGGAGCGCAATTACCATCAGCGCCAACAATATCCCAATAGATGGAAAAACCAGAGACGGGACAATAGCGTTATTTAGCATCACAATATTGACATAAGGGCCAACAAGGAAATAAATCGACATGAAAACGGCCGACAAGCGACCCAGGTTTTGGTTGTGGAGCAGCATATCAAACTGCTTGTTATCTGGAGATGGCAAGGCCATTTCGGCAGAACCGTAAACCAAAATAGACCCAAACACGAGTACTAGAAAATCTATAAAAGTCCACGTTTCTATATTGCGTAGACCCCAGCCAATCCACCACAGCTGGAGAATATAGATCAAGATACTTACCGCCCATAGCGTTGAGGACCAGTGAAAAGCGACCCGGTCGTGGTCTCTTGTGAGCATGGCGGCGGTGTGCAGTAATCGAGTGATTGCCAAGCCCAATATTATCGAAATGGCTATGAATATGTATTCGTGCTGAGTCATTATATTCCTTCAATATTAGCAGTAAAAGTGACGGGCGTTTAATTCAACCGCTCTCAATTTGTATGCTGCTTCCTCAAAGCAATCGACGCTAGCGTGGTTGTGGCTAGCTCGTACACAAGAGCGCCATAAGTATAGTCAGTGACAGGGTCTCCACTGGTCATAGTGGAATACAGCCGTCCCAGCGCCACTGTCCCAACACCCAACACGAGTAGTACAAGTCCGGCACGATAAAAATCTGAATTTACAGCAGCCAACAAACAAAATAGCCCAAAGCCTGTCTGCAGGCCGCCATACATCGCTACTATTTCAGCAGCGGCGTCACCATTGGTCATTTCCAAGCCTGCGAAACCGGCAGGTATTTCTGGAAAGAAGAAACTGATGAGTCCATAGCTAATAAAGGCCACGGCAGATGTCCAAAGTATACCTTTACCTAACATTCGACCTGTCTCCTATCTAAGTGCTAGAGGGCGTTATAACGGAAGCTTATGGTCTACTATCGACGCGGGGTAATTCAAGGAGTTTTTGTATGAATATTGTGAATAAACTCTTTTGAAGGTCTTTTAGCTGGATTGCCTAGTATTGAATAAAATCACCACCTATCAAGTTATACATGAGCAGTCGCTTCCCCCACACCTATCAATCAGTAGATTCATGATTAGAAATATTACTGTGACTGTGTGCCAACGATTGTGAGTCTAGTCCTCAAGTAACAATTGCCGCACACCAGTGCCTGGTAGTTGCTAGCGGATTTGATACTTTCGAGCAATCGCGTTGTATGCTTCATGTAATTGCGCTCAGCCCATCTACCGGAATAGTCTCATAAACCCTTCGTTGGAGGCCGACCGATAGTTGTAAGAATTCTCTACGAATGTTTCTGCTAGTAGGTAAGGTTCATAGTGTCGGCATTCCACTATCTTATCTTTGTAGATGGCAGTGTATTGAGGGCTCTGGATGGCGAACGCTTTAGTTGAAATGAGAAGTAACATAAGGCTAAGCGTATACAGATGTTTCGAATTGAGCGGATTTTTCATTTTTATTCAGTAGTACTTTATAGTTAGGCATTAATACGGAGGGAAGCTGAGTATGGATCGGTTTGTCAGACGAAAAGGCGTATTAGTACAAAATCACTGCTATTACGCTGCTTTAACCCAGCGAATGCTGGTAAGTTCATGCCTATCAGTTATCGCAAAATAACTCGGCTAGATTCTCCCTTTCATAGGTATTTCAATCTTTAGTTCAACAATGAATTTTAGCCCGTGTCGATTGAGATCGTGCCCTGCCGGAATTCTTCAGAACACAGCACAGCTTAGTGCCAAAAGAGTACGGCTTACCTAGCTGTCAGCGTCATCCTATTTCTTAGGTGTTTCTGCCTCGACCCTTGATAAGTTCACTCACCAGGCGTAGTTTTGAGGGCTAGACAAACTCGGCTAATCCCTGAACAAGCTAGTTGGTAATGGAGGTTTGAATGGCTATTCAAAATACTCGTATTAAAACTGCAGGTCTATTGCTTCTATTGTGTGTGCTCGCGGTACCTTTATTAGCTCCGTCAATAGTTCCTAACGCGATTCGTGCGCAGTCCGCCAACGATGAAATTCCAAGGCTCGCTAACGGCCGGCCCGACATTCAGGGCATCTGGGACTTTCGCACGATTACGCCTTTCCAGCGCCCGGAAGACCTCGCTGACATAGAGGTACTCACCGACGCGGAGGCTGTCGCCTTCGAGGATGCTGAGAACGAGCGCCGCGATCGGGATAACTTCACCGATACTTCCACCACCGGGGACTACAATCAATTCTGGTACGATCGGGGCACGGAAATTCTCGATGATGGCCGCACTTCCCTTATAGTCGATCCAGCCAACGGCCGTATCCCGACACTAACCGACGCCGCTAGAAACAGAAATCAGTTAAGAACAGATGCTGCCCAAGAGGCAGCTGGCGTCGAAGTCAGGCCCCTGTCCGAGCGCTGTATAATGGGATTTAATTCTGGGCCACCGATGATTCCCAGCGCCTACAATAACAATGTACAGCTAGTTCAAACTGAGGAATTCGTTCTCATCCATAATGAGATGGTGCATAACATCCGTCCCGTGAAGATGAATGCGAGCAGTCACCTTGAAGTGCCACGTAAATGGGAAGGCGATTCCATTGGGCGTTGGGAGGCAGACACGCTCATTATTGAGACAAGAAACTTCGCCAGAGAAACAGCCTTCGGAAACTCCAGCGCGAACATGCATCTAGAAGAGAAGTTTTGGATGATCGATGCTGATACCCTGGGTTATGAATTCACTATTAGCGATCCCACAACCTGGGAAGCACCGTGGACAGTCATGTTCCCTATGCGCCGATCAGCAGATCCAATTTATGAATATGCCTGCCATGAGGGTAACTATTCCATGGCTGGGATATTGGGCGGCTGGCGTAGATTGGAGGCATTGGGACAGACGGGGCAGCAGTAATTTTAAAAAGGGAGGACGAATAAACACACAGTGGCTCTTGTTGAATAACGAGCTGGGGGTGCATCACTTTTGTCTATTTGTGGGTTCGCGTTAAATTTCACGGATGTAAGAAAGCGACACTGCTTGGTACAACTCATGCTTTACCCGCTGTCTCAATCCTTCCATTGAGTTGTAGGGTGAATCTACCAACAACCTATTGGTGATCCAGCTAGGAAGCAGACTTGCTGGATTAATATGTGCCTCAAGCACCACCTTTACTGAGCTGTTTTCGAGTGGTGTCAGCTGCCAGTTAACTTGTGCTGCGGTCAGGCGCACAATTCCATCATTTTCTTCTAATTTATCTGTTGTCGCGTTTCCCTGCATAGTGACAACTAATGTCTCTGGATCTTGACGCCAAATCACATGGCTAACTAGATCCCGATCACGCACTGGCCAAGGCATGTCAGTAATTGTGTGAACGTAGTTCTCGAGCTCGCTCACCCATTCAATGATAGTGGCGGATGCGCAGGAGTCGGACCATTGCGGACAGTCTTTTGAGTTTCGAATAAGCGAAACAACGCTCGATAGCTTGGTTGCTTGCAAATGAATCACACTGCGAACGGCCTTATAGGCATAGCCGTCTACAGATCGTGTATAGACTTGTATCCCATTCTCATCTTTGTTTAATTCCCATTGTGCAGCAAACCCCGGAGCCGAATAAATCAGAATAGCAAGGAGGATGCAGCGGGCCATCTTAGATAGTTTGATAGCGGATAACTCCTTCACTGAACAGTAAAATTAAAATTGATGGTTTGAGAGGGACCGACGATTCAATGTAACTCATTCGGCTTGGGGTGTTATTTATTGGCACAGTGCTTCGCCCTTACCAACAGCAAAGACAGGCACTACCTTATGCAGTGGCGATTGAGGCGGACCTGTCTACTTCAATTCGTAGGGAGGTCGACTATCCACCATAATACTATTCAGCTTATTTTGCGCGCGCTTTGGATTAGTCAAATCCTGTACCTCCAACATTTCGCAGTTGTCTTCTACCATCTGATCGATAGTCACCGGGTAGAACTTGCAGTCGTCGGGCCGGTCCATATAGATATCGCAGGTGTATATCTCTTGATTGGGTGTTTTTCTCAACCACGGGCAACGCTCCAATTGCTTGCCAGTTGCAGGGTCCGTCCAGATACCCCCATCCTGCACATACTCGTATAGATCGGGTCTAAAGGTCTCCCACAGCTGGATTTCTTCATCCGAGACCGACAAGCCGTCGCCACCGTACTTCGTACAACATTTTCCGCACTGATTGCATTCTTTCAAAGTTAAGTGTCACTTCCAATTATTTAGTTATAAGCATTTGCGATAGATAGCGGAAGAATTTACATTGCGAAAAGTAAATTCGTTTTTATCCAATCTTTCTATGCTAGCACCAAAATACTCTGGCCTTTTTGTTTAGTCTAATTAGACAAAGGGTCAGGTCGCATCTGAAAATGGTAGACTTTACTAGTAGTGCCGGCACCAGATTCCATGTGAAACGGCGCTCGGCTAGAGATAGTGGCCCACAGCCCTCGACCTTGCCAGCCGCCATCGGGATCATCTATGCGCCCATCTAGCCATTTCGTGTAGAAACCCAAGGGATAAGGCACGGTCAGGCGCACCCATTCGCCGTCGTCTAGCACTAGCAGGCTGCCGGATTGATTGCCGGTGCTAATAGGGGTGTTGGATCCCAGCCCTAGCGTGTCGAACTGATCCACCCAGGTGTAATAACTTCCCTCGGAGCTACCAGATTGTTGAATATTTTTGAATTGGGGAAGCGGCTCAGCAAAAAAACTCCAGCCCTCAGGGCAGTGCTGACCTGTGGCTGTAGGCCCATTCAGTGGTCCGCGGCACAGGCTACGATCGAAGCGACCCATATGCCCGCTGGCAAGAGCCACCCAGGCAATCCCGTTACGGTCAATATCCATGCCTCGGGGCGAGAATCCCTCGACGGCATTGCCATTTTCATCTAGCGGTAATTCGTAGTACTCAGTCAATGCCGTGGAGCTGGGATCGGCACCGGGCAGGACGCGCACGACGGCGCCGGGGTAACTGAGATTAGATCCCCACACGGAACCATCAGGAGCAGGTGCGACAGCATACAGGCCAGAGTTAATGCGTTTATCGAGACTCGGATCTATGTTTGCATCTGGTTCCACGTAGTCGTCGCGGCGGCCGTTGCCATTGGTATCGAGAATGAATGGTGTCCAGCCCTGGGCCGCGACCGCATCGCCAGTTTCCAGAAATTCGCGAGTGTTGAACCAGCCTACCGCCGTGCCGCCGCCACTGGTCCACAGTGTATTGTCTGCATCTTCGGCGAACATTAGGTGGTGGGTGCCGAAGCAGGTATTAATAGGAGTATAGGTGTCGGTACGCGGATCATAGACTCCAAGGTGGCGACCGGACCGGCCCAACGGAAACGCCTGAGCAGAAGGGTGATCAGAACCCTCTTGGCAGAACGTCGGCACATTGCCTGGGTCGCGCGCTCGTGAGGTGATCCAGACCCGACCGTCGCTATCCATCATCGGATTGTGCACGGTAGTGGCCGCATCCCAGATCTCTTCGTCGCCCCAGTAGGGAGACGTCGCCATAGCAGTTTGTGCTTCACGCACGTAAGTAGGGTCTTCTGGGAACACCGTGATCTGCTCAGTACTATGGGCAGTCGGATCCAGTACCGGTAAATAGTCGGCACTGTTTTCCAAGGCTCCATAAATTTTTCCATAGGCATTCACCGTCGGATCGCGGCGGTCGGTAGTGACTAGGTCGTGCAAGTAGGCAGTAGGATCGGCCCAGTCCCATTGCGTGATGACCACGTTGCGTTCCAGTCCCTGAGGCCGCGCTGGTGCGGGTGGCAATTCACCGGCAGCGATACGGTCAGTCCAATCGGCATACATCTCAAGCGTGCGGCGATCTCCCATGCCGGCCAATGTTCTGGTCATGAAAGAACCCGCCTGTCCGGAGCGCACTCTTCTATTCCAGGCATCAAAACTTGTTTCCAAATTCGAAAACATTTCCGGAATGGTTCGGGTAGCGGCATTGCCCATCTGGTGGCAGACCACGCAGCCGCCATTGGTAACGCGGCGGATGTAATCATCCTGAGTCAGCACGCCCACGCCGATTCCATTGCCATCAGGTCCAGTACCAGGAAACTCATGGTCCTCGGGAATCTCCAGCAGGGAATACCAGTAGCCTGCCGGGTAGTATTCAGCCGCGGCGGCGGCATTCGGTGCAATCTGGGCAATGAGATCGAGCCTCTGACCAGGATTGGCATTGGTGCGCGATGAATCTACCAGACCATAGCCGCGTACCCACAACTCAAAATTAGCCTCTGGAAGATCGGGAATCAGGTAGCGTCCCTGATCATCGGTGACTACTGTTTTGGAATAAAGAGTTTCCAAGTCGTGAGTTTCAGCGATTACCCAGACCCCGGCCTCGGGGCCGTTGCTGCTGGTGACAGAGCCGGCGATGTCATTGCCGGTTACGCGAATGGCGTCAGCAGCTGGCGCTATGGACGCCTCGGATAAGGAAGCAGGCTGGTTGTTGTCCAAGTCGCTGCAGGTAGTGAGAAGTAGTGCTGCCAGCGATAGGGATAAAGTCCGGAATGTATGCATGATGAACTCTTTTTTTTTTCGCATTTGAGGAATTACCTACCTTACTAGGTAGCGGAGGAAAATGGGATAGATTTCGGCAAGAGCGGCACAGCGGTTTGTCTTAACCCGCTATGCCTCCTTGAGTGTTCACCATTCGAATTGCTTACAAATAATTTCCTGCTTGCTCGTAAACTCTCTATAATTTTGGTGGTATCGTACATAATCGGTCAAAAATAGGGGAAATACCGTGTTAGAAAAACAAAAGCGTACCGTTCCAGCTGAAGCAATCGCAATCTACAACAAATACATTCACGACGAAATCAGCCGCCGTGAATTCATGCGCGGCGTAAAGAAATTTGCCGTTGCGGGCCTCTCTGCAGGCGCCATAGTGCAGGCGCTTATGCCGAACTACGCAATGGGGCAGCAAATCGCGCGCGATGACGAACGCATTACCACCAGCTATGAGACACTGCCATCACCCGAAGGCAACGGCACTATACGCGGCTATCTAGTGCGTCCCTTTAGCGCAGACAGTCGCCGCGAAACACCCTCTGAGCTGCCTGGCATCGTTGTTGTGCACGAGAATCGCGGGCTTAATCCGCACACCGAAGATGTTGCCCGTCGTTTCGCGCTGGCGAATTTCATGGCGTTCGCGCCGGACGTACTCACCTCCGTCGGGGGCTATCCCGGCGATGACTACCAGGGCGGGCAATTGTTCCGCGAGATCGACAACGATAAAAAATTTGAAGACATTGTAGCAAGCGCACTCTGGCTGAAAAGCCGTCCAGATTGCAGCGGTAAAATTGGCGTGACCGGCTTCTGTTATGGCGGCAGCGTTTCGAACCAACTCGCGGTAAGACTAGGTGGCGATCTTGCCGCTGCTGTGCCGTTCTACGGTGGTGGCGTCGCAGCCGCCGATGTGTCGAGTATTAAAGCGGCAGTACTCGTGCAACATGGGGCGCTCGATACGCGCCTGGTCGAAGCGTGGCCCACCTACGAGGCGGCACTGACAGCCGCCAATGTCACCCATGAAGGACACCTCTATCCAGGCGCCGTACATGGTTTTTTCAACGACGCTACGCCTGAGCGTTACGATGAGGCGGCAGCGACCGAGGCCTGGACGCGCACGGTAGATTGGTTCAATCGATATGTTCGAGCATAAAGTTGGCTTGATTAGCTGGAGTCAGCATAGAGGGAGCAAGTCAATTTTTAGGGTATTCATAAGTTAACTAGTTTGGAACGAATTATTCGTCTAATAACTAACTCTAAGCCATTAATTTCCAGTCGTTGAGATAGTTTGTGCTAAGCCCAAAAGACGTAATTTGAAATTAATTTGTCAGTACCTTAGAGTATTTTTTAACAATGCTGTCAGGGGTTGGCGCAGCTGGCTGAGTTCCATAATCGCCAACAATTCAAAAATGACTGATAGACAGCTCAGTGAGCTATATATCGATCAATATCGTGTTAAATATTTGTCGCTAGGGTGAACCGAACTTACTCAAGCATCGGCTGTATAGTTATAAGTTAAAAAAATTCGTATTGAGTATCTAATCAATGATTGAAGTTGAGGTCCTCAACTTTCGTCATCTCAAACAGCAGACCGATACTATTCAAGGTATCAATTTTCAAATTGCACAAGGCGAAATATTTGGCTTTCTCGGCCCCAGTGGGTCAGGCAAAAGCACCACACAGAAGTTACTAATCGGGCTGTTGGGAAATTACAGCGGCCGGTTGGTTCCTAATTGTTCAGGAAATTCATTTTAGATGAACCACCATGCTTCGCTAAGTTACTAAGCTATTAGTGTCCCCCTCCCATTTCTTCTATCATGTCCTCAATAACCATGGGCAATAGCAATGCGCCCACGGTTATTATCGCCGAAAAAGAGGCTGAGTTTATTTTGCAAGGCGCAGAGTAAGACTGTTATAAAGAACAGGACAATTTGGCCCACGCAGAAGAGGTTACTAGAAATGGTAGATAGCAATCATAGCACTCTTGCCAGACGCCTCACAAAAGAGCTGCAGGGCGAGGTGCTGTTCGATAATTTTAGCCGCGGGCGATATAGTACCGATGCATCTATTTATCAGATACAGCCGATTGGGGTTACAGTTCCGAAAACAGAGCAGGATGTACAAATTGCCCTACAGATAGCCGTGAATGAAGGTATTCCGGTATTACCCAGAGGGGCTGGCACCTCACAAACCGGTCAGGCAATCGGTGAGGCACTGATCCTTGATACCACCAAGCACCTCAATCAGATACTGGAATTTGACGCCGAGGCTCGCACCGTCTGTGTTCAACCAGGCATGGTGTTAGATCATCTAAACAACTTCCTCAAACCCCATGGCCTATTCTTTCCAGTCGATGTCTCAACAGCTAATCGTGCAACCCTAGGAGGAATGACCGGCAATAACAGCTGTGGTTCCCGGTCTATTCGCTACGGTAATATGGTGCACAACGTTCATGCTATCGATGGCCTGCTGGCGGATGGCAGCCAAGTGCATTTTAAGACGTTGCATGAACGTAAACTCACTGATGAAGATCCGGCGCAAACCGAATTAATTAGAAAGATGCTGGCTCTTGGCGACAGGGAAGCGGCGGAAATAGCTCAGCGCTTTCCTGATTTACTCCGTCGAGTCGGTGGCTACAATATCGACGTACTCACACAACAAAGCCCGAATATGTCTCACTTGCTGGTGGGTTCCGAGGGCACACTGGCATTTTTCCAGCGCATTCACTTGAAATTACAGGCCTTGCCGGCCCACAAGACTCTTGGAGTTTGTCACTTTCCTACCTTCTATGAAGCGATGGAGGCAACACAGCATATTGTCGAGTTGAACCCCAGCGCGGTTGAATTGGTTGATCGCACTATGATCGATCTGGCTAGAGATATTCCGATATTTGCAGGGACAGTTGACCGCTTTGTTCAAGGAGAGCCTCAGGCAATATTGTTGGTTGAATTTTCCGGTGAAGAACAGGAGGCTCAATTGCACAGCCTGTCCCAACTAGTCGAGTTGATGGAATCCATGGGTTTCACAAATTCAGTTGTCGAAGCTACGGACAATGAATTTCAACAAGCCATATGGGAGGTACGGAAATCCGGCCTCAATATTATGATGTCTATGAAGGGCGATGGAAAGCCAGTCTCGTTCATCGAAGATTGTGCTGTGGATCTAAAAGACCTTGCAGAATATACAAGCCGACTAACCGATATATTCCATAAACATGGAACAACTGGCACCTTTTACGCTCATGCCTCAGTAGGTTGCCTTCATGTTCGCCCTATTCTCAATATGAAAGAAGCAAGCGGGGCTCAGAAAATGCGGGCAATAGTAGAGGAGACTCTGGAAATTGTTCGCCAGTACAAAGGCTCCCATTCCGGTGAGCACGGAGACGGAATTGCTAGGTCTGAATTTCACCTACCCATGTTCGGACAACGCATGGTGAATTCTTTCGAGGAGGTAAAAGACAGTTTTGATCCGGCAGGTACATTTAATCCCGGCAAAATTGTGCGCCCTGAAAAAATGGACGACAGGAATCTATTTCGATTTTCTCCAAGCTATGCTATTGAGCCCATTGCTACCACCATGGACTGGTCGGACTGGGGGAGTTTCAACCAGGCGCTGGAAATGTGTAATAACAACGGTGCCTGTAGAAAGTCAGATGTCGCCGTTATGTGCCCGTCTTATAGAGTAAGTTCAGATGAACAACATCTCACTCGAGGTCGCGCAAATACTCTACGACTTGCTGTTAGTGGTCAGTTGGGGCCGGAAGCACTATCTTCGGACGCCATGTTCGACACCATGGCACTGTGTGTTTCCTGCAAGGGCTGTAAGCGTGAATGCCCAACTGGCATCGACATGGCAAAGATGAAAATTGAATTCCTGCACCAGTATTATAAGAAAAATAGTCTGTCGTTGAAGGACCGTTTAGTCGCTTATTTGCCACGCTACGCTTATCGCATGAGGAACGTGTCTTTGCTGTTAAATCTACGAGATCAAATTCCCGGCTTGAAGAGTTTGTCGGAACTTGTGTTGGGCTTTAGCGCCAGACGTAATTTGCCAAAGTGGCGAAGTGATCAATTTCGACCAGAAATCGAAGTGCCGTCTCAGCCCGGGATTTCTTCTAAAGGCAAAGACGTGGTGCTGCTGGTGGACACTTTCAATAGTTGCTTCGAACCAGAAAATGCAAGAGCGGCATTGGCGGTACTAACCGCGGCAGGTTATTCGGTTCACGCGGCCGAACCCGCCGATAAAGCTCGACCCCTGTGCTGTGGTCGAACCTTCCTCAGCAGCGGCATGGTGGATGAGGCGCGTGTGGAGGCACAACGTGTAATTGCTAGCCTCAGGCCTTTTGTGGAGCGGGGCATACCCATAGTCGGCCTTGAGCCTTCTTGCTTACTAACTTTAAGAGATGAATTTCCATCTCTGCTTCCCGGTGATGAATCTAATGCCCTATCTCAACATGCTTTTCTCTTCGAGGAGTTTTTAGCAGCAGAAGCAGCCAAAGGTCAGTTACAGCTGAATCTGAAAGCATTGCCGGCGAAACGAGCCCTGCTCCATGGACACTGCCATCAGAAGGCGTTCGCGGTCATGTCGTCGGTTCAAAAAGTACTCTCAATGGTGCCGGAGCTAGAAGTGGAAGTAGTAGAATCTAGTTGCTGCGGCATGGCCGGCTCATTCGGCTACGATGCCAAGTATTTCGATACCTCGATGAAGATGGGGGAACTAAGTCTGCTGCCGGCTGTAAGAGAAGCAGATGCTGATTGCTTGATCATTGCAGATGGCACAAGTTGCAGGCACCAGATTCAGGATGGGGCAGGGCGAGAAGCGATTCATGTAGCACGCGTTCTAGAGATGGCCCTGGCAGAGTGACATTGTCTGGCTTAGCCCTATCTATGGTAGGTGAATTATCGCTTATTGCTTCCGGTTTTTGAGTAGAAACACTGACAGGCAATGCCCCTAAAGCACAAGCAGAGCTAATAAAATTTCTATTTCTCTACCCCACAATGTGTGTCGGGAATCCTCGATTACAGACTTAAATAAATCCAGCAACCCACATTATACAGACAGCCGAAAACGACGTAATACCACCGACCAAGGTCGCGCCCCCGTAACTAAAAACGGCATCGGCGACACTTAATTTAGTTAATGATGTACACACCCAGAAATAACTGCTGTTCACATACTTAATAATTACCGAACCACTGGCTCCAGCCAACATAGCGGCTTCCGGGGATAAGCCCAGCGTTCCCAACATGGGCGCAACCAGCGATGCGGCGGTGATAACCCCAACAGTGGTAGAGCCGGTAATCAGATTGCCAATTATACCTATTACGAAGGGTAGCAATATGGTGGGTAGTCCATAATCGGTAAACATCATGGCAATAAAATCAACCGCCGGTGTGCCTCTCAATATTGCACTAAGCGAGCCGCCAAGTCCGGTAACAACCAAAATCATCGCAGACGTTCTAAGCGCCGCTTCCACCCATTCATCTTTTGCTTTTTCCCGCGCGTCGCTACTCTTAATATTTCGGTAAGCTAGCCATACACCAACTGATAGCGCGATTACTGGCCAACCTAAATAGGAGAAAATAGTTCTGAGTATATGACCCTCGTCGAATACCAGGCTGACAACACTCTGCGTACCTATCAGCACGATGGGAATCACTATGGGCATATACGAGCTTAGGGTGCTGGGTAATTCTTCTTCCGAGTGCTCAAAATCGCTGCCATCAAATTCATCTGAGGCTTGGGTCGTAATGCGCGGGCCTGCAACATAAACTCCCCAGGCCCAACAGCTTATGGACCCAAACAGGCAGGCAATACTGCCAAAGATAATTG
>MEHZ011588203.1_pt1 | contig 12674 bp, 14 predicted proteins | sample 897221 | NCBI WGS metagenome assembly MEHZ01 (sample SAMN05514161, study PRJNA337945) | marine metagenome | isolation source: marine surface water | place: Arctic Ocean | collected 2007-12-13 | reverse complement strand
TCAGTCCATATCATTACCTCATAACTGATACTTACGTAATCAGGCATGGTAATATTGTACTGCTCAACTGGTCTTTGAGTACCAGTCATTATGGAAAAGTTATCGTATTTGTGTTTTTTTGAGAATTTGGTAACAGCAGGGTATGATACATGACGATTCATTGTATTTGGTATTGTATCATCACGAGAAACCGAGTTTCTCTTAAACATAATAAGAGGAATTTGTAACTGGCCTTGCTTATCTCTAAGGTATCCTTCTTTTTGAATAGATTTCCAACGTTCAGGATTACCATATAATACAGGCACTTTAGTTTTCTCTCTAAACACCTCAACAGTAGGTACAACAGTATCTATCATGTGTTCAGCTATAGCTAAATCAACATCATACAAACGAACACCTTTACCTTTTTCGATGGGTTCTCGTTTTAACTGCTCTCCTCTGTTAAATGGAGTATTTTTTAGTGGGTCTACACTCATTAGTAAGTTCTATCCTCTATTTGTACTTGAGAACGTCTAACCATTATCGCTGTTGCGATTAAATTACTACGTGCATCCTCAAATGTATTGGTTTCCTTGTTATATATCTCAGGAGAACCACCAATTAAATTATTAATACGTACGTTATCAATTTCATAGTATGTTGCATCAAAAAGAATTACATCACCTATCTCTGGATAACCAAACTCAGAGTTTTGTATTGCATCTGCTGGAATCAATGTTCCGTTTACATCTCTTAACTTAGGAACTGAGTAAGATTCATCTCTTAATCTCTGTCTATTGAAACGGAACTCCACTAATTGAGATTTATCCCCCCCAAATCCTTCATAAACTACGTTACTTGGTTCTCTATCTACAATTGACATCAGAGTAGCAGGTGCATGCCATATTTTACCCAATGATTCTCCATATAAATTGGTTTTTGTTTCACCAACCGATACTTTGAATAACACTACGGCTTGTTCTACCACATAATCAACCACTTCTTCGGCGATTGTTTTGATAAAGTCTAAATCTCTAGCATTGAAAAACTTTGGCATAATATTATCCTATAAAAATTGCTAATGGAACTTTATTCATAACAGTTTGTTGTTGGTCAACCATTGCTGCTTCATTTTCCATTCTTACTTTCTTACTTACTTCGTTTAAGTTCTCTCTTAACTGTTCTATTAAGAAATCTTTTTCACTTTGTGCTTCTGCTCTTAAAGCTGCGCCATCTAAAGATACTTCAGAACCAGGAATTGGAACTGTGTTATATTTCTCTCTAACCGCACCTAACATTTCTTTTGCAAGAGCTAATGTATATTTTCTAACCCATTGTTTACCAACATCGTTGATATTAGAGTAGTTTGCGAAGTTGTATCCAATGTTTGAATAATCAGATACTACATTCGGAAGAATAATTGCCGCATTTTCTCTTCTTTCCTTTACAACTTGATATTCAAACCATAATTTATAATCAGAGGTTGGTTTAGGGAATATTTGTATTTTATTATTTACTATATTAAATGTATGTGCCGATTTTCTAATCTGATCGTTAAATTCAATTTGTTGAATTCTTAACATATCCTCATAGATAGGCATCATAACGAATTGTGCTGCTGGTGAGAATGAACCGAATCCAAATTCATCAACTAAGTTAAGTGTCCCTTGTCCACTTACTGAGTAAGGATCAAAGAATCTATTAATAGCGGGGGTTGATTCGTAAAATACAGTTGTAACATCAATACGTTCACCACTTTCAGATACAGTACCCCATAGAGCTTGTAAATCGTATTCTTGTGAACCTGTACCAATATTTATACTACCACGTTTAATATCAGCTCTACCACCTACGTTAGCAAGGTTTCCATAACTCTCAGCAATTGTAATTATATTACTTAACTCAGAACCATTTATTGATTTATGTGTGTAATCTGTTCCTGTTGGTTGTCCTTCAAGAGAACCAAGATTATTTCTTATATTGAACTGATTTACTTGTGAAGAATATTCACTAACAGCCTCTTCAAATACTGCGAAAAAGTTTTCCTTCTCTAATTCAATATCTATGATAGGATACCCCAATCGAGTAGCACACCACGAAGCTACCTTCGGTGCATCTAATTGAAATGTAGTATCGGTATCATATATACCAAATGGAGTGGAAGAACCAGAGGTAAATGTAGATGAACCTGTCCAAATTCTTGCTTGAGACATATTTGTTTCTTTCTTTATTATACAATTATACTACTATAAATATATGATTTATAAAAAGGAATGTATTATATGAATGTGGGGTGTGAAAATAGTTCTTTGAATTCAGTAAGGTATTCTGTTATTTTTATTTTACGGGTTTTATCAGTAATGTTGATGTATTTGATAAATGAACCATACCCAACTTTAGATGGTTCACTCATATGATGTTCAATTTCAGCAATAAAAGATGAAGGTAAGTTTGAGTTTTTAATATTATTAGATATAATTTTTTTATGATTATTTGATAAATTACCAATTGATAAAAAGTATGGATGATTTACAAAATTGATTCCATATAAATTTCCTGCTGAGAAGTGTTCATCGAAATAATTATATATATTAACTACATTAAAAATATTTAATAAACTAATAGTAGGTATCAATGTGTATGTAATTGAATGCATCTCTAATTTTTTAATGTTTTCCTCAACGATAGAGAAATTAGTTGGATACCTTGAATAAAATACTCTATCACCAATATCATCAAGTGATATAGTAACACCGACCTGCTTAAACTCTCCCCATAACATCAATAATTCATCAGGCATATACGATCCATTCAAAGTGTAATCCAATGTTATTTTTTTAGAAACACCTTTTTCTATTAACTTCTTTAATAAATTAAAATGTTCTTTTATTAGAGTTGGCTCACCACCATTAAACCATAGGTTCTTTAATTCAGGTTGATTTGCCATATTTTCATAAATAGTATCATTACGATACCATTCTTTAGGAATAATAACCTTGTTAGCGTAATCTTTTAAATTTACATCAGTTTCACCTTTAAACGCCTTAGTATCTTCATTCCACTTTGAACTACTACCGGGATGACAAATCAAACACTTCATATTACATATATTACCTAATCGTAATTCTACATTAATTAAAGGTTGCTTTTGTTCAAAATATGATTTAGAAAAATCATTTAAACCAAATTTATCATTTTCTCTAATACGTTTAGATTTTAAGCCACTTTTTTCAACTTTCCAACATGATGTACATGCACTATGTTGTATTCCATTTTTTAAATCTTGTTTTAATTGGTTGAATGAATCGGAGTTTCGTATATCTTCAATTGAATCTGTATTTAGATTTAGTATCTTACCGTTTGTACGTGGCTTCAAATTACTTTCACAACACGGTGTCACATCACCATCTGGATGTGTTGCTAAATGAGTAAACGGAAGAACGCAAAATGTATCATTCATATATACATAAATATTATAAACAAAAAAAGCATAAAAAAAGAGGGAACTTTCGTTCCCTCTAATTTATTGATACTCTTTAGAATACCTATTTCAAAGTTTAACTAACAATTAAATGTTGTTAAGGTCTTTTACGTAGATTTTTCCGTAGAATTCAGGTCTAACCATCTTCTTAGCGTATCTCGTCATAACACCACGTCTTGGCGTGAAGTTTTTCGGGTCATACACTAAAGGAGTCATGATTAATGGAACGTAAGGTGCGTAAACTGCTCCAGTTTCAAGGAAGTTACTTCCTTTAAAGCCCATCAAGATTTCGTTAGAAGTCATGTAAGGGTTTTTGTAAACTGTGTAACGGTTAGCAATTGCTCCAACAGTAGTTACACCAGCTGCGAAAGACATTGCGTCTTTATCTGCAGATACTGTAAATCCTGGAATAGATTCTAAAATTGTACATACATCAGGAGAAGCAACAACGAAGTTAGCCCCACCTCTTAATGTCAATGAGTGAATCTTGTTAGATACTTTGTTTAATTTAGTACCAAGAGTCTGGAACCAAGAGTTTTTAGTGTAAGCTGCTGCTGAACCACCTGCTACCCATGCACTACCAGCTGAATCAAATTCTTCACCTAAAGTAGTTGACCAGTATTCAGTAGTTAAAGCGTTAGCTTTTAACATATCAAGGATTTCAAGGTCAATCTCTAAAGAGATGTACTCTGATAACATTGAAGTTAATTCAGCTTCTGCATCAATACTGTGGTATGCATTTAAATCTTGTGCTAACTCTGGAGTCCACACAGCTTTAAGTTTTCTAGTCTTAGCAACGATTGCTTCAGATTTCAACTCTAAATCAACTTCAGGAATACCTAAGTCAGTTTCAGGGTTGTTAGAAAGTCCACTAGCTTCGAAATCACCTCTTGTAACATCGGTTGGTGCCAATGAATACTTGATAGTATCTACTGTTGCAATATCAGTAACTACAGGAGCTCCTACGATAAATACAACATTTGCACCAACGATTTTGGTATGTTGTGGGTAGTAAGCTGTAATAGCTGCATCACCTGGAATGAATGAACGTACTGCATCTTCATCGATTGTACCGGTGAAGGATGATTTTGCTACACTCATTTTAACTAAATCAGTAGCTGCTGCTACAGATGCAGAAAGTGAAGCATCATAAGATACATCAGCGTAAGAAGCGGTTGCCCAACCTGCAGTTGCTGCACCAGCTTCAGAAGCTTCGTTGATTGTATATCCGAATTTTCCATCACCGTAAAGACCTTTTACAGCTGCATCAGTTGAACCAAGGTCAGTTGAGTTACCACCGAATAAAGATTCAGAAGTTGCTCTTCCTTGAGTTGCAGTACCATATTTGAAATCTAGATAAAAGATTAGTCCAGATGGTAAGTTCATTGGTTGTACAGAAACGAATTCCTTAGAAGCGATTTCTCCGAAGATACGTCGTACTAATGGAAGTGCTACTCCACTCCACTCTTCACTACCAGCTGAAGTACCTGTTGCAGTTGCTTCGTCTAATAATTGTTTTGCTTGGTTCTCCAAAAGAACCGAAATTTGAGATTGCTCTCTACTTTTTAAACCTTCAAGAAGACCAGTTTGTTCCCACTTAGATTGTAATTGACGTGTTTCAGCCAACATTACTTGTTGTGGGTTTCTACCTTCCATTAGTTTAGATAAATCAAAATTTGCCATTTTTATTTTTCCTTTTTAATGTTTGTTTTACTTAATGTTTGCTAATTGTTTGAATCTATCAGCCATCGTGTTAGTTGATTCAGTAATTACTTCTTTAGAAGGAGCAGTACTAGCAACTGGTTTAGATGCGAATGATTCATTAATTTTAGCGGATTTTTGTTTTTTCGTAGTTCCAGTAAATTTGAATGATTCAGCTAATGTGCTAAATACCAATTTTACTTCTCTTACGTTACCAGTTCTATCTAACGTTTCAACAACTTTCATCTTTTGTTCGTTTGTCAATTCGTAAGAACGGAATAGTTTGTTAGTGTAAAGAAGTTTTGCATTTAACAAGTTTACCTCGTTAATAGTTCCCTTCAATGATTTAATAGTACTCATTGCTTCAGCAAGTTCAGCTTGAGCTTCTTCTAAATCGTTGTTTTCTTCTACTGCTTCTTCTTCTTCATCTTCTGATACTTCATCATCACCGTAACCCATCTCTCTCAAGATTTCGTCTAAGTCGATTTCTTCATCATCAGATTCTTCAGATTCATCATCATGAGATTCTTCTACTTCATCAGCAGCTTCTTCTTCACCATGGTGTTCTTCTTCATGTGATTCGATTTCATCAGATGCGATATCAGATACTTCTTCAGTTTCTTCATCATCAAGTTCTTCTCCAAGTTCTCCTTCGAGTTCTCTAATGATAGATTCTAAGTCTAGTTCATCTTCATCTTCTGATGTCATAGTTTCTTCTACTTCTTCTTCTTCAGATTCCATAGTTTCTTCTACTTCTTCTTCTTCTTCACCTTCGGATACTTCTTCACCTTCTTCAGATTCATCTTCCTCAGTTACAACAGTTTCTTCAACTGCTTCTTCTGATTCATCTTCTTCTGATTCGGTTACTGTTTCTTCAACTTCTTCTGCTTCTTCTTCGTTTACTTCTTCAGTTGCTTCTACTACGTTTTCTTCCTCTAAATCAGCCTCTTCTTCTTCACCTTCCATTTCGGCGGTAAGTTTCTGAGATAAGATAGATTGTAAACGTGGAGTAAATGCTTCTTCAAGAGCAATCTTAGCATTAGCAATAGCAGTTTCTCTAACAGCTTTAGCATCAGCGATGGCTTCTTTTAACAAATTTGAGTTTGCCATAATATTACCTTTCGTTATTTTTGTTGTGAAAATATTCGGGATTTTCAATGTATGATTAAAAAATAATCGGTTTTTTGGTGACCCTACATTAAGATTCGTGGGTATTCATCAACCAATAAGTAAACCCACATTGAGGTGGGTTATTAATATATAAATATTACTTTTCCATTCTTAAACCATAGTTTTCTATAGTTTTTTCTTCGGAAGGAGTAGATTTATTATTTTTTGAGTAAGGTTTTTTAACTTTTTCTACCCATTTTACAGTAGTATCACCACCTTCAATCTTTTCAAGAATGTTTGCTTTATACTGTGCTCTAACTGCAAGTTGCTTTTCTCTTCTACGAGCAGTTGTGGGTTTTGTGTAAGTTTTTCTATCTCTTACTTCAAGAAGATGTCCACAATCGTTTGATCTTCTTTTTAGTTTTTTTAATGCTCTGTTAATATCACCTTTGATTACTTTAACTGAGATTAGTGTTGTTCTTTTGCTCATTCTCCTATGTTTAGATTGTAACTTTGAATTTTATATAAGTATGAATTATTTAGATAATAAGAATAATGCTTCTTGTGCATCTTGTGGGTTTTTGATTTTAGGGTCTTTATACATATCAACCGTATAACCACGTAATGCATTGGATAAGAAAATCATAAACTTAGGATGTCCAATTTTATCTTCCATTTGAGATAAAGTATCGTAGAATTTTACTTCGTTTCCTTTGTTTAGTTTTTCAGCTGTTTTATATTCATCTTTATGTTTTGTAATATAAGTTGCTTTTGAATCTTTGTAACCAAATTTTGCTTCCTTTACTACTGATTCTTCTTTATTTATCTTTTCACCGGCTTTTACTGCATCTTTGTGTGCTTTTGAGTTTTTACTTGCAGGTTTTTCTCCTCTTGCTTTTTTAGCTCGGATGTTTGCCCATAGACCATCACCTTCACTTACCGATTCTCCAAACATACCTACTATCTTACCTTGGTTTTTATTACCACGTGTTCCAGCGATTGCGTTAACAAATTCTAATCTCTTTTTTAAATCAGCTTTTGAAATGTATTTAAATAGTTTTTTAGAATTTAAACTATAATCATCAATAAAGTTTTGTACTGCTGAACCACGAGTACCAGTAAATCCAGCAATTCCCATTGCTTCTTTACTTACTGATTCGTTTATTGATTCGTTTTGTTTATGATTCTGAGATGATTTAATGGTTACTTTACTTGAAAGTGGTCCATCTTCTGTGAAGTTTATGGATATTTGTTTAATAGATTTATCACTATACCTATTTACTTTGATTCTTGATTGTAATACTTTTACAACATCTTTTACCGATTTTTTGTAATGCTTTGCAGCCTTTTTAATTTCAGAATTATTTTCCAACTCTTTGTTAAATTTAGCAAGAGCATCATCATATTGAATTTCGTTTACTACTGATTCGTTTACAACTGATTCAATAGCGTATTTTGCTTCTTTATTATTCCATTCTTTTTCAGACATTGTACCAATAGATTCAACACCTGTTTTAGATAATATAGTATCAACACTTTTCTTTAAGAACATATTTGCTGCTCTTTGTGATTTAAATACTTTAAGTAATTTCTTACCACGAGTAGTATCAATGAAACATACAAATTGTAAATCACCAGCTTCGTTTACATCATCTTCTTTAAGTGTAGTAGTAATTGAACCATTTGCATTTCTCATAGAAACTGTAACTGGTTCTTCGTTTATTACTGATTCATGCGTGTGAGTTCCACATCCACATGAACTTTCAGTAGTTCCACCACAACCACAACCAACTGATTCGTTCATTCCTAAACGTTCTTTCATTTGTTCTTCGGTGATTTCTCCCATTTTATAATAACGAGAAAGGATATGTCCCATATCTTCATATAATCCACCTAAACGCTGGTCTAATGAGTTTGCTTCAGATGCACATTTATCAAATTGTTGACCTAACTTATCCAACTCACTCATGTTTCGTTTAACAGTATGTTTATCGAACCAATCATCACCTTCATGAATTGCAAGTGTTCTTGCTGCTTCTGTTATACCACCAAGTGTTTCTGCTATTTCTTGAATATCAGATTTTCTATCTAAAGATTCTTGGTATTTGTTATATGTAGAAACAATTTCTAAGAAGTGTTTTTTAACTTCATTAGAAAGAGGTCTTTTCTCTTCGCCTTCGTTCATGATTTGAGTTAGTTTCATTTTATATTCCTCTATCTATTTTTGATGATTTTGCTTTATCAGCAACTATCATACCTTTACCACCACTCTGTTCAACTGATTTTAAATACTTTTCAGCATCAGCTTTATCTTTGTACCATACACTTGAAGGGCCAATATTAACATTCTTAATATCTTTCTTAACTTTGTGGAGTACAATGAATCCTTCTGGTAATAAATCTTTTAATTTCATAATTAACCTCTATTAATCATTGATGTAAGCTTGGTTGTTGATTCATTCTTCTCATTGAAGATTGATTGTATTTTTGCTGCTAATTCTTTACTTCCGTTCATTTTTAAATCAAATGCAATTGCATCGATTGAATCTTGACCATCCCAAGATGATTCTCCAGTCGCTGAATGAGCTATATCATCAGTACCATCACTTGAATCACCAAATGATGAACCCCATGCCGTACCTTTTTTCCACTCATCATATTCATCCGACATCATATCTTCTGGTTTGTTTGGGTCATCCGAAGGATTCTTAGCAAGTTCAGGGTTATCTTCTAAAACTGCAATAAGAGCTCTTGATTCAGAATGAAAGTTTGCATCAGTTAAAGCTTCAACAGCTGCCTGAGACATTCTTTTTTCGTATTCTTCTTTACCTAACTTTTGTGGAGTAACTCCTAAACTCTTTGCTTTATTACGAACAACTTTGTTTACTTGTTCGTTACCAGCTCTTTGTTGAGTTGAATCTTTTTTAGGTTCTTCTACATTAGGTTCTTCACCTTTAGATATTACAGATGTTTTAGGAAATGATTTTAATCTACCATTTACTATTTTACCAAGTTCACCATCATTTGCATCAGCAAATTTTTGGGCTGATTTCTTATCTGTAAAAGATTTTGTTTTGTTAATTCCTCGTTTGTTTTTATAAATTACTAAGATTTCATCATCTTTCGTAGGTTCTTCTTTAGATTTATCACCGGCATCATATCCAGTATCTTTAGAGAACATATTAGGCTTATCAGCCTTTGGATTATCGCTTACATCACCGCCTTTAGAATCTTTACCATCTTTTTTATCATGCGTACCTGCTTTGATAGCGGCATCACGATTTGATTTTGATTTAAATACAGTAGTTTTTCCACTATCTTTATTGATAGCGGTAAACGATTCTTCTTTAAGTAAATTTATTAAACGAATCATAATTATTTTTATTTTATTTAATGTTAGCCAAATATTTAAATCTATCTTTATAAGATTTACCTTCTACTAAAGAAGATTTACCTTCATTTTTAGATGATTTATTAAATTTAGATTTTAATTTAGCGTATATAGGTTTAAACTCTTCTGGTGATAATTCACCTTTAAGTAACTTATCAACCTCAGGCATCTTCATTATAGCTTTTGCCATCTTGTGAGTATCTTGAGGTTCGAAATCATCATCAGTTAGTGAATAATCACCATCAAAAAGTGGCTGACCATCTAAGTCTGTAAATCCAATTGTGAATTTTCCATTATTTTCACCACTTCCTATCGATAATTGAGCGGAATTTTCGGGATTATCAAAATCTGCATTTTCATGAGAAATTGTAAGTGGTCCTTCGAATCCACCAGATCCTCCACTACTTGAACGATCCATACTGAATCCACTCCTACTTAAATTCAATTCATAATCAAGTGCCTTATCTATCTTATCCAATCTTTCTGCAGTTTGTTTTGTAGCTTCCGTAGAACCCCCACCATATTCATCATCATCATCATCATCATCATCATAAAACTCACCGCTATCTCCATCATAATGGTCAATACCAGTAGAATCATTCTTTTCATCATCTTCCCAAAAAGATGCATCATCGTATTTAGATGGAATTTTAGTAGGTTCTGATTTAGGTTCTCCACCGGCATCATATCCAGTATCTTTAGAGAACATATTAGTCTTATCAGCCTTAGAAGTATCTTTACCGGCAGGAGGAGAGTCACCCCCCTTCGCTGCCTTTTCATGAGTACCTGCTTTGATAGCGGCATCACGATTTGATTTTGATTTAAATACAGTAGTTTTTCCACTATCTTTAGATGTTGCGGTAAACGATTCAGCTTCTTGTAATCCCTGCTTTGCTTGATAGGCAGCTTGGATACTATCCAACGTGGGTAGTGGGTCTCCAACTTGTCTATTTTCAAATCCAGGAGAAGATTCGTTTAATAGGGATTTTAATTTTATCATGATTGTAATTTATTTATTAATAGTTTGAGTTACGCCACCGATTGTTGGAGTATTTCCACTTGGAGTTTTTGATGTAGGGTTTATACCTCCAATAATTATTGAGTTTCCACTTGCCGTTGATGATTTGGGTGTTGCCCCGCCAATGCTTACTGCCATAGTTTTGTTCCTTTTATTTATTTTGTTGTTGTAACTTTTTTATGTGTATATAAATCAAGTTTACCATCTTTGGTTAACTTAACTTCGTAATTTGTTTTACGAATATCATTATGACCACCTTTGTATGGAGTATCACCAACTTCTTGGGTAATAGTTCCAGTAGTTATTTTGTTATCCGCCATGTAATCTTGTATTGAAAATGCCATTTGTTATGTTATTTCTGTTATAATTTCTCTCATTAAATCTTGTGCCTTACACCACTCATCACAAACCTCACCAAGAACACCTTTGTTCACAGATTCTTGTAATGGTGTCATAAATGCACCGTGTGTAGATGGATTGGAAACAAAATCCCAACCAATTAATTCAAAATCTTCACCTACTGTAACTTTACCACTATCAGCTCCTCTCATTGGAGTTACTGAACCCATACCTCTTGATGATATACCTAATAGGATACCAGCTCTTAGAAGTTCTTTAAGGATGTTTCCACTTGGTGTAGGTAGTATCTCTACTGTACCAACTAAATCATCATTATCCCAATGAATCTCTCTTACGTTATGAGATACGTTCTTTAAATTGATTACCGAAGAATCTGGATGGTCTAATTCACCAAGAGCACGTCTTTCTTTAATAAGAGTTTCGTATTTCTTAGCTTCTCTTTCCAAAATTTCTCGTGGGTAAACTCTACCGTTTTGGTTTTCTGCACCAGCACGTTGTAAAATACCCTTAACGATGGTTCTTCCACCTTCGTCTTCGTCTACTTTACCTTCAAATAATCTGGTCTCTATTAATAAGTTATTCATTATGCTCCCCATGTTTTTCTTCTTTTAAATAAATCAAAGAAAATTGCTGATACTTCAGTACGAATGATATCACGAATCTTTCGTTCATCTTCATCTGTAATTTCTTCAGAAATAACTCCCCACTTTACGTGTTGTATTTCTTCATCAATAATATCTAACAATCTTTGTTTATTCATTTTATTACTTACCAATTTTAGTATAGGTAATCATATCACCAATATACTTTAATGCTTTTTTCTTTGCAGATTCAAATTCTCTACTATATCTACTTGGAGAACCACCTTTTTGAGATAACTCAGCAGCTCTATAAACTTTTTGTAGTTTTTCACTTTCTGCACTTTTCTTCATCTTAGGTGCAGCTTCACTTACTGATTCGTATAATGCGATATTAGTTGAACCTTTTTTGAAATCAACTAATTTAGCACCAATTCCCTTTCCAACTTTTTCCAAAAACGTTTTATCACTCAGATGATTTGATAATCTTACTTCATATCTTTTATCTTTTTTAGCAGTAATTTTTTTAATCGATGTGTATGCATCTCTTTTACCAATCTCATGTTTCTTATCTGTCCTTTGCAATTGAGATTCTAAATTCATTGTAAATTGGTATTTGAAATCATTTCCATTACCTTTGAATTCTTCGTTTACTACTGATTCTGTAGTTAGAAGTAATTGTTTTTTGTATTTTTTTACAATGGATAAAACTTGCTTAATTAAGTCTTTTTCATCAGCTGCTGTTCCGTTTCCTAAATACTTACGTGCGCCATCATCATATATACTAAATGAATATGCTACTTTTTTCTCCTTACCATCGTTAACACCAATTACAAACTCCGCATCATCTACATAAAACTCATGTGCACCATTTCTGTTGATATCGTGATTTACTTTAGTGCCTAAAATTCTTTGAATTCCTTTTTCAAGTGTTGATACAGTTCCATTACTTACTTTATCTTCATTGATGTTTGATTCTTTAACTTCTTCTTTTTCATCATCAGTAGATTCATCTTTACCATCTTTTTTAGCTAACATTTTTGCAAATGCTGCTTT
>MEHZ011387156.1_pt1 | contig 12680 bp, 10 predicted proteins | sample 897221 | NCBI WGS metagenome assembly MEHZ01 (sample SAMN05514161, study PRJNA337945) | marine metagenome | isolation source: marine surface water | place: Arctic Ocean | collected 2007-12-13 | reverse complement strand
GAATGGCCTGTCGAATCATTCGGCCTTTGTTATACTTACGCTCTGTGAGATTTTGCACGGATTCAGCGGAATTCCGGGTCTTGAGTGATCGAGACCCAGATGACGGCCGGAGACCAACCGATCTCCGCCGACCACATCTTCCGGGGACGAAGAGGAACAACGAAGAATGAAGCTGACGATAGAGCGCGCTACTCTCCTCAAAGCGCTGGCCCATGTGCAAAGCGTGGTCGAGCGCCGCAACACAATCCCGATTCTCGCCAATGTGTTGCTCGACGGTCAAGAGGGTTCATTGACCTTGACCGCGACCGACATGGATCTGGCGATCACCGAGACGGTCCCTGCCGAAATCGGCCAGGCAGGCGCCACTACCGCCCCGGCGCACACGCTATACGACATTGTGCGCAAGCTCCCGGACGGTGCCCAGGTTGAGATCGAGACCGACGCCTCGGCAGACCAGTTGCTGATTCGCGCCGGGCGGTCCAAATTTAATCTCGCGACGTTGCCCGTCGAAGACTTCCCGACGATGAGTGGCGGCGATCTTCCGAATACGTTCTCCCTCGAAGCCGAGGATTTGCGCACCCTTGTTGACCGCACACGGTTTGCGGTGTCGACCGAGGAAACCCGTTACTACCTCAACGGAATTTATCTGCACGCTGCCGAAGACGAGGGCGCCAACATGCTCCGTGCGGTTGCCACCGATGGCCACCGTCTGGCCCGGGTCCAGCTTGCGATGCCCGATGGCGGCGAGGGCATGCCCGGCGTTATCGTGCCCCGCAAGGCGATCGTTGAGTTGCGCAAACTGATTGATGAAACCTCTGATCCGGTCGAAATTTCACTTTCAGACACGCGAATCCGGATGACATTCGACGACGCAATTCTCACCTCGAAGCTGATCGACGGAACCTTCCCTGATTATGAACGGGTGATTCCGACCGGGAATGACAAGATTCTTTCCGTCGACCGGAACACTTTCGCCCAGGCGGTTGATCGTGTGTCGACGATTTCATCGGAGAAGAGCCGGGCCATCAAGCTCGCGGTCGGCTCGGGATTGCTGACCCTGTCGGCGACCAGTGCGGAGAATGGCAGTGCGACTGAGGAGCTTGAAGTGAGTTTCGAACACGATCTGATCGAGATCGGGTTCAACTCGCGCTATCTCCTCGACATCACGGCCCAGATCGAAAGTGATGGCGCCGAATTCGTTTTCGCCGATGCTTCTTCGCCCACCATTGTGCGCGACGGTGGCGATTTGAGTGCGCTTTACGTGCTTATGCCGATGCGCGTCTAGGCGTTGCATGGCGGGGACCACCACCAGCGCGCCTCCCGGATGTGAGACCGATCAGCCCAATGCGGGCGTTGACGATTTGAACACCCATGTTTCCCGTCTCGACCTGACCGGATTCCGGAACTACGCCGCACTTCGGCTGGATGTTGGGGCGACCCCGGTCGTGTTGACCGGACAAAACGGCGCCGGGAAAACAAATTTACTCGAAGCCATTTCTTTTTTCGCACCGGGGCGCGGCATCCGTCGTGTTCCGCTACCTGACGTGGCCCGACTATCTGACGGTGTCTCGGCCGGGGGCTGGGCGGTCGCGGCCCAAATCACTGGGCCGAAGGGCATGACAGCCCTGGGGACAGGTCTGGAAGTGCGTCCCGAAGGCGGTGCTGCCCGCCGGGCCGTTCGGATCGACGGAGAACCCGCTCGCGGGCAAGCTGCCTTTACCGAACATCTTTGCGTGGTTTGGCTGACGCCAGATATGGATCGATTGTTTATGGAAGGCGGCAGCGCGCGCCGCCAGTTCGTTGACCGTATGGTCTTCGGCTTTGATGCAGAGCACGCGCGACGCCTGGCGACCTATGAACAGGCCATGCGCGGACGCCAACGACTTCTGCGCGACAGCGTCGGGGATTCCGCCTGGTTGGCGGCCGAAGAAGAAACCATGGCGGCGACGGGCGTGGCGATTGCCGCAGCACGACGGGAAGTCGTGGCCCGGCTTGATGCTGCGATTGCGGCCGAAGAAGAGTTGCGCGAAGAACCATTCCCCCCGGCCAGTTTGTCCTTCGAGGGCGAAGTCGAAACCTGGCTCGACCACGGCCCGGCCCTTGAGGCTGAAGATCAATTACGCGCCATTCTGGCATTCGGACGGGCCCGGGACAGCGAAGCCGGACGCGCTCTGCACGGTGCCCATCGCAGTGATCTGAGGGTCGAACACCGGGGCAAGGATATGGCCGCGGCATTGTGCTCGACCGGTGAACAGAAAGCCTTGTTGATTGCCATCGTCCTGGCCCATGCGCGCCTGCTGGGACTCTCCCGCGGTTCTGCACCGGTCATTCTGCTGGACGAAGTGGCGGCCCATCTTGATGCCGGCCGTCGGGTGGCCCTGGCCGAACGCATTTTGGCGTTGGGCGCGCAAGCCTGGTTGACGGGAACGGATATCAACTTATTCGACGCTTTCGCGGATCAGGCACAGTTTTTTGAAGTTTCATCCGGCGCGGTGCGGCGGATATCAGGAGAGACCCCATGAGCGACACGCCCGAAGTTATGGAAATCGCCGGCGAGCCCAGCGGTGATTACGATGCTGATTCAATCAAGGTATTGCGCGGGCTGGATGCGGTCCGCAAGCGCCCCGGCATGTATATCGGCGATACCGATGACGGTTCGGGACTGCACCACATGGTTTACGAAGTGGTTGATAACGCGATTGATGAGGCTCTCGCCGGACATTGCGACACGGTAGATGTGACCCTGAACCCGGATGGGTCGGTTACGGTGGTCGATAATGGACGCGGTATCCCGGTGGATATCCATGAGGAAGAGGGGGTTTCTGCCGCCCAGGTCATCATGACCCAGCTCCATGCGGGCGGGAAGTTTGATCAGAATTCCTACAAGGTTTCCGGCGGCCTCCACGGGGTTGGCGTGTCGGTGGTAAACGCATTGTCGAAATGGCTCGAGATGCGGATCTGGCGTAACGGCAAGGAACATAAACTGCGCTTTGAGCATGGCGAGGCCATGGGCGATCTGGAAATCTCCGGCGAAGCACCTGACCGGGACGGCGCGCCTCTGACCGGCACCGAAATTACTTTCATGCCATCCGAAGAAACCTTCACCATGGTGGAGTTCGATTGCGACACGCTGGAGCATCGTTTGCGCGAACTCGCCTTTCTGAACTCAGGCGTGACCCTGGTGCTGACCGATGCGCGCGGCGTCGAACCGGTGGTCATCGAGTTGTTCTACGACGGCGGTCTGAAGGCTTTCGTCGAGTATGTCGATCGTAACCGTCAGGGTGTCATGGGCGAGGTGATTCACGTCATCGATGAAAAGGAAGACGTGGTGGTCGAAGTCGCGTTGCAGTGGAACGACAGCTATCACGAGACGATGCTGTGTTTTACCAACAACATCCCCCAGCGCGATGGCGGTACCCATCTGGCCGGTTTCCGTGGCGCGCTGACCCGGACCATCAATAATTACGCCAATGCCAGCGGCATGGCCAAAAAGGCGAAGATCGCTATTTCCGGGGAGGACGCCCGCGAAGGCCTGACCTGTATTCTTTCGGTCAAGGTCCCGGATCCAAAATTCTCATCCCAGACCAAGGACAAACTGGTCTCCTCCGAGGTGCGGCCGATCGTCGAATCCGTCGTCGGAGACCGGCTGGGGCAATGGTTTGAGGAACACCCTGCCGAAGCCCGTACGGTAATCGAAAAAGTTGTTGAGGCCGCCGCGGCGCGCGAAGCGGCGCGTAAAGCGCGCGAGCTGACCCGACGCAAGGGCGCGCTCGATATGGCATCCCTCCCCGGCAAGCTGGCCGACTGCCAGGAGCGCGATCCGGCGAAATCCGAATTGTTCCTCGTCGAGGGCGATAGCGCCGGCGGATCGGCCAAGCAGGGCCGTGATCGCAAGTCCCAGGCTGTGTTGCCCCTGCGCGGCAAGATCCTTAATGTCGAACGCGCCCGGTTCGACAAGATGCTGTCTTCGGTCGAGATCGGCACGTTGATCACGGCGCTGGGGACCGGCATTCGCGATGATTTCAACATCGAAAAGCTGCGCTATCACAAGGTCATCATCATGACTGACGCGGATGTCGACGGATCTCATATCCGCACCTTGCTGCTGACCTTCTTCTACCGACAAATGCCTGAAATCATCGAACAGGGTCATCTCTATATCGCCCAGCCGCCGCTTTACCGTGTGCAGCGAGGCAGCTCGGCCGTTTATCTGAAGGACGACCCGGCGATGGAGAATTATCTCATCGATTCGGGTCTGAGTGATGCTGTTCTTCAGTTGAGCGATGGCACTCAGCGGTCTGGCGAAGACCTTCGCGCGTTGGTGGATACCGCCCGCGACGTGCGTCGTCTGACCGAACCGCTCACGGTACATTTGCCCAACGCAACCGTTGTCGAGCAGGCAGCAATCGCGGGCGCGCTGGACCCGGAATTGCTCTCGAATGCGGAGAATGCCCAGAGCGCGGCAGAATATATTGCCCGTCGCCTTGATGCGCTGGCCCCGGCCCTTGAGCGCGGTTGGTATGGTATTTACGACGCGAAGGATGGATCGCTGACATTTGCGCGGACCCTGCGCGGGGTGCTGACCCGTTTGGTGATCGACCACCGGATTATCAATTCCTCCGAAGCGCGCGGTCTGAATGCGCGCAGCGTCGAATTGCAGTCAAATTTCGTGCGCCACGCAACTTTGGTTGCCAAGGATATCGAACACCCCATCACCGGGCCGCTGTCGTTGCTGAAGGCAGTTTTTGATGTGGGGCGGAAAGGGATTTCGCTGCAGCGCTATAAGGGCCTGGGTGAAATGAACCCGGATCAGCTCTGGGAGACGACGCTGGATGAGAATGTGCGGGCGCTGTTGCAGGTGCGCGTGGCCCAGGCCGATGCGGCAGGCAATATCTTCGAAACCCTGATGGGAGACGAGGTCGCTCCCCGCCGGGAGTTCATCCAGAAAAATGCCCTCAAGGTCGCCAATCTCGACGTCTAGACCTCGCGCATTGCTTCGCCATAATTCTGCCCCGCCCGTGCAGCAATCTCTGCGCCGATGAGTAAACCCAAGGGAAAACCTGAGGCCAAATCCAAGCCCGCAGCCAAAAAGCGCCCGGCGGCAAAAAAGCCGCCCGGGAAACGGGCGGCTGCGTCGGTTGATCGCGACGGGTCTGGTTCAAGCCTGCTTTGGCTACTGACGAAATGGTCATTGGTCTTCGCGATTTGGGGTGGCCTGATCCTCGGCGGGATATTGGTCTGGTTCGCCTGGGATCTTCCCAAAATTGAGGATATGGGCCCGGCCGCCGACAAGGCCCGGCGCCCCGGGGTCATGATCCTTGCGGCTGACGCTTCGCTGATCGCCGGATATGGTGATCTTTACGGCCGTCGCCTGGGGGTGAACGAATTGCCCCCCGAGCTGATCCAGGCCGTTGTTGCCATCGAGGATCGCCGGTTTTTCGAACACCCGGGTGTCGACTTTCGCGGATTGCTTCGCGCCGTGGTGGTTAATCTGCGCGCCGGCGGAATCGTCCAGGGCGGTTCGACCCTGACCCAGCAACTGGCGAAGAATCTGTTTCTTACACCCGAACGTTCCTATCAGCGCAAGATCAAGGAACTGCTGCTGGCCCTGGCGTTGGAGAACCGGTTTGATAAAGACGAATTGCTGACGATCTATCTAAACCGGGTCTATCTGGGGGCCGGGACCTATGGCGTTGAAGCCGCTGCGCAGCGCTATTTCGGCATATCAGCCCGGGAGGTTGATACCTACCAGGCCGCGATCCTGGCCGGCTTGCTGCGTGCGCCCTCGCGGTTGAATCCGGACAAAAGTACGGAAGCGGCACACAACCGGGCCAAGACTGTGCTCAACGCCATGGCGGCGGCCGGGTTTCTTAGTCTGAACAATGCGGAAGGGCTCGCGAAAACCCGGCGCCCCGGACGTGGTAACGAAGCCCGTCCCCGTCCTCAGGTCCAAGGCCAGACCCGGCGTTACTTTGCCGACTGGGTGCTCGAGCGGGCCGCTGGCTATGCCGGATCTCGGGGCACTGACCTGTCAGTGGAGACCACGCTCGATCCGCGATTACAGAAAATTGCCGAAGCCGCGGTGGCCGCAAACGATACCAAGGGGGCACAGGTCGCGTTGGTGGCAATGCGGGACGACGGCGCGGTTCTCGCCATGGTTGGGGGCCGGCGGTATGGCGTCAGTCAGTTTAACCGGGTGACCGGGGCGCTGCGGCAACCGGGTTCCGCGTTCAAGCCGATTGTTTATCTCCCGGCTCTCGAATCCGGGATGACACCCGACACAAAAGTGCGCGACGCGCCGATCACCGTGGATGGATGGACACCACGAAATTTCTCGGGCCGGTTTAGTGGAGAGGTCACCCTTCGTGAGGCCGTGGCCCGATCCCTGAACACCGTTGCCGTGCGGGTGTCCGAAGATGTTGGCCGGGACCGGGTGGTTCAGGCTGCGCGCCGACTGGGCATTACCTCCCCTCTCAAGCCCCATCCCTCGATCGCGCTTGGCGCCGGCGAGGTCACTCCCCTCGAATTGACCGCAGCTTATGCGGTATTTGCCAATGGCGGTTTTGCCGTTGCCCCCTATGGAATTTCAGAAGTGCGCCAAGGGGGCAACGTGGTGTTCCGCCGTCCCGGGCCCACGGGGCGTAGGGTGATTTCGGCGAAGGCAGCGGCCCAGACCACAGATATGCTGCAAGCGGTGATTGCGTCAGGGACAGGCCGCTCAGCGTCGTTCGGTGTATCGGCCGCGGGTAAATCGGGAACCAGTCAGGATTTCCGGGATGCCTGGTTTATCGGCTATGTGGGAAACCTGGTTGCGGCGGTCTGGGTTGGTAATGACAACAATACTCCGATGGACCGGGTGACAGGGTCATCAATCCCGGCGGCTATCTGGAAAACATTTATGGCGGCGGCGACAAATGTAGGGGTGGCCGAGGCGCCGCGGCCCGAGATCTCCGATGATGGCTCGCTCACGACGCCGGCACGCCGGAACTCCCAGCGCACGCCCACGCGTCTTGAGCCGGAAATTTTTGAAATTCAAACCGACTAGTTGTGGATCAGTCCGGACGTCCCGAGCGGCGCAGGGGCAGCCAGATCATGGTGGTGAAAATCACAAAGGCGAAAACGCCGCTCGCCCCCATTACGGTGGCCATCAGCAGGGTCGGATCGAAAGCAAACACCCCCAAGATCACCGAGAACAGCCCGGCTGAAATATACTGGGCGAGGCCGAGCAGGGCAGCGGCCGCGCCGGCCATATGCGGGAAGGGCGAAATCGCGCCAGCCTGAATATTGGGCTGGGACAGGCCCATCCCGAAGAAGTAGATCACCGGTGGCAGGATGACGGAAACCGGTGTGATGTATCCGCCCCAAATCAGGCTGAAGATCAGTATACCGGAGAAGGCTGTAAACGATGTCCCGATCAGGCACATGCGTTCAATCCCGAGGCGGCGCACGATCCGGCTGCCGAGAAAGGCCCCGCCCATGAAGGCGACCGAGGCCCCGCTGAACGACAGGCCGAAATGCAGCTCCGACATGCCCAGTCCGTCGACCAGCACAAATGACGCACCAATCAGATAGGCGAAGAGCCCGCCGAAAGTACCCATCACCGTGAGCAGATAGCCCAGATAGGTGCGGCTGCGGAGCATGGTCGCAAAATTGAGCATCATTCGTGAGAACCGGGTCGCAGACGGGTCGGGGACTCGGTTGGTTTCCGGCAACAGGAAAATCACCAGCAGCATGGCTGTCGCCCCGAAACCGGTCAGAACCCAAAAGTTTGCCCGCCAGCCGAGCCAGATCACAATCACCCCGCCGAGGGCCGGCGCGATCACCGGGGCAATCGCTGTCACGGTGGTCACCAGCGCGTAGGTTCGCGCGGCTTCCTCGCGGGTGAACATGTCTCTGACCACCGCGCGGGCGACCACGGGGGCGGCGGCCGCGCCGATCGATTGGAACAGGCGAAAAAGGATTAGCTGTTCGACGCTGGTTGCCAGGGCGCAGGCGACACTGGCCACGAGGTAGATCGAGGTGCCCACAAGGATAGTGGGTTTGCGCCCGAAACGGTCCGAAATAGGGCCGAAGAACGCCTGGGCGAGGGCAAATCCCACCATGTAGACGCTGAGGGTGAGCTGCATCGCCTCCGCATCGGTCATCAAATCCGCGGTCATGACCGGCAGTGCGGGAAGGTAAAGATCGATGCTCATGGGTGCGAAGGACACGAGCAGGCCCAGCATGAGGGTCAGGGTCAGCCGGTTGGGCATTGCGACGCCGGTCACATTGGGTGCGCTCACGTTAGTTCCACCACGGGTCCGCCCGCCGCGCTTGCGTCGGCCGGATCGTGGGTGACAAGCAGGGTTGGAATGGCGTTGGCGCGGGCATGTTCAAACACGAATTCCCGCACACGTGCGCGTAAATCTGTATCCAGCTTTGAGAAAGGTTCGTCGAGGAGAAGTGCTTTGGGTCCCGACAGCAACGTTCGCATCAGGGCAACCCGGGCCCGCTGTCCCCCCGATAGGGTTGCCGGGTCACGCTCGGCCATCCCGGAGAGGTCGGCGTCTTCGAGAGCCTTTTCGATTAGTACCATGCGCTTGTCCCGGCCGCGGATTTCCGCCGGCAGACCGAAGGCCAGATTGTCTCCTACCGACAAATGCAGAAACAGCAAATCATCCTGAAACAGGATACCGATATGGCGGCGTTCGGGTGGCAGCTCGCTCAGCGCCGCGCCGGATAAATGCACTGTACCCCGGGCCTCGAATACCGGCTCCAGCGTGCCGCAGATATAGGCCAGCAGAGAGGATTTTCCACACCCGCTTGGGCCCATGACTGTGGCCGCCTCGCCCGAACCTACGGCGAGCGCCAGCGGTGAAAAAAGCGGCACGCCGTCGAGGGACAATGAAACGTTGTCGAGTTTGAGAGTGCCGTTGTCTTGGGTGGGCATAGACAGGTGTGTCCGGGAGCGACGAGGATGAGATTAGCCGCCACAATACTGGCCAGACACCGCCGGTAAAGTCACGATCCATGTCATGTGTGAATGCCAGTCCCGCGCGCCATCCCTTTACGAAGGGCGACACGACCAGATAAGACTGGAGCCGATGATAGGCGCCAAAGCTGTCGGGTTGAGGAAGCGGAGATATTGATGCGTGATGTGATCAAAGCTAAACCCGGTATTCTGTGGTTGCCCGTTATCATGTTGCTCGGGCTCGGTGCGGTCTGGGGTGGTAACCCGGCCTTTTCAAAGGCGCTTGTAACAAACGGGTTGTCGCCGGCCGCCGTGGTCTTCTGGCAGACATTCCTCGCCGGGGTATTGCTGAGCGTCTTGTGTCTCGTGCGCGGGATCCGCATCCCGCTGTCGCGTCGCGCCCTGATCTACTACGCCGTCATTGGGATGGTGGGCATTGATGTTGCCTATATGACACTGGTGTTCGTCGTCCGTCACGTTCCCGCGGGCTATGCCTCTGTTGTGATCCTGATTTCCCCAGTTCTGACCTACATTTTTGCCGTCCTGCTGCGCCTTGAAAGCATCAACCCGATGCGCGCCATCGGTATTGTGATCGGGTTTGCCGGGGCGGGCCTTTTGGTGTTTCCCCAAGGCAGCTTGCCGTCACCCGATCTCCTTTGGGTGGGGCTCTTGGCCTTCATCACACCGGCGGGTTATGCCGCCGCCAATGTTTATTCTGAATGGGGTCGCCCGAAAGGCGCGGAAAACCTGGCCCTGGCCACCGCGACCATGTTCGCCGCCGCGCTGGGCGCGGGGGTTGTGGGCGCGCTCGATGGGACCTTCCACCCGATCTGGGTCGACTTCGGCACCCGTGAGCTCACCCTGGTGGTATATGCTGTCGCCACGGCCGTCGCGTTCCTGCTTTTCTACAAAATTGTAGATATTGCCGGGGCGGTTTATCTCGGCCAGGTCGGCTACCTCGTCACCCTGTTCGGGGTTGGCTGGGGGGTATTGTTCTTTAGTGAAGGTACGACGATCTGGCTTTGGGCCGCCGTGGTGGTGGTCGGTTTCGGAGTGGCATTGGTCAATTTGGGTAAACGCAAAGTTGCCTCGGATTCACCTGCCGAACCAGGCTAAGGCCGGGCATGAACACCAACACGTCTCAACCGGTTGCCGGCAAGGCCCATCGTCTGTTGCCGGTTATGCTTCTGATTTTGCTCGGCTGTTTCTGGAGCCTGGGACCCTCGGCGACAAAATTTGGTGCCATCAACGGCGTGCCTCCGCTCGGTCTGGTGTTCTGGCAGACTTTTATCGCGGGCTCGCTCCTGCTGCTGATCTGTAAGTTTCGTGGGATTACGATTCAGCTGAAACGCAAACATTTGCGCTACTACCTGTTGATGGGGACCATCGGTGTTGCGTTGCCGAATTCCAATATGGTGTTCGTCATGCAGCAAATCCCGGCCGGGCTGATGTCGGTTCTGATCGTCACGGCACCCCTGATTACCTATGTGATTGCCCTGTCGATCCGCCTCGAACGGTTTCGCCTGATGCGGGCCTCCGGTGTGCTGCTGGGTTTGGGCGGGGTTGCCGTTCTGGTGTTGCCGAAAGGCAGTTTGCCATCGCCGGAATTACTGCCCTTAGCTCTGCTCGCGATTGTCACGCCGGTGTTGTGGGCGTTGTCCAATGTCATCGCTGAAATTGCGCGGCCCAAGGATGGCAACAACATCGCTCTGGCGATGGGAACCATGTATGTGGCGGCAGGGACAACTTTTGTCATGGCCCTCTCGACCAACAGCTTTCACCAGATATGGAATGGGTTTGACGTGGTCGACGGGGTGATTGTCGCATACGGGATGATGACCGTGGCGACCTTCGTCCTGTTCTACACCATCGTATCGATGGCCGGGGCGGTCTACCTGGCCCAGGTCGGTTATGTGGTGACGCTCACCGGGGTTGGGTGGGGCGCGCTGTTCTTTGGCGAGCGCCCTTCGGTCTGGCTCTGGGTGTCGGTAGTGCTGGTCTTTGCGGGCGTCGCGCTGGTTAATTTCAGCCGCGAGAAAGCGGCCGGACCGGCCAAAGAATCAGGCGAAGAGTCCGCCAATTAGGGCGCCAGTTCGAACGCCGCTGCTGTCAGTCGTTCACTCGCTGTCGCCAGCTGTGCCGCCGTTGCTGGCAGGAAGGGCGGGCGCACATTTGTCAGGCCCGGATCGTCATGCTCCTGAGCCAGATACGCCTTCATCACCGGGATTGCGGGCAGATCCTTGAAGCCCATACGCAGTTCGGTGAGGTGGGCCTGGAGCGCCTCGGCCTGGTTTGATTCCCAATTCGCATACACCGCCTGCGCCTGGGGCGCGTTGATGTTCACGGTCGCGGAGATACAGCCAACGCCGCCCAGTCGCAGGCCGGCCAGCAGAAACTCTTCAGACCCAGGAAACAGGCGGAAACCCGGGAATTCCCTAAGCGTACGCTCCATCCGGGGCCAGTCGCCGGAGGAATCCTTCGAGCCCACAACCGTGTCCGGATAGGCTTCGATGAGCCGGGCGATCAGGGATAGGGGCAGCTCGAACCCGACTTGCTGCGGGAAATTGTAAAGATAGATCTGGAGGGCTGAATCACCGACCCGTTCGATTACTTCGGCATAGGCGGCGAACAGCCCGTCTTCTGAGGGGGCCTTGTAGTAAAATGGTGGCAGCATCAAAACGCCACCTGCGCCATTGGCCAGGGCTTTTTTGGTTAGGGCGACAGTATCGGGAATGGCGGTGCAGCCCACCCCGGCGATGAGTTGGGGGCCCGTGATGTCCGCCTCGGCCAGCGCGTCGAGCAGGGCGAACCGTTCGTCAAAGCCGAGCGAGTTGGCCTCGCCGGTTGTGCCCAGGGGCGCGACACCATCGCAGCCATTAGCCAGAAGCCACTTGTTGTGGGCCACCGCGCGGGGGATATCGATTCCGAGATCCGGCGTCATCGGGGTCAGCGAAGCGGCGAACACACCGGTGGGCTGGCTGGTCATCATGGGTTTTCTCCTGCAGGAATTTTCTACGTTCTACATGGTCATGGGGCGTTGCGCATCATTTCCGGCGTGGGGGAGTTACCGGACCCGGCAGGGATGGGATGCCGTCACGTATATTGCGGTTCAATGCTTCGACCACGTGATCCTCAAGATCGTCGACCCTGTCCTCGTTCACGGCTTTGCCACGCACAGAGGCGTCGGCGTTGTGAACGGTTTCCGGATCACCCGAGACAAGCGGGTGCCACGAAAATAATGGCTTGCCTTCCGCCAGCAATCGATAGGCGCAGGTCTCGGGCATCCAGCGCAATTCCTTGATGTTCGTTGCGGTCACCTTGACGCAATCGGGAACGTTGCGGCTGCGGTTGGCATAGTCGGAGCATTGGCAGGAGTCATGATCGAGAAACCGGCAGGCAACATCGGTCAACGCATACTCACCGGTATCCGCATCCTCGAGCTTGAACAGGCAGCATTGCCCGCAGCTGTCGCACAGGGATTCCCATTCGGGATCGGTCATGTCCTCGAGGGATTTGGTCTCCCAGAACGGATTGGGGTCGGTCATGGGTTGGCGCGATCAATAAGGTGGATGAAGGAGGCGGCGACGCTGCCAATGGACAGACCCGCTGGACCGAGGTCGTCGCCACGGGCATTGGAGGCGATAAACAGGGAGGACCCATTACCCTCGGACAGGATCGAGGCGTAGTGGAACTCATGCCCTTTGAAAAGTGTGCCCTTGGGGCCGAGGAC
>MEHZ011444541.1_pt1 | contig 12692 bp, 14 predicted proteins | sample 897221 | NCBI WGS metagenome assembly MEHZ01 (sample SAMN05514161, study PRJNA337945) | marine metagenome | isolation source: marine surface water | place: Arctic Ocean | collected 2007-12-13 | reverse complement strand
AGTAAAATAAAAATTTTTTCTATTTCAGCTTTACAAAGACAAGGAACGGATGAGTTAATGGCAAATGTTGGTAGATATTTAAAGCGTATAGATGAGCAGCAATAAAAAAAGGTGGATAGTCAAAGCAGGAAGCAGCTTAGTTGCCGGCGGAGACGGTGGTATTAATAATAGCTTTATAGAGAATCTTGTTTCTCAAGTTAATGCTTTATTGGACAGAGACATTGAAGTAATTATCGTTTCTTCTGGAGCCGTAGCCAAAGGTATGCATGAGCTTGGATTAAAGGAGAGGCCTTCTACTTTACATTTACTTCAGGCTTCAGCAGCACTAGGGCAAATGGGTCTAATAAATGCCTATCAACAAGAGTTTGATAAATTTAACCTAAAAGCAGCTCAAGTTCTTATTAGCCATGATGATATAAGCGATAGAAAACGTTATTTAAATGCCAGAAGAAGCCTAGAAACTTTATTGGAATTAAAAGTAGTTCCAATTGTTAACGAAAACGATTCCGTTGCCACAGAAGAAATTTCATTTGGAGACAACGATACTCTAGCAGGGGCTCTATCAGGCTTGGTTAATGCTGATAGATTTATAATGCTAACAGACCAAGAAGGAATTTGTTCTGAAGATCCGAGAAGCAATCCTTCAGCAATTTTATTAAAAGAAATAGATTTGGATGACCCTAATTTGGACCTTACAAAACAGTTAGAGGGTTCCTCTGGTTTACTAGGAAGAGGGGGAATGAAAACTAAAATAAAAGCTTCAAGGATTGCCTTAAATTCAGGTTCTGAAACATGGGTAGTAGATGGCAGGAGTGGCTCAACTCTTATAGACATAGCTGATAATTTAAAGGTAGGTACGTCTATTGTTAGTCAAAGATCTCAACTTCAATCTCGTAAAACTTGGATTGCTTCTTTGGGCCTTCCTTTAGGAACCATAGTTATAGATGGAGGAGCCGTAGAAGCCATACATAAAGAAGGGAGTAGTTTGTTAGCAGTAGGAGTTGTAGCGGTTCGAGGAAACTTTGATAGAGGAGATTTAATTATTTGCGAAGATTCTGAGGGAAAAGAAGTTGCGAAAGGGTTGAGTAATTTTAGTTCAGAAGAAATAGCCCTTGTTAAAGGTCTAAATACAAAAGAATTACTTAAGAAATTGGATCAAGTTGCCGATGAAGAAATTATTCATCGTAATAATTTAATTTTGAGCTAGAGAGCTTTTACTTTTTTATTAAGTCTTGATTTAGTTCTAGAAGCCTTATTCTTATGAATAACTTTTTTACTAGCCATCGAATCCAATACCTTCTCGGCAGTTCCTAGAGCTTGTTTGGCTAATTCCTTATTTTTTTCCCCAACAGCGTTCTCTACAGCTTTAACTGCCGTCCTTGCAGTTGAACGTTGAGTGCTTTTATGAGCATTTCTTTTAACATTCTGTCGTGCTCTTTTAATTGCTGATTTTATATTTGCCATATCTTTGTGTATCCTTAAGAGCCCGGCATAATGCAGTCTGCAGGACCTAGTGTCAAGCATGATCAAATAAAAAAATGACTACAAAGAATAAAAAAATATTAATAGTAATTCTAAGGTTTCATGGTGATGTATTGTTAACTAAACCTATGATCGATGATTTAAAGATGAATTATCCGAATTCTCTCTTAGATTTATTAGTTTTTAAAGGGACGGCCTCGTTGTTAGTTGATGATCCGTTCATAAATGAAGTGATCGAAATAGAGCCTTCAAAAAGTATGAGTGTATGGAATAGGATGCGCTCTGAGTATGCATTGCTCCAAAAATTAAGAAGAAAAAAGTATGATTTTGGATTCTTTTTAACAACGCAATGGAGGCTCTGTTTAATATCCATTTTTATGACAAAAGCCAAAACAACTGCGGTATCCGATAAACGAAGAGAAAGTTTTCTGTGGGCGGGGTGTTTTTCTAAGCTCTTTCCAGAAGCAGGAAGCAATCATGTTGTTACTAGAAACCTGAGTGCCTTAAAGTCTTTAGGTATAGAAATTTCTAATCAACCTGATTTGAGCTTGTGCATAAGTGAAAAAACAATGATCAATGCAGATAACCTTCTTGAAGCTAGAGGCTTGGTAGATAAATTTTGTGTTATTCACCCTATTTCAAGAAGAAAAGTAAAGCTGTGGAAAAAAAAGAATTTTATTGAGTTAATAGACTCACTTGAAGCTAAGGGCTATAAAGTTCTTTTGAGCTGTGGACCTGATTCTGAAGAAATCAATTATGTAAATTATTTAGAAGAAAACACAAGCTCAAATCCTATAAATATAGGAGGTCAAACATCTCTTTTAGAATTAGCAGCCATCATAAATAAAGCAGATGTATTTATTGGTTTGGATTCCGTAGCTTCACACATAGCAGCAGCAGTAGACACTCCTTCGGTCACTCTGTTTGGCCCAACTAATCCCGTCAATTGGAAGCCGTGGTCAGATAAATCAAGAGTTATTTGCAGAGAGGGAGGTGAAAAATATTGCGAATTGCATGGAGCTAAAGAAGGAAAATTTAAAGAATGTTTATGTTATATAACCCCTCAAAGAGTAGTAAAAGAAGTTGAAAGGTTTATATGTTGATATCTAAAAAATAGAATAGGTAAAAGATGATAAAGAAAACTAGTACATTAATGGAAGGTTTAACTTTTGGAGAAGGACCCCGATGGCACGAAGGAAAATTTTATTTTTCTGACTTTTATAGCCACAAAGTTTTTTCTCTAGATATGGATGGCAATTATGAATTGATTGTAGAAGTTCAAGGGCAACCTTCAGGTTTGGGATGGATGCCTGACGGTACTATGCTGATAGTTTCAATGAAAGATAGAAAGCTTCTAGGTTTTCATAATAACAAACTGTCTGAAGTTGCTGACTTATCAGACTTAGCAGGCTTTCATTGCAACGACATGGTTGTAGACAATAAAGGAAATGCTTACGTAGGAAACTTTGGTTTTAATACCTACTCCGGAGAGGAGGTTAGAGCAGCTAATTTAATTTTGATTCGTCCTGGGCAGGCTCCTTGTGTTGCAGCCGATGATTTATTGTTTCCAAATGGCACTGTTATAACTCCTGATGGTAAAACACTTATCATTGGGGAGACATATGCTGCAAGATTAACTGCTTTTGATATTAATGAAGATGCAACTCTATCGAATAGAAGAATCTGGGCTGATTTCACATTGAATGCTAAGGAAGGTTCGGTCCCAGTACCTGATGGGATGTGCTTGGATGCTGAGGGAGCAATATGGGTAGCTTCGCCAACTACAGCTAGTGTAATAAGGGTTAAAGAGGGCGGTGAAATACTAGACAGAATACCGGTAGAAACAAATGCCTATGCCTGTATGCTAGGAGGGGAAGATTTAAAAACCCTATTCATTTGTACGTCAAATGCCTCAGGAGTTGATCCAGAAGCAGCAGTGAAAGAAAAATCTGGGAAGATTGAAATAGTTAAAGTTGATGTTCCAGGAGCAGGAAAACCTTAAAATAATAGATTATTCTTTTTAGGAATAACTTGGTGGAGGCGGCGGGAATTGAACCCGCGTCCATCAGTACTCTGCTACAAGGTCTACATGTTTAGTTTTATCTATTAATTTAATCTTTAAAGACCCGATAAGCAGGGTTAAAAAGTCGATCTCAATTTATTCTTAAGAAATTGCTAATGAGAAGAACAATTTCTGCAATCCGTGAAATCGACTGTCAATACAATGGCACGGATACCAGGTAAGAACAGCTAGCCAATTAAGCGGCTAGAGAGTAGTCTGCGTTTTCGCCAACTAACAAGTTTGCAGCAATTGATTTACGAGAATCACTACCTTCTCGACATGCACTTGAAGGTTTATATCTGCTGTCGAAGCCAGTTCGCCCCCAAAAAGTACAAGAATTATACCTTTCATCATATAAGTTAACTAATTTTTAGTTCTTTCTCTCAACTCTTTTGCTTTTTCCCTGTCCCAATCTCTTGATTTAATAGTTTGTCTTTTATCATGGGCTTTCTTTCCAACTGCCAAGGCTATCTCGCATTTAACTAACTCATTTTTCCATAAAAGCCTTGTAGGTATACATGTTTTACCTTTTTGTTGCGTTGCCTTTTGTATTTCCAATAGTTCTTTTCTATTTAATAATAATTTTCTAGATCGAACGGGATCCATTTCTTGGTTGCTATTCTTAAGAGGGTTGACATGGCAGCCTATAAGCCAAGCTTCCCCGCCTTTTAGGAGAACATAGGCCTCTGCTATTTGCGCTTTTCCTTCTCTGATGCTCTTCGCTTCCCATCCTTCAAGAGAAAGACCAGCTTCATATTTTTCTGTTAATTCAAAATTGAATCTAGCTTTTCTATTTTCAGTTATTGAATTAAGAGACTTCTTTTTTTGTTTTCCCACGATTAAAGTATAAACCTTACTACCTATAAATTTCTATGAACATCAAAGAAAATAAAACTTTTGAGACCTCAGCTAAAAATATAGCATACATAATCATTCTTCCAGTAATCATTCTAGCTTCAGCTGTATGGTTTGTTGAAGACTCAATAGCCGTTACTGTTGCACATTTATTCCAGCTAATTTGCAGTCTGGTATTTTATTTTACTTCTGGCTATATCTGGTCATTAAAGAGTAAAAAAGAACTATCTATTTTTAAGTTTTATCTTATTTTTCTATCTTTAGGTTCATTTTTTACAGCCAGTATAGGTTTTGTTTTATCCCTAAGACTAAATCCAGCCTGGGGAAATGCCGTTTTATTTATGGGGTTATTTTTATTAATGAATTATCCAAAGCCAACAGGTTTGAATTCTGAATTTCCAATCTGGTTCTCAGATCTGATCAATAAAATTTCAGTTATGTTGTGTATTTGTATTATGTTAATGTTTACCTTTTGGATTAATCCCTATTCCGAACCAATGAAGGTAAATTGATATGAATGAGCAGAGAAAGTCGATACACGGAACTTGGTCAAGCAGATGGACTTTTATTCTTGCTGCCACTGGATCGGCCGTAGGTCTTGGAAATATTTGGAAGTTCCCTTACATGGCAGGTGACAACGGAGGTGGAGCTTTTGTTCTCGTGTACCTCCTCTGCATATTTGCTATAGGTATTCCTATCATGATAGGTGAAATTATGATTGGAAGGAGAGGCAGAAGTAGTCCTGCAAATACTATGAAGTATCTTGCTAAAGAAGCAAATGCACCTCGGGCATGGACGTTACTAGGAGCAACAGGTGCCTTGGCCGGTCTGTTAATACTTTCTTTTTATAGTGTTGCAGCAGGTTGGGCTATGGCTTATATGTTTAGTGGATTCCAAGAAACTTCAGCACAAGCAGTTAGTGATGATTTTCAAAGATTTTTAGCTGATCCAGTTTCATTAATTTTTTGGCATAGCGTGTTCATAATTGTAACTGTAACCATCGTAGCGAGGGGAATTCTGAAGGGTCTCGAAGCTTGGATTAATACCTTGATGCCAATGCTATTCTTGATCATTATTCTTTTATGTTTTTATGCCATGCAGACAGGCGCATTCTTAGAAGGCCTGACTTATTTATTTAAACCTGACTTTACTAAAATAAACTCAGACATATTATTGGCAGCCTTGGGACAGGCATTTTTTACTCTAAGTTTGGGCATGGGTGCCATAATGGCTTATGGGGCATACATGCCTGCTAATCAGAATATATTAAGAACAGCTTTGACAGTGGCAGCTCTTGATACAGGCGTTGCCTTGTTGGCGGGAATTGCCATCTTTCCTATAGTCTTTGCAAATGGGCTTGAACCTACAGAAGGACCCGGTCTTGTATTTGTTACTTTACCAATAGCTTTTGGAAATATGCCTTTTGGTGTTTTCTTTGGGACACTATTCTTCATATTGTTAAGTATTGCTGCTTTAAGTTCATCCATTTCATTAATAGAACCTGGAGTTGCTTGGTTTGTAGAATCTCTTAAAACAAAAAGAACTTACGCTGCAATCTGTCTTGGAGGCTTTGCTTGGGTGTTAGGAATTTTTAGTGCTTTATCTTTCAATCTGATGTCAGAATTCAAGGTATTTGGAATGAATTTCTTTGATTTTACCGATTTCTTAACCAATCAAATCATGCTTCCTTTAGGAGGAATTTTTATAGCATTATTTGTTGGATACGTTATGAAGAAAGAGAATGTATTAGAAGAGCTACAAATAGAAGAGGGCTGGCTATTTAAAATCTGGATGTTCGTAGTTAGATATGTTGCACCTGTAATGGTAGCCTTAGTTCTTATTTATTTCTTTATCTAATTGCCATCTAAGGGCTCTTCTTTGTTCCAATTAGTAAGCTTCTTATCTTCAAAATAGAGAGTTAGTTTACTCTCTGAATATTTTCTATTGCCTTGCGTCACGGACGTATAGTAGTCCCATCGATCTGGTGTAAAAGTATCAGTAATTAAAGGGGAGCCAAGTACGTATTTAACCTGTGACTCTGTCATGCCCACTTCTAGTTTTGTCATCATCTCTTCATCAATAAGATTACCCTGACTAATAATTACTTCATAAATTCTAGGGATACTGCAACCTGTTAAAAGTATTAGAATTAAAGAAGCCGTAAAAAGTTTTAATTTGTTTTTCATAAAGTTATCTTCTACCAATTGATTTAGTAATATAATGTTTAGACATACGTGCAAGGATGAAGTTCATTTATGTAATTCATTAAAAAGGTGATTATTGTGACAGATGATGAAGAATTAAAGAAGGCTGGGTTAAAAGTAACACTGCCAAGATTGAGAATATTAGAAATGTTAGAAGGAGTTGAGCAAGCTCACCTGAGTGCTGAAGATATTTATAAGAACTTATTGAAGGCAGGAGAAGAAGTAGGTCTTGCTACTGTCTACAGAGTTTTAACACAATTTGAGCAAGCTGGTATTTGTATAAGGCATAATTTTGAAGAAGGTCATGCTGTATATGAATTAACCCCTTCTGATCACCATGATCATATGGTCTGTCTTGAAACTGGTGATATTATAGAATTCTCAGATGACGTTATAGAGGATAGACAGACTGCAATAGCCAAAGAAAAGGGTTACGAAATAATAGACCATAGTATGGTCTTGTATGTAAAGCCTTTAAAAAAATAATATAACCCTTGAAACCTTTCCTTTAAGCCCCATATCTTGGGTTATAAGGAGTATTTCATGGTGAAAGAAGATAAAGATTTAGAAGAGACAGTTAATACAGGAATATTAGAGGATTCTGCAGCTGAAATAAGCGAAGAGGACTTGGAAGTTCTAGAGGAGGCAACCGTTTCTCCGGAAGATGAATTGCAAGAGCTTAAAGAAAAACTTTTAAGAGCTCAGGCAGAAGTTCAGAATGTTAGAAGAATTGCTGCTCAAGAAGTAACTAAAGCAAGACTTTATGGAGTAGAGTCATTAGCAAGGGAGTTTCTGAGTGTGGGAGACAATCTTGAGAGGGCTTTAGATTCTTGTTCAGAAGAATCGGGAGTAGTTCTAATTAGAGAAGGTCTCGAGTTAACTCTTAAAGGATTTGAAGGCTCGCTGGCTACTGCGGGTATTTCTTCCATTAATCCAAAAAACGAATCATTTGATCCTGACAGGCATGAAGCTCTGTCTCTCATAGAAGACAACTCAAAAGAAGACAATACAATTATAGAAGTAATTCAAACTGGCTATATGATTCAGGATAGAGTCTTAAGGCCTGCCAAGGTTATTGTCTCAAGGAAACCAAAGATAAATTAAAAAAAGACTTGAAAAGTCAAACATGAGCCCCACCTTGTAGGTATAGAAAAAGAATTTGGAGAATAAAAAATGGCTAAAGTAATAGGAATAGATCTAGGAACAACGAACTCTTGTGTTTCCATAATGGAAGGAGACAAAGCAAAAGTTATAGAGAATTCTGAGGGCACTAGAACAACACCCTCTGTTGTGGCTTATGGAGAAGAATTGACAGTAGGTGCGCCAGCTAAAAGGCAAGCAGTTACGAACCCTCACAACACTCTGTACGCAATCAAAAGACTAATTGGTAGAAAGAAAGATGATGATGTAGTCAAAAAAGATGCAGATATGGTCCCTTACAAGATTGTAAGTGCGGATAATGGAGATGCTTGGGTTGAAGCTAATGGAAACAAGCTAGCCCCTCAGCAAGTTGCAGCTGAGATCCTTAAGAAGATGAAAAAGACGGCTGAGGATTATCTAGGTCACGAAATTACTGAAGCAGTAATAACAGTACCTGCCTATTTTAATGATTCTCAAAGACAAGCTACAAAGGATGCAGGAAAAATCGCTGGATTAGAAGTTAAAAGAATAATTAATGAACCAACTGCAGCAGCCTTAGCTTATGGATTGGACAAAGGCAAGGGCGATCAAAAGATAGCCGTTTATGACCTGGGCGGAGGAACCTTCGATGTATCCATAATTGAAATAGCTGAAGTAGATGGAGAGCATCAATTTGAAGTGCTTTCAACTAATGGAGATACCTTTTTAGGAGGAGAGGATTTTGATAATGCGCTAATTGAATATTTAGCAGCAGAATTTAAACAAGAATCTGGAGTAGACCTGCATAATGATGCTTTGGCACTTCAAAGATTAAAAGAGGGAGCCGAAAAAGCGAAGATAGAGCTTTCTAGTAATCAGCAATCAGAAATAAATCTTCCTTATATAACGGCTGACTCTTCTGGGCCAAAACATTTTGTACATAAATTAACCAGAGCTAAATTGGAATCCTTAGTGGAGGGATTGGTAAATAGAACAATTGAACCAACTGAGACTGCTCTTAAAGACGCAGGTTTAAGCGCTTCAGATATAGATGAAGTAATCCTAGTTGGGGGTCAGACTAGAATGCCAATGGTACAAGAGAAAGTTAAAGCTTTCTTTGGAAAAGAAGCAAGAAAGGACGTAAATCCTGATGAAGCTGTTGCAGTAGGAGCTGCTATTCAGGGAGCTGTTCTTTCGGGTGACGTAACTGACGTCTTGTTACTGGATGTTACGCCTCTTACGTTGGGGATTGAAACAATGGGAGGTGTGATGACGCCTTTGATAGATAAAAATACAACGATTCCTACAAACAAATCTCAAATTTTTTCTACCGCTGAAGACAATCAAACTGCAGTGACGGTTCATGTACTTCAAGGTGAAAGAAAACAAGCCACTGAGAATAAAACTTTGGGTCAATTTAATTTAGCTGAAATACCAGCTTCTCCTAGAGGAATGCCTCAAATAGAAGTCGCTTTTGATTTGGATGCAAATGGCATCTTAAACGTTTCTGCTAAAGATAAAGCTACGGGTAAGGAGCAAAAAATTCAAATTAAAGCTTCAAGTGGACTTTCAGATGAAGAAATTGAACAAATGGTCAAAGATGCTGAAGCGCATGCTGAAGACGATAAAAAGTTTGAAGAATTGGTCCAAGCTAAGAATATGGGAGAGAACCTTGTCCATAGCTGTAAAAAAACTCTAGAGGAAGCTCAAGATAAAGTTGAAGACACTGAAAAAGAGTCTATAGAAAAAGGCATTTCAGAATTAGAAGAAGCCTTAAAGTCAGAAGATAAGGACTTAATTGATGAGAAAGTAAAAGTTCTTAGTGAGGCTTCGGCTCCGCTTGCACAAAGACTATATGAAGAGCAGGCCAAGCAGGATCAAGCAGACCAGGCTGGAGCAGAAGGAGATCAATCTGCTGATGCCGATGCAGTAGATGCAGATTTTGAAGAAGTTAAAGAAGAGAAAGAAGAGAAAGAAGAGGAAAAATCCTAACCTTTATCGCTTAGATAAAGTCTACTTGCTTCAAAGATAGTATGTCAAAGAGAGATTACTATGAAGTTCTTGGAGTGGACAAAAATGTCTCAGGAGATGATCTAAAGAAAGCCTACAGAAAGAAAGCAATGAAATACCATCCGGATAGGAATTCGGATGACCCCAGTGCACCAGATAAATTTAAAGAGTCATCCGAAGCTTATGAAGTTCTTTCTGATGCTTCTAAAAGAAATTCTTATGACCAATTTGGTCATCAAGGAGTAGACCCTTCAGGTTTTGGTGGAGGTAGTGGAGAAGGTTTCAGTGATTTCGGTGACATTTTTGGAGATATTTTCGGAGGAGGAGACCCTTTTGGACGTAGACAAAGATCCAATAGAGGTTCTGATCTTCAATACTCTATGACCATAAGCTTAGAGGATGCAGTTAGAGGAGTAACAGAAAAAATTGCAGTACCTGCATTAGAATCTTGTGAAACCTGTAAAGGTTCAGGCGCAGAAAAAGGATCCTCACCAATTACGTGTCCAGGCTGTAATGGAGCAGGTCAAGTTAGAACCCAACAGGGTTTTTTCTCAGTCGCCCAGACTTGCCGTCAATGCTCTGGTTCGGGTCAAATAATTAATAATCCTTGCAAGCCTTGCAAAGGGCAAGGCAGGATTGAAAAAAGAAAAACGTTGTCTGTAAAGATTCCTGCTGGAGTTGATACCGGCGACAGAATAAGACTTGCAGGAGAGGGTGAAGCTGGATTAAAGGGTGGAACGTCAGGAGATCTTTTTGTTCAAATTAAAGTTTTGTCACATGATGTCTTCGAGAGAGATGGAAGACATCTTTATTGTGAAGTACCTATAAGTTTTATAGATGCAGCTCTTGGAGGAGAAATTCAAATCCCAACTTTAGAAGGTAAAGTTAAGATAAAAATTCCTGAAGGTACTCAGACAGGAAAGTTATTTAGGCTTAGAGGAAAGGGGGTTGATGCTATAAGAGGAGGGTCAAAAGGAGATTTACTTTGTAGGGCAACAATTGAAACACCACAGAACTTGAATAAAATTCAAAAAGAGCTTCTTCTTGATTTACAGTCTTCATTAAAAAACAGCAGTAAACAAACACCACTAAGCTCTGCATGGTTCAATAAAGTTAAGTCTTTCTTTGAAAGCAAGTAAACTAGATTTCTATGATTGAAGTTTATATTTCTGGAGTTACAGGACGAGTTGGAAAAGTTCTTTTAGATAAGATCATTAAGAGCAAAAACTTCTCCGTGTCCGGTGGTTCTGCTTCTTCAAATAATGCATACATAGATGTAGATTTAGGTAATTTTAATGAAACTCAATCCCTTGGTAAAAAAATAACAGCTTCAATTCCTTCGAATCTAGAAACTGATTGTATTGTTGATTTTTCGCAACCTGAAAGCTCATTGAATGCAGTTAAATTTGCAGCAGAACACAACTTGCCCATTTTAATAGGCACTACGGGTTTCTCAAAAAGTGAGTTACAAGAGATTAAGGTGATGTCAAATTCTTGCCCGTTACTTTTAGCTCCCAACACAAGTCTTGGTATTAATTTAATGAAGGATATTATCTCTAAATTTGGGGATGGATTTAAAGTATTCTCTTTACCAGTCCTCCAAGAGAAGCATCATAAAGATAAGAAAGATTCCCCCTCAGGAACCGCCCTTTATTTAGCAGATCAATTAGACTCCATGGATCTTTATAAAGAAAATATTAATATAGAAAGTGAAAGAGATGGAGATGCAGCTGGAGAGCATAAGATAATCTTTCAGAGAGAATATGAATCTATTGAGATAGTCCATAAGGCATCAAATAGATCAATTTTTGCAGACGGAGCCTTAGAAGCAATAAAATGGTTGGTCTTAAAAAAACCAGGTTTATATTCAATGGATGATATTTATTCTTCATCAAACTGAAGATTTATGTGATAATTACTACTAACTTATAGGAATTTACTTGTAAATTTCTGTTTTAACGACACACGCGTTAAGAAGTTTTGTCCAAGGTGCCGACAGATTGCTCATCTGCGGTTGGTCAAAGCTAGCGCGGAGGTATAACCAAAGCAACTTTAAAGTTGTATATATAGGAGAGCTAAAATGGCTGAAATAAAGCTAGAAGAAATGTTACAAGCTGGAGTTCACTTCGGACATCAGACAAAATATTGGAACCCAAAAATGAAACCTTTCATATTTGGTGCACGCAATAAGATCCATATTATAAATTTAGAACATACGGTAGAGATGATCAAGCCGGCACTCAAATTTATTGAAACAGTTGCTCAAAAGAATAATAAAATTCTATTTGTAGGAACTAAAAGGACAGCTACTAATACAATTAAAGAAGAAGCTGATCGTTGCAACATGCCTTATGTCAACCAAAGATGGCTTGGAGGAATGTTAACAAACTATAAAACCATTCGTTCTTCAATCCGAAGACTTGAAGATCTTTTGAAACAAAAAGAAGATGGAACCTTTGATAAAATTACTAAAAAGGAAGGACTGAAAATAACAAGAGATATAGACAGATTACAAAAATCTATTGGAGGTATTACGGAGATGGGCGGACTCCCTGATGCATTGTTTATCGTAGATGTTAATAGAGAATCAATTGCAGTATCTGAAGCTAGTAAGATGGGTATACCTATAGTAGGAATAGTCGATACAAATAGTAATCCTGAAGGGATTGATTACGTAATTCCTGGAAACGATGATTCAATAAGGTCAATTTCTTTATTTTCTAGAGCAGTTTCAGATGCATGTCTTGAGGGCTCTAAATCTGCAACAGGCTTAAAACAAGAATCGGAGCAATCAGGACCTACAATCATAAGAAAGGTAGAAGCGCCGGTTGCTAAAGCTCCGGTAGAAGCGGCAGCACCAGAAGCGGCAGCACCAGAAGCAGCAGCACCAGCAGAAGCAGAAGCAGCAGCACCAGAAGCGGCAGCACCAGAAGCAGCAGCACCAGCAGAAGCAGAAGCAG
>MEHZ011502858.1_pt1 | contig 12696 bp, 11 predicted proteins | sample 897221 | NCBI WGS metagenome assembly MEHZ01 (sample SAMN05514161, study PRJNA337945) | marine metagenome | isolation source: marine surface water | place: Arctic Ocean | collected 2007-12-13 | reverse complement strand
TGTGCGGGGCGCCCAGCGCGTTAGATGTCAGGGCCGCTGCCGCCCGACTGAACGACCGTGCGGACACAACCGGGGGACAGATCTGTGTGGCACATAGCAACATCGCCGGGGCAGCGCTGGACGCCGCCGATGCGTTTCTGGCGATTGTTGCCTTCGATGCGCCCGGCCTGGCAGACACGCCGGAGACGGTCGCCGGCGCGCCCTGCCCTGTTATTCTGCAATTTGGGACCAATACTGCCCCCGCAACCGCGGATGCCGCCGAAGCCCTTCGCCCGTATCTGAATCAGGCCAATGGATCGCGGCTCTATATCTGGCCGGACGCCGCTCCGGGATTTTCCGTGCCGGGTCACCCGGCGTTCGACCGGCGGATCGATAGCCTCGCCCATACCCGCACGCTCGAAGTCATCCGCCGGGTCGCCGGCCCCTATTACGATTACGAAGCCCTGTTCGCCGAGCATATCCGCCACGAATTCGAGACCCGTGACGTCCACGCCACCATGGCGACGATGATCGACGATCCATATGTCAACCACGTCGCGACACTCGCTGGCGGCGTCGGCCACGACATGCTCAAGCGTTTCTACACATATCATTTCGTCGACCAGAACTCGCGCGAACGCGTCAGCACCACGGTCTCGATGACACCGGGACCCGACCGGGTGGTGCTCGAACTCGTCGTCCGCTTCCGCCATGACGCGGTGCTCGACCGCTATTTCCCCGGGATCGCCCCGACCGGCAAAATGGTCGAGCTGGCCACCCTTCTGGTCGTGAAATTTCGCGGCGACAAGGTCTGCCACGAACACATTTACTGGGATCAGGGATCGGCGCTGAAACAGATCGGCGTGCTGGAGACGGGCGATTTGCCGGTTGCCGGGCCCGAAGCCGCCCGCAAGGTGCTGGACGAGCACCTGCCGTCCAATATATTCATGCAGGATGCGTGGGCGACATCAGATGGAAAGCCGATCTGATACCCCTGCCCGTTCTGCCCCACACTCTTCTTCACACTCCACCCGAGACCCAAACTGGAATCCCAATATGACCGATGCGCCGATGTTTACCCCGTTCACGCTGCGCGGCATGACCCTGAAGAACCGCCTCGTGATGTCGCCGATGTGCCAGTATTCGGCCGAAGACGGCACGGCGAATGACTGGCACCTGGTGCATCTCGGCAGCCGCGCGATTGGTGGCACCGGACTGATCATCACCGAAATGACAGATATTTCGCCCGAGGGGCGGATATCCGAAGGCTGCGCCGGGATGTACAAGCCCGAACACGTTGCCGCCTGGAAACGCGTCGTCGATTTCGTCCACGGCCAGTCGGATGCAAAGATTGCCATCCAGCTTGCCCATGCCGGGCGCAAGGCCAGCTGCACGTTTGCCTGGGAAGGCGGCGGGCCGCTGCCGGCCGGTCGTGAATGGGAGATCATCGCCCCGTCCGCCATCCAGTTCTCGGCGGATAGCCAGACGCCTCGAGAAATGACCCGCGCCGATATGGACCGGCTGATTGAGGCCTTCGCACAGGGCGCACGCTGGGCCGAAGAAGCCGGGTTCGACATGATCGAGATCCACGGCGGCCACGGCTATCTGATTTCAGGCTTCATCTCGCCCCTGTCAAACACGCGGACCGATGAATATGGCGGCTCGCTCGAAAACCGGATGCGCTTCCCGCTTGAAGTCTTTCATGCCATCCGCGCCAACTGGCCGGACGACAAGCCGATTTCGATGCGAATTTCCGCCTATGACTGGGTCGAAGGGGGCACCGAGGTCGACGATGCAGTAGAGATCGGCAGAATGATGAAAGCGGCGGGCCTCGATATCCTCGATGTCTCGAGCGGCAACGTCACGGACGACACGCGACCCCGCGTCGAAGGTCTGTTTCAGACACCGTTCAGCGAGCGCGTCCGCGCCGAAGCGGATATTCCGACGATGACCGTCGGCAATGTCGGTGGACCGGAACAGATCAACGAAGTGATCGCGCAGGGACGCGCAGATCTCTGCTGTATGGCCAAGGGACAGCTGTTCGACCCCTATTTCGCCCATCATGCGGCCCGATCACTCGGTGTTGAGGACTACAAATGGCCAAAACAGTACGCCGCGGCCGGGTTTTTCAAGCCTGTCGACTGATATCGGCCCAAACCGTGCATTTACGGGGGAATTTCATCCACTATGTTTGAGCATCCCACTTGCTTGACGCCTCGGGCGAAGCTCGCGACAATCGGAACGGGATTTCAGCGAAGATCGACAGCGAATGACACCCTATGACCTTCTCGGCGTCGAGCGTGGCGCAGACAGCGGAGACATTAAGCGGGCATATCGCGTGCTGGCCAAAGAACTGCATCCAGACGTGAACGCGGGCGATGAAAGCGCATCTGACCGTTTCAAGGAGATCACCGCCGCGTACAACCTGCTCGCCGACCGGCATAAACGGGCGGAATTCGATCGGAACAGCCCGGCCACCGGCGGCGAAGACGGCCTGCAACCCTGGCAAAAGGGCGGCGCCTGGTTCGATTTCGAAATTGACGAAAGCACTGGCGAACGCACGGTCGACCTGTTCGGCGATGTCGCCGGCACCCGGCTCGGTCGGGTCAAAGGCGCCGCAGCGACATCATTGTGGATGAAGGGCGAGGATATCGCCGAAACCCTCAAAGTTCTTCAGTCAGAGGCCGATGATGGCATCTGTAAACTGGTTACGACCATGACCGGCATCACAGTCGCCGTGGACATCCCGGTAAGTACCGGTGACGGCGATATCATTACGCTGCGCGGTTTCGGGATAGAAGGCTTTGGCGGTGGCCCTCCGGGCGATCTGAACGTTATTGTCAGCATCATGCTGGATCCGGCGATCGGCGAGCGGACCTGAGCGCCCGGACTAATACAGAGCACAAAGTACAGGCAGGGTCTTGGGCTAAGACAGGGCTTCTTCAACCGCAAACTCGGGCGATGCCTCATAGAGCGCAAGCCTATCGCGGGAGACCCTGGTAACATCCTTGCCCGCGCCTTCCGACATCGATGAAAACTGCCCCGCGATTTCCTTGTTCAGAGGATCCGCGCGCAGGATTTTTGTCTTGGCGTTGAACCCGACGGTACGTCCCTTATGGACGATAATCAGACGGACCCGCGCGGTATCGCCCGCGCTTTAGCCGCCCCGGAACCCCAGTGCCCGAAACCCGTCGGCGCTCCAGTCCCCGATTGCTTAGCTCACACCATCGAGCACAAGCATGGTGCTCTTTTCCGTAATTCGGGAAAGCCGTCGCCGCTCCCGCGGATCGCGTTTCTTTTGAAACAAACCGAACAAGGTGAATGCCAAGTTGTAAAAACCACCTTCATTTCACGCCCCGATCATGAATTAAAGGTTAACACGGTTACTACTTGAAGTTTTCCTGAGCAGCACAGATATCAACGTCCGCCGCAGATTCAAAAACCCGGATAATCTGTGTTATATCAACATCTTCCCCAAGCTGGTTAAGAGCAGATCTGAATACTTCACGTGCATAGTTCCCGGTCGTGAGCGGCACTCCCATATCCTGGCCCAGCTTAGTCGCAAGCGTCAGGTCCTTGTGCATCAGTGCCAGTCCGAAGTCCTGGTTCTGACGGCCGGGGATGACGAACTTGGGCAGCGACGTGTCTGCGACATAGCCGCGCCCCGACCCTTTGGACAGGATCTCGGCGAACCGCATCGGCTCAATCCCAGCTTTTGTGGCAAGGGCCAGCCCCTCAAACGTTGCGATCCGGATACAGGACGAGATCATGTTGTTGATCAGCTTCATCGCGTGGCCCGAACCGATATCACCCGCATGCAGGATATTGGGACTGATGGATTCGAATGCCGGTTTCACCTTTGCAAACAAAGCATCGGACGCGCCGACCATGATCGCGATGGTACCCTGCTCCGCGCCGCTGACGCCGCCCGATACAGGCGCATCGATCATATCGATCTCCTGCGCTGCCAGACGCGCCGACATCTCCTTCGTTGCAAGCGGGTCGCCCGTGGTCATGTCGGCAATAAGCGCACCCTCAGGCAGCGCATCAGCAACACCGTCAGGCCCAAAAATCACCTGATCCACCTGAACCGAGGTCGGCAGGCAGGTCAGAACGAGTTCAGCGCCCGATGCCCCGACCCCGCCCGGCCCGTTTGCCGCTTTCGCCCCGTCGGCGACAAGCGCGTCGACCGCCGCCTGGTTCATATCCCAGACATGCAGCGTATGATCCGCCATGAGGCGGCGTGCGAGGGCTGCGCCCATGTTCCCAAGGCCGATAAAGCCGATATCGCTCACGTATCTCTCCTTCGATGTATTGTTGTAAATGCCGGGTCAGCCGGCGAATTTGAAGACCGGTTTTCCGTCGGGTCCACCGCCAATGATGTGACCGCCCCCGGCATCTGCAAAATGGGCCGGCAGGATCATGGTGTCAGTCTCCGCGTGCCGGTCGATAAAGGCCGTCCGGGTCTCGCGCGACAGGGCCGGGTCCTCACAAAAGATGCTCGACCACTGGGATTCAGGCACCTGCAGCGGGTGATGCATCAGATCGCCGCAGAAAATACCGTGATCCCCGCCATGCTCGAGATGCAGGCAGACCGCGCCAGGGGTATGGCCGGGTGTGTGTTCCAGCCACAGGCCGGTATCGATCTCATGATCTCCGTTCACCATCGTTGCCTGCCCCGCTTCAATGACCGGCAGCACACTGTCTATGAAAGCTTCCCGCGCCCAGGGCTGGTTCAGATGTTCTTTTTCCCAGTAATCGTATTCGATCTTATGAAACAGATAATTGGCATTGGGAAACGTCGGCACCCAGCGCCCATCGACCAGTTGGGTGTTCCAGCCGACATGATCTGTGTGCAGGTGAGTGCACATCACGATATCGATGTCTTCCGGCGCAACGCCCTGCGCCCGCAGGTTGTCCATCCACGGCCATTGTTGGCGGTGCCAGTTCGGGCGGACCGGGCGTTCCTTGTCATTCCCGACACAGGCATCGATCAGGATAGTCAGACGTTCGGTCCGCACGACGTAACTCCGGAATGCCATGATGACGTTGCCGGTCTGCGGATCGATACTGTGCGGCTCAAGCCATCCGCGGTGCGCGTCGACGGCGTCGCGCGTTGCATCGGGATACAATTCAAGCGGATCGCGGTAAACACCCTGCCATTCCAGAACGCCGCCAATTGTCACATCGCCTATTTTGAGTGTGGTCATCCCTGCCTCTAGACTTAATTATTGGAGACAACCTAACAGATTTATCGCCGTGTGAATTAGCGGTACGGTGACACCGATAATTATAAAACCGGGGCAAACCCCTAACAAAATATTTGCACTCGTCACCATATTGTCGGAGACACTATTCGTTCAGGCTTAGGCAGAGACGTTGCTTGAAAGCGGCACCTACCTGATGAAAAGCGTTGTTGCCTGCGGCAATTGCCACACCGCGAAGAGCGGACCGATGGCCCAGCACGAACTTGCTAGCGGCTTTCAGATGAAAGAAGGGCCGATCGACGCGATCACGACGAACCTGACGCCCGACAAGAAAACGGGACCGGGAACTGGACCGATGCTCAGCTGATGGTCGCGATTCGCGACGGCAAACGACCGGACGGATAGTTGATCGACCCGCCGATGCCGTATGACATGTATCGGAGCCTGTCCGACAGGAATATAAAAGCCATAATCGCCTATCTTCGCAACCTGAAACCGGTGAAGATCGCGACGCGCAAATCGGTCTACAAAATGCCGCTACCCCCCGCTTACAGCCCGCCAGTGGGCGCCACCACGGATGTGCCGCGCACAGACAAGGTGGCCTATGGCGCCTACCTCGCAGGGCCACTTGGGCATTGCATGGAATGCCATACGCCGATGACCAAGCCACCCTTCCGCGATTACAACAACAAGATGGGTGCGGATCGGTTCAAATTTGCGGGCCGCTGGGGCGAAAGTATCGCCGCCAACCTGACCCCGGACGCGAAAACCGGCCTCGGCAAATGGACCAATGCACAGATCTCGGCGGCTGTCAGACAGGGTGCACGCCCGGACGGCACGAAACTGCGTCCGCCGATGGCTTTCGGTTATTACAAGAACATCAGCGATGACGACATGAATGCCATCGTCGCCTACTTAAGATCGCTCAAACCGGTCGAACACGCCGTTCATTAAATAGGCGAATCAAATCAGAAACGACGGCCGAACGGGCCGCCGTTTTTATATGCGGCGATCAGCCGATGCGGGCGTCGAACAGTTTCTGGAGATTTGCGTCGGTTACAGCGTCTACATCCGTGAAAACACCACCGATCGCCTTGTTCTGCGGATCAATCCGCATGACTCGCGCCTCCAGATTGAATCTGAAACTATTGCCTTCGTGGGGAACGATTAATCTGACGCTTACGGCGGTCTTGACGCGCAATTCTCCGACATAGGGCGCTATCTGGAAACCCTTCGGATTCCGATCGACCAACGGATAGCTCGCCCCGTTAAGCACCAGCGTCTCCCGGGTTTCAGGCAACCGCGGCATGACCCGCCGGTCCTGATCCGTCGATTTGGCCCCGCCAAAAGCCGATTTGATTAATGCGAGTACCATGACTGTCTTCCAGATAGAGTTGCGCCCTATCCTTCAGCAACGGCCTTAAAAATCGCTTAATCAGAACCGCTGTTCTCCGATGAGTTATCGTTGGGGGCGATGTGTGAAGCGTGGTTTTCGGCGTACCAGTCCGAAATCTCTTCGCGTTTCGGGAACCAGACGCCGTCGATATCTTTTACATAGGCAATGAACTCGCGCAGCGCCTTTACCGCATAGCCGCGCCCCATAACGTGCGGATGCAGGCCGATATTCATGATCCGCCCGCTGGTCTCGCTTTCCTCGTACAGGATGTCGAATTCGTCGCGGAAACGCTCGAACGCGCCGGACGCGGCCATGGCGCCGCGCGAAAACACGGCAAAATCGTTGATATCGTTCGAATACGGAATCTGAACCAGCGGACCGTGACGCGTGCGCATCATGTAAGGCTGATCGTCATTCAGGTAACAGGCCATGAAATCGAAGCCCAGCTCCTTGAGCAGATGCGGCGTCTCGTGGGTTGAGCGCAGCGAGGACGATAACCAGCCGCGCGGCCGGCGGCCGAGCACGCTTTCATAGGCGTCAACGACCCGCTGAATAACTTCGCGCTCCTCATCGGGTTTTCCGGAATAGGATGACATGATGTCGGTCTGCGACCAGTTATGGGCGATAATCTCCCAGCCGCGCTCGTTCGCCGCCTCGACAATTGGGGTGCGCTCAAGTGCCGTCAGCGCGTTGATGGTGCAGGCGGTCGGAACCCCGGAGCGGTCAAATTCCTCGAACAGGCGCCACACGCCGACGCGGTGGCCGTATTCCCGCCAGGTCCAGTTGGCGTAATCTGGGACGTCACCCGGCAATACATGAGGGATCGATGCCGGTCCCCCGGGATACATCGGTTCCTTCTTATCCCACGTCATGGGCCAGAATTCGCAGTTGATCGTAAAGATCACGGCAATCCGGTACCCGCCCGGCCATTTCAGCGGGGCGCGATCCGGCATTGGAACGTAGTCGTAATGGTCCGGTGACAGCATCATCTGATCCCCTGGGTATTATTTGAAGTCGAACGGGCCCCTAAAGCTTGAAGAGCTTGCGGGCGTTTTCGCCGAGAATATTGCGCTTCTGCTGTTCGTCGAGGAAATCGAGGTCCCAGATCACCGAGGGCACATCCATATCCGGCAGCGGATAGTTGGACGCATAGAGCACCTGATTACCCGCGTCGATCGCCTTCATGGTCATCTCGAGCAGGTAGCCGTCTCCGTTTTCGAGCGGCTGCGAGGTATAATACATATCGCGCATGTACTCGCTGGGCAGCTTCCGGAGGCCCGGGACTTCTGACGACCGCATCCGATATTCGGAATCGATCCGCTGGATCACCCAGAGCACCCAGGCGAGACCGCCCTCCATCCACAGAACCTTTAGATCCGGGAAGCGTTCGTTCATGGCGTTGCACAGCCAGTTAACGCAGTGGACCACGTTGTAGAACGGATAACCGATCGCCTGGACTGCAACGAACCGGCTCGGGCTGCCAAACGTGGGATCATCCCAATCGTACCCGGTATGGAACGACAGAACCTTCCCGGCTTCCTGGATCGCCGCGTAGGTCTTCGCATAGACATTTTCATGAATAGCGTTCGTGCGCACCGATGTGACCAGAAATCCGATGATGCCCGGCACGTCCTTGAACTCCTGGACAATCCGGTAGGCCATTTCCGGGTCGTTAAACGGCAGGTAAGCGAAGGACTTCAGGCGATCCGAGCCTGACAGCACCTTTTCAACCAGCCACCTGTTATAGGCCAGCGACACCTGCGCCTCGAACTCCGGCTGCGGATGCATGCCCATCAGCATCATCGGTGTCGGCAGAAGGACCGACACATCGATCCCCATTGTATCCATCCGCTTCAGGGCCAGCTGCACATCCCGGTGACTGCCGTCCGGGACTGTCTTTTCCATCTGGCGCAGCGGCTCACGGGTGATACGCCCGCCGACATCCTGGTAGCCGACGCGGGAATACGGGAAGCCGCGCGATTTGCGCGCGACGCCGAGCGCCGATCGCGACAACTGTCTCATCACCGGATCTTCGATATATTCGAGCAACTCGGCGACGGATTCCGTTTCGTAATGATGGGAATCCGCATCGACGATGAAGACGTCCTGCAACCCACGCGCATCGCGCTGACGCGCAGCATTAGTCAGGAGTTTCGCCGTGTCGAAATCATCGACCTTGAGCGAATAGATGTCGTCACTTGATGGCAGCTCCATCGTCGTACCCTCTGATTGTTTCCCGCCCTTCAGGCGCCGCTTATTCTCCGGCCTTCAGGCGGTGCGGCTTACTCCTCCGCTTTTTAGCCTGTCGCTCAGATCTTAGAGATATCGAATGTCGATTCCGCGAACAGATCTTCCGGCGTCAGCAGACGTTCGGACAGACCATGACTGTACGAATAGCGCGCCAGGGCTTCAATTTCATGGCGGCACTCTTCGATGCCATAGCGCCAGAAGTCGTTGCCCATAAGCTCAACCGTATCGCGTCGCTCCGCATCGACCCAGGGCAGTGCTACGCTGAGCGCTGCCGTCTTGGCGAGGTCCTCATAGGCGATATCACGCGACTGGAGCAGCGCTTTATAGATACTGCCGGCGAGCCACGGATGCGCTTCGTGCAGGTCCTTGCGCAGCCCCATCAAGTGCATGATCGGGAACATCTTGGTCTTGCGGTAATACTCTTTCTCGACCTCTCGGAAGTTCGGCCATAACCGGTCAATGTTGGGCTTACCCAGGTCAAAGCTGGACGGCGCGCGCGCGGTCATCAGCGCATCGAGTTCTCCGGCCTCGAACATCTCAACCAAGGTCCGGTCCTGTGGGATCGCCTGCAGGTCCAGGCCAGGGGGTGCTTCGAACGGCGTCCGCTCGTCGCGCCCGGCTTCTTCCTGTCCGCCGGACCGCCAGCGAATCTCTTCCGGCTTGATGCCATATTCGTCTTCCAGCATGCCGCGCATCCAGACCGGTGCCGTCATCTGGTATTCCGGCAGGCCGACCAGCTTGCCGCGCAGATCTTCCGGTTTGTTAATGCCCCGGTCAGTGCGTATATAGAATCCCGAATGACGGAACACCCGGCTGACAAATGCCGGAATGCCGACATAGTTGGATTTGTTCTGCGACGTCACGCGCATGTGGCTGGAAAACGATAGCTCGCAGCAGTCGAACTCGGAATAGCGGAACGCGCGGAAGAATACCTCTTCCGGTTCCATCGCAATAAATGTGACATCGCAGCCTTCAACCTGAACGCGTCCGTCCTTGATTGCCGCAACACGGTCCATGTCGCCTGCGGCGATGGTGATGGAGATATTTCGAGCCATTCTAATGTCCCTGCTAATTGGTAGTGATGTTTTCCGGTCATCCCGTTACCTAAGCCTAACGGAATTAAAGCCATAAGACATCTAACTGTTCTAATTATTCTAGAGCCCCGTTGTGATCCGGACCAGCCTCGTTAAGGTTACCTCCCATAACAAAAACGGGATGCTTCGAGATGACGCGCCAGGACGACTATCGCAAATACGCGGGCATGGATTTCGCCGACATCCCTGCCGACATTCTTGACCGCGATAGCAATGAGATGTTCGCTTATCGTGACATGGATGACGGTGCCCGCGCCGATCAGCTAAAATGCGATGCCGCGTATAATAACCGCTGGGCGGTACCGAACCACCAGGCTGATCTCGACCGCTGGGCCGACGACAGCGCACGAGTTCGAAAGTCTGTACGATGCGATCTCGACATCGCCTATGGTGACGGCGAACGCGAAACACTCGATATTCTCTATCCCGACCGCAGCAGCCCCAATGACGGCCCTGTGCCGCTGATCGTCTTTTTGCATGGCGGCTACTGGCTGAGCATGACCAAGGATTCCTATTCGTTTGTCGGCGAAAATTTCGTCAAAAACGGCGCGGCCTTTGCGGTCATCGGATTCGGACTCTGCCCCGGTATCACGCTGGCCGATATGGTCGGCCAGGTCGAACGAGCAATCGCGCATTTGTGGGAGAATGCCGATATATACGGGTTCGACCGCGACCGGTTCTATCTCGCCGGTCATTCCTCGGGCGGACACCTCGCGGCGATGGTTCTGGGCGGTGGCGTAAGTCGAACCCCGCCGGTGCCGCCGGAAACGTTCAAGGCATCCATCATCGTCAGCGGTCTGTTCGATCTCGCGCCGATCGCCGCCACCTATATCAACAACTACATCCAGCTTGACGATGCCGGCGTCGACGCGTTGAGCCCGCTGTCTCATGTTCCATCAGCCGGCAAACAGATCGGACCCCTGATCCTTGGCACCGGCGAAAACGAACTTGCGGAATACTTTCTGCATCAATCGCGTTATGCCGCTGCCTGGGCAGAAAACGGTCATTCATTGGAGATGTGCGATGCCGCCGGGTATCAGCATTTCGACGTTCCCTACGACCTGGCCAACGCCGACGGGGCGCTTCACAGAGCATTCGCCCGATTGATCGACTGGCAATGATGCGGCGAACTTGAAGTGCCATCGCGTTCGGGTGCTCATATAAGCTCCCGTTGGGAAAGCACCCCGCCCTGTAAATGTCGCAATTATATGTCTTCTAATTAGGTAGTCCATCGGCGTCCGCAAACCATTTGCATCCCCGGGTCAAACCGGGAACCAAACGCCGCCTTGTTTTGTTGAGTAGCAGAAATGTCTGATAAATTGCCCCATACCTCTCTGCCCCGCGGCAAACGCTGGCGGGTAGCCGCCTATGCCGCCCTTGTTGTCGCAGTCATTCTGGGGGGCGGGGGTCGCTTTGTTACCGACCGTGACCACCTGGCAGATAGAAACCCAGCTTGAAAAGCTGGGCGCGAAATCGTTTGAGGTTGGTAGCCTGAGCATTAATCCGGCGACCGGCGAAATCTGGGTCGAGCAGTTCAAATCGGTCGGCCCGGACGGCGAGGATATCGTCTTGGGCAAGGCAAAACTGCGGATCGGATTATCGGCGCTGGCGACCCGTCAGATAACCATCCATGAACTCTCCGTCGCCAATGCCAATATCGATATCAATATACGTCTCGATGCGAAGGGCGTCGGGTCCATAGGCGGATTTCTGATGGAATTCGCCGAAGCGGCTGATACAATTCCAACAGTCACGGTCGACCTGAAGAGCTGATTTCAGGTCACGAAGCCTCGAAAACGCGACTTTCCATCCCGAGGCCCTCGCCCGTCTCGCGCATCTCGGTCCAAGCCTCATCATTGATTTCGATGCCGGCTGCCATCCGCTCCGCCGTCCGCGCCCGTTCGGCATCGCCCGCGACAATAACGGGCTTATCCGGATCGGCAGGACGGGCTGATTTTACATAATCGACCGTCGCATCGATCTCGCTGCGCAGCCATGTCATATCGACCAGCCGCGCCGGGTCGATGACGATGGTGAACATGTTGTTGATGATCGATTTTTGCTGCGGGTTGTCCGGCTGAATGGTTCCGCCGCCTGACAGGCCGCCGGCAAGCAGTTCGCACATCAGTGCAAGACCGGACCCCTTGTGATCACCAAAGGGCAACAAGGCCCCCTTTGGCTCGCTATACATCACCGACGGATCGGTCGTCGGCTTGCCGTTCGCATCGATCATCAGGCCTTCGGCCATCTGTTCTCCCTTTGACAGGGCTACGCGCGCCTTGCCGAGCGCGATGAGGCTCGTCGCCATGTCCAGCAGTGTTGGCGGTGTATTCTCCGTACCCGGAACCGCGATACAGACCGGGTTGGTAACATAGCGCGCTTCGCCGCCGCCCCACGGGGCCACCGTCGGTCCATGGTCGATCACGTTGACGAAATGCAGCGAGATCATTCCGTGTTCCATGGCAATTTCGCCATAGGCGCCGATACGCCCGATGTGATGAGCGTTGCGCAGCGTCATCAGCACGACACCGGTTTCGCGACATCGTTCCGCCGCCGCCGCCATCGCCTCTCCGCCCGCACGCCGACCGAAGCCCCGGCGACCATCGAACATCATGATCGCGCTGTCATCCTTCACGCATTCGGCGGACGTTCCGGGAATGAGCAACCCTGCCTGGATGTGGCGAACATAGGTCGGCACCAGACCGACGCCATGACTGTCATGCCCCATCAGGTTGGCTTTCACGAGCGAGCCCGCAACCAGCGACGCTTC
>MEHZ011341542.1_pt1 | contig 12703 bp, 10 predicted proteins | sample 897221 | NCBI WGS metagenome assembly MEHZ01 (sample SAMN05514161, study PRJNA337945) | marine metagenome | isolation source: marine surface water | place: Arctic Ocean | collected 2007-12-13 | reverse complement strand
CCAGCCAATATCGAATTGTCGCAGGTACAACCCCGGCTGCACCGTTCGTGGGTGCGGTGACAACTTGGCCACCGGCCGCGTTTTCTTCGTTCACCGCCATGGCATATACACTCATCCAATCGTTGATGGTATGCGGCGCTGACATGTTCATCCCACGCTCCGCTAGCAGTGCGTCATAAATTCCTTTGGCACGGCGCTTTACATTCAGGCCACCAGGCAAGATTCCATCACACTCTAATCCACGATCGATGCAGGCGGTCATTACCTCCCAAAGCAAAGCCAGCCCCTTTTCTAGCTCTGTCACACTTCGGCGGCTCAACTCGTTTTCACGTTTGATCTGGGCGATAGATTTGCCGTGCTTGGCACAGATTGTTAGTAGCTCATTTGCAGAGTTAAACTCATGGGGATAGGGTCCCAAGTCCCCGGTCGCAGTGCCATTTTCTATATCTTCTGCGGTCACAACGAAACCACCGCCTATCGAATAGTAGGTTTGCTGCAAAATTACATCTTCCTGCGCATCGGTGGCCATTAGGACCATGCCATTGGCATGCCCGGGGAGTGCTGGGCCATAGTCAAATAAAATATCTTGGGTGGGATCCAATCTAAGAATGGGCAGACCCTCAGGATGCACAAACTTATCTTGCTTTATGGCTTGAAGGGCTGCCTCGCCCTTTACTGCATCGAATGTGGCAGGCAAAAACCCTGCAAGGCCTAGCAGAGTAGCTCGGTCGGTGGCATGTCCAACGCCGGTAAATGCCAGAGAGCCATGTAGCCGCGCCCGCACTCCTGCTGGCTCAAAGGGGCTATTGCGCAGGAGGTCCAAAAACATCCCTGCCGCAACCATAGGACCCATGGTATGCGAAGAGCTTGGGCCGATGCCAACTTTGAACATATCGAATACAGACAAAAACATGAGTGCCTCGCAGGTTTGAATAGACTGCGTTGACCACGGTTGGGGCCACGGTACCAGTGAAAATACGACCTATTTGCTATAGTCTGCGCCCGGGGCGTTACAAAATTGGTTAAATCAGGCCTCGCACCCGTTGCCTCGTTCGGTTTATACAGAAAAAAAATTGGGGGATTCGTATTCAATGTTTGCAGAATTATCATCTGTGGATAAGGCCAAATATGTGGCCGCTAAACGGGCTGTTGAATTTGTTGAAGATGGCATGAAATTGGGTTTAGGTACTGGGTCAACGGCGGCCTGGATGGTGCGATGCTTAGCGGAGCGGGTGCATAAGGAAGGCCTACGCATTCAAGGGGTGCCAACTTCAACCCGTACCGCGGATTTGGCGGGTGAGCTAGGTCTTGAAGTAATCACACTGGATGAAGCGGGCCGTCTAGATATCACCATTGATGGCACTGATGAGTTTGACGCCAATTTGAGTTTGATTAAAGGTGGCGGTGGGGCTTTGTTGCAGGAAAAAATTGTGGCCTCAGCGAGTGATAAGATGATTGTGATAGCCGATTTCGATAAGCGCGTAGCTCATTTGGGCCAGTTTCCTTTACCGATTGAGGTGTTAGGTTTTGGTCTAAAGTCATCGCAAAGTCAGATCTCTGAACTTATAGCGGCACAAGATGTAACCGAATGTAAGATCACCATGCGTATGGCTGGGGGTTCACCTTTTACGACGGATCAAGGTAATTATATCCTCGATTTGCATCTGGGTAAGATTGGGGACCCTGAAAAATTAGCTGTGGTGCTTAATCAGGTGCCGGGTGTTGTTGAAAATGGATTATTTGTTGATATTTGTGATCTGGTAGTGCTAGGCGCGAGCGATGGCACAGTTGAAGAGCAATCAAAAAATTAGATCCAAGAACTCTATTGGATAGTGTTTAAGGTGGCGAGATTTATAAGCGATTTAGGTAGATGAAGATGTCTTTTGATTATGATCTTTTTGTGATTGGTGGTGGCTCGGGTGGCGTGCGTGCGGCGCGTGTGGCGGCCGCTGATGCTGGTGCCAAAGTGGGCATGGCTGAGGAAAGCCGCTACGGCGGCACCTGTGTGATCCGTGGTTGTGTGCCTAAAAAGCTGATGGTCTTCGCCTCCACTTATGCGCCAGAGATGAAGCAAGCGGCTGCCTATGGGTGGGATATTCGGGCTGGCGGCTTTGACTGGCCATCATTTCGCGTAAACCTTGAGAATGAGCTTGACCGCCTAGAGGGTGTTTACCGCAAGTTGTTAAAAAATTCGGGTGTTGAAACTTATGATCTGCGCGCCACTTTGGTTGGTCCGAATAGGGTCTGCTTGGCCGATGGTCGCGAGTTCACGGCAAAAATAATTTTGGTCGCCACTGGTGGTTGGCCTTCTGTGCCTAATGTTCAGGGTGCCGAGCATGCGATCACCTCAAATGAGATTTTTCACCTTAATGCCTTGCCCAAGAAGATATTGATTGTTGGGGGAGGGTATATTGCCTGCGAGTTTGCAGGCATTCTCAATGGTCTCGGTGTCGATACCCATCTTTGGTATCGAGGTGCGCAGGTGTTGCGTGGCTTCGATGAAGAAGCGTGTGGTGTGATTGCCGAAGGCATGCATGAGCGTGGCGTTACAATTGTGACCAAGACTAATGTTGCCAAGATTGATAAGGTTTTGGATGGTGTTCAAGTAACTGATGTTAAGGATGCTATTCATGATTTCGACCTAGTGATGTATGCTACAGGACGCGCGCCGAATAGCACCGCGCTTGGGCTTGAGGCGCTGGGAGTTGGGTTAGACAGGTTGGGTGCTGTGGAGGTAGACAGGTTTTCCCAAACTGCGGTACCATCGATCTATGCAATTGGTGATGTAACCAACCGGGTAAACCTAACACCTGTGGCTATTCGCGAGGGTATGGCTTTTGTTGAAACCGCGCTAAAAGGCAATGCGACTTCGGTAGATCATTCTTTGATCCCCTCGGCCGTGTTCACCCAGCCCGAATATGGTGTGATTGGACTTAGTGAAGAAGACGCTCGGGCTCAGGAGTCGATTGAGGTTTATGCAACAACCTTTCGTCCAATGAACACGGCTTTCATTAATGATCCGAATCAGGTTTTGATGAAATTGATAGTGAGTAAGACGAATCGTAAGGTATTGGGTTGCCATATCGTCGCGGATGGTGCTGGGGAAATGATCCAAATGGCAGGCATCGCTGTGAAAATGGGGGCTACAAAAGAGGATTTTGATAGGGTGTGTGCGGTACATCCAACGATGTCAGAAGAACTGGTAACAATGAAATCTCCTGTGCGTACCGCTTGAATATTTTGATGTGGACCACAGGTATGATAAGTGCGCAGAATGACTGTGAAGGGAAATTGCTTAATGGCGGATAATAATGGTGGTCCTTGGGGCGGCGGCGGAAGCGGCGGCAATAAGGGCAATAATAATGGCAATGGCGGTAATGACCGCAAACCAGACGGGCCACAGATCCCGGAAATAGACGAGTTGATGCGCAAGGGCCAAGAGCAACTTCGCGTTTTGATGGGCGGTAAGGGCGGCGGCGGCGGCGGCGCATCTGGCGATGGCGGCGCAGGTATACCACGCAGCACATTCCTATTTGCAGGTCTTGCAGCTGTGGCAATGTGGCTGTTTGCGTCTTTCTATACGGTTAAACCGGAAGAACAATCTGTGGAGCTCTTTTTGGGTGAGTTTAGCCAAATAGGTACCAACGGATTGAATTTCGCACCTTGGCCACTGGTGACTTATGAGAAATTCAACGTTACCACAAATCGGACTGAATCTCTAGGCATTAATGGTAGCCGCGACAGTGGCTTAGGGTTAATGTTAACCACAGATGAAAATATTGTAGATATCGATTTCCAAGTTGTATGGAATATCAAGAGCGCTAGTGATTTCTTGTTTAGCCTCAAGGAACCGGAACTTTCAATCCGCGCTATTTCTGAGGCTGCGATGCGTGAGGTGATCGCGCAGTCTGAGTTGGCTCCAATATTGAACCGCGATCGTGCTGCAATCGAGGCTAATGTCCGTCAGTTGATCCAAAAAACGCTCGATCAGCGTAAAACTGGTATTTCTGTACTTCGGGTAAACTTTAACAAAGTGGATCCGCCAAGCAGGCAGGTAATTGTTACAGCTGTTGATGGGTCTCAGAAGCGTGTTTCCGTAATTGACGCTTTCCGGGATGTACAAGCTGCAGAACAAGAGCGTGACCAACGTGAGCGTCAGGCGGATGCCTACGCTAACCAACGCTTGGCTGAAGCTCGTGGTGCTGGGGCGCAGATTTTAGAGGCTGCTGAAGGTTACCGTGCAACAGTAGTGAACGCAGCTCTGGGTGAGGCTAGCCGTTTTTCAGCCGTTTTAAAAGAATACAAAGTTGCACCGGAAGTTACACGTCGTCGCCTGTACATAGAAACCTTAGAAAAGGTTTTGGGTGAGGTAGACAAAATTATAATGGACAATGGAGATGGTGGCGCAGGCGTTGTGCCTTACTTGTCTCTTAACGAATTACAGAAAAACTCACGGGGAGGGTCTAACTAATGTCGATGAAATCTCGTATTGTAGTAATCGTCGCCGCGGCTATTGTAGTTGTTGGTTTTATGTCCGTGTTTATCGTGGATGAGCGTGAAAAAGCTCTGGTACTTCGGTTTGGTCAGATAAAACAGGTTAAAACTGAGCCTGGTTTAGGTTTTAAATTTCCTTGGTTGGACCAAGTTGTTCGGTTTGAGGATCGAATTTTACAATTAGAGACCCCACTAATTGAAGTTACACCCGCCGATGACCGTCGATTGGAGGTGGATGCTTTTGTAATGTACCGCATCGCGGATATTGTACAATTTAGGCAAGCTTTGGGTGCCGGTGGCGAACGTGAAGCTAGCATTCAGCTCAATGACATCTTGGATGGCCAAATTCGGGCTGTTTTGGGTGCGGATGGTGTAACGTCTAATGCCATTCTTTCGCCAGAGCGAGCTAGCCTGATGGAAAGTATACGTGTGGCTGCGCAAGTGCGTGCTTCAGATCTTGGGCTTGCCGTAGTCGACGTAAGGCTACGCCAAACCAATCTACCTGAACAGAACTTTGATGCTACATTGCAGCGGATGATTGCTGAAAGGGAACGTGAGGCAACCGATGAAAGGGCGCGTGGCCGGGAAGCCGCACAACGTGTCACTGCTGTTGCCGACCGTACTTATGAAGAATTGTTATCTGAGGCGCGTAAAAATGGCTTGATAATTGAAGGTGAGGCTGACGCTAAGAGAACTAAGATCTTAGCACAGGCCTTTGGCGCTGATCCAGAGTTCTTTGATTTCTATCGGTCCTTACGGGCCTATGAGACTTCAATAAGGGCAGAAAATTCAACTTTGGTAATCCCGCCGGATCACGAATTTTTGACTTATCTTCAGTCTTCTGCGCCACGCGTGGCCAAGTGATTTCAAACCTATTATTAGGTATTGCGGCTGTAATGATTGCGGAGGGGCTGGTATATTTACTGGCCCCTTATGCTATTGAAAAGGTGCTTGAAGCATTAAAAACTTTATCAATTTCCGTGCGTCGCCAGTTGGGCGCTATACTACTTGTGGCCGGGTGCATTTTGGTTCTTTTGGTGACTTAAATGAGTTCTTCCACCATACGTTCTGCTCACGTCTTGTTGAGCGATTGTAATGTACCATTGCGTTGAAAACATGTTGAGCTACATCCTCTCTAAGTCCAGAAATTATTCCTATTCTGCCCCCTGCTGATAGGTTCCAAAGGAGATAACGATGAAATCTGTTGCTATATCTGCATCCAAAAAATTCACACACATGCGCGTGGTCCGGATTTTGACTGCAGCCACGATTTTACTAATGCTGCAAGTGATTCAAGCCTCGGCGCAAATGATGCCAAACACTTTCGCTGACCTTGCAGAAGATATCAGCCCCTCGGTGGTTAACATCACCACAACAACTGTTATTGCTGGCCGTGCGGACCAAGTGCCACGTGGGATTGTGCCAAAGGGCTCTCCGTTTGAGGAGTTCTTCAAAGACTTTGAGGACCGCCGTCGTGGAGGTGGCAATGGTGGGCCGCGCCGTTCTTCTGCACTGGGATCAGGATTTGTTATCTCTGCGGATGGCCTCATCGTCACTAACAATCATGTGATTGATGGGGCGGATGAAATTGAAATTGAGTTTTTTTCCGGTGAAACGCTGGCAGCTAAAGTGATTGGTACTGATAAAAATACAGATATTGCGGTGCTGAAGGTGGAGCCAGACACACCGCTACCCTTTGTGAATTTTGGCGACAGCGACACTGCGCGGGTTGGCGACTGGGTCGTTGCGATGGGTAATCCGTTAGGACAGGGGTTTTCAGTCTCAGCTGGGATTGTATCTGCACGCAATCGAGCTTTGGCTGGAATCTATGATGACTACATCCAAACTGATGCTGCGATCAACCGAGGTAACTCTGGTGGACCGTTGTTCAATTTGGATGGCAAAGTCGTAGGGGTGAACACAGCGATTTTATCTCCCAACGGTGGATCTATTGGCATCGGTTTTTCAATGGCCTCCAATGTTGTGAGCCGTGTTGTGGACCAATTGACCAAATTTGGTGAAATTCGCCGAGGTTGGTTGGGTGTACGTATTCAAGATGTGGATGAAGACATCGCTGAAAGTATTGAGGGTTTGGACCGGGCGGCTGGGGCTGTAGTTACTGGTGTTCCAGACGGTCCCGCTAATGATGCTGGGATGTTACAAGGTGATGTGATCGTAACTTTTGATGGTCATGATGTCGAAGATGTGCGCGACTTGGTCCAAACGGTAGGCAATACTGAAGTAGGAAAAGCTGTAGATGTGATCGTGGTGCGTGATGGAAAAAAAATGACGCTGAGCGTGACGCTCGGTCTGCGGGATGATGAAAAACTGGCTCGCGCAGATGATGCCCCAGTACCAGAAAACACGCCCAAGGTATTTGAAAAACTTGGGATAACCTTGTCCAACCTGACCGATGAAATTCGTGAAGGTCTCGACTTGTTGAGCAATATTGAAGGCGTAGTCGTGGTTGATGTGCTCGAAACTTCAGAGGCCTTTGAGAAAGGCCTAAAGTCTGGAGATGTGATCACTGAAGCTGGGCAAAAAAAGATTATATCGCTGTCTGATTTTGAATCCCAAGTGACAACTACAATCGTGGGTGGTCGGAAAACTATGCTGTTGTTGGTCCGTCGGGGGGAAGATTCTCGGTTTCTGGCTTTGAAAGTGCAAGATTAAATTATAGAAAAGTAATAAGTTGGGGGCGGCCTTTAGGTCGCCCTTTTTTAGGGTAACATCACCATCAGCCTAAGCTTGCTCTTTTGCCTACCTAGGCTGTGGCAGTAACAACTCATCTAGCATAAATGAGATATCTTCTACATATTCTGCGATCACATGGCAAACTGCGTTTTCGCGTTGAATGCGGCCGGTTATGCGCAGCATACGCCCTGAGATTATGGCCCGGCGGTATGTTTCATAAACTTTATGCCATATAATTATATTGCAAACCCCTGTCTCATCCTCAAGAGTAATGAAGATCACCCCATTGGCGGTGCCGGGTCTTTGGCGCACCAATACCAAACCGGCGACCGTAACTCGTGCGCTATTGGGGGGTAGGTCCAACATCGCATGGGGCAGGGCTGCGGGTGGAGTTGGCCAAGTTTGAGGGGTGTTGAAGTCCATAGAACAAATATAGAACATTTATACGGCGCCGCAAGAAAATTCATAACAGTCTGAATGGGGCTGGAAGTTTTTGAATTAAATGATACCTCAGTAGAGAAACATTCTAGAGAGACAAATAATATGGCTAAAATTACATATATTGAACACAGCGGCACAGAACATGCGGTAGAGGTAGCCAATGGGCTCACTGTTATGGAGGGCGCCCGCGATAATAATGTTCCGGGCATTGAAGCCGATTGTGGTGGCGCCTGTGCCTGCTCAACCTGCCACGTTTATGTGGACAGTGCGTGGGTAGATAAATTGCCGGCCATTGATGGTATGGAAGAAGATATGCTCGATTTTGCATTCGAACCAAAACCAGGTCAATCACGCCTCACCTGCCAGTTGCGAATTTCAGATGCTTTGGATGGTTTGGTTGTTCGGATGCCTGAGCGTCAAATCTAGTAGCCTTAACTGCCATTGCGCTGGGCTCGTGTTGAAATGCAATTGTGGGTCTGGCCCACCACTTTCAAGAGAAGATCAGTGCGATTTATAGTGCGCGCCAGCCGATATCTTGACGGCAAAACCCTTCGGGCCAATCAATTTGGTCTACCATTCCATAGGCTTGGGCTCGGGCCTCGGTTAAATTGCTAGCCCGTGCAGTGATATTCAACACTCGCCCGCCCTGCGCAGTTACACCTGCGTCAGATTGAGCGGTGCCTGCATGAAAGCACATGTTGGACGATGTAGTAGGTAGGGCGTCAAGGCCACCGATTACACTGCCATTGGTATATGTTCCGGGATAGCCATTAGCCGCCATGACCACTGTCAGAGCATAATCGTCTGCCCAATTGACCCGCACATGTGACAGCCGCTTTTCGGCGCAGGCGATAAGTAGATCAAGTGCCTGTGCTCCAAGCCGCATCATCAAAACCTGACATTCCGGATCGCCAAAGCGAGCATTATATTCCACCAACCGTGGAACGCCATCTTTAATCATTAGCCCTGCATAAAGTACGCCTTGATAGGGAGTGCCGCGCCGTGCCATTTCGGCCATTGTGGGTTTGATTATCTCGGTCATTGCCTTCTCGGCAATCGCATCGGAGAGAACTGCCGCTGGGCTATAAGCGCCCATGCCGCCAGTATTAGGGCCAGTGTCTCCATCACCTACACGTTTGTGATCTTGCGCTGTGCCAATGGCCAAGACGTCAGTGCCATCACATAAGATAAAATAGGAGGCTTCTTCGCCATCCATAAATTCTTCAATTACCACTTCGGCCCCGGCGCTGCCAAATTCGCCACTAAACATATTTTCAAGCGCTTCTAAAGCTGCTTGCAGTGTCATGGCGACTATCACTCCTTTGCCAGCAGCCAACCCATCAGCCTTGACCACAATTGGTACGCCCATTTTATTCACATAGTCTTTGGCACTTTGAAGGTCGGTGAAATGCCCATAGCCCGCAGTTGGGGCTCCTACGGCATCGCAAATGGACTTTGTGAAAAACTTCGAAGCCTCTAGCTTTGCTGCTGCTTGGCTTGGCCCAAAGCACAATACATTGGCCGCTCGCAACACATCGGCAACCCCAGCGGCAAGGGGTGCTTCTGGACCAATAATTACGAAGTCTACGGCATTTTTGAGCACAAACTCTAATACCGCCACGCCATCCACAATATCTAGTGATACACAGTCTGCAATTTTAGAAATACCGGCATTTCCTGGAGCTACGATCAAGCGATCGCATTTTGGGTTTTGGGCCACAGCCCAAGCCAACGAATGCTCGCGGCCACCACTACCCAAGATTAAGATATTCAAAACACACACTCCTCTTGGCCTTTACTCACGGGCGTTCTAAGCTGCATAAACTTCGTTCACAAGGTGTAGAATGTCTGACCTAATTGACGACCCCCGCGCGGGCGAGAACGCCCCTGAATTTACTGTCTCAGAAATCTCTGGGGCGGTAAAACGTTCACTAGAATCTGAATTTGGCCGCATCCGGGTCAAAGGTGAAGTGGGCCGGGTCATTCTTGCGCGCTCTGGGCATATGTATTTTGATGTAAAGGATGACCGAAACTCCTTGGCTTGCACCACTTGGAAAGGGCAAGTGTCAAAGCTTTCGGTACTGCCTCAAGAGGGTATGGAAGTTGTCGTGACTGGAAAGATGTCGGCCTTTGGGGGGCAATCAAAGTATAATCTCAATGTAGATGATGTAGCCATAGCTGGTGTGGGTGCTTTGATGGCAATGTTGGAAAAGCGCAAAGTAGCCCTAGCGGCGGAAGGGCTGTTTGATCCAGCACGAAAGCAGGCCTTGCCATTTTTACCCGAAGTGATTGGAGTAGTTACATCGCCAACTGGTGCGGTAATTCGTGATATTTTGCATCGTTTGAGTGACCGGTTTCCACGTAAGGTTTTGGTCTGGCCTGTAGCGGTTCAGGGCAACAATTGCCCCTCAGAGGTGGCCCGAGCTATTGCAGGTTTCAACGCGCTGACATTTGGTGGCGCACTGCCACGGCCAGATTTGATCATTGTGGCGCGAGGTGGAGGCTCCATTGAGGACCTCTGGGGCTTCAATGAGGAAATTGTAGTACGTGCAGCGGCGGCTTCAGATATCCCACTGATATCCGCTATAGGACATGAAACTGATACAACGCTGATCGATTTTGCCTCGGATCAGCGTGCGCCAACACCTAGTGCTGCAGCTGAGTTTGCAGTGCCAGTGCGGTTAGACCTTTTAGCTGAAACCAACGCCATGGGAGCAAGGTCGGCTCAGGGTTTGGCAAATATTATGACGCGGCGGAAACAGCGCCTGGCGGATCTGTCCCGGGCTTTGCCCCGTCCGGATAGTTTGACCATGCATGCTCAACAAAGGCTGGACGTTTGGGAGGGGCGGTTGCCCTTGGCTCTGCGCAGCTTGGTACAACGCCAACAATTACGATTGGGGGCCGCTGCCGCACAGGTCAAACCCTCGACCTTACGCCGAGTGTTGAGCCATGAGTCGCGCCAGTTGCAGATGCTTGGTACTCGCTTGCCTCTGGCCTTTGGGCGCTGCGCGCTGTCTGCTCGGCTGATGTTCAGTGCTTCTGCGGCGCGGCTTCGGCCAGCTTCTTTGGTGGAGCGGACCCACAGGTTGCGCAAGGAATTAGATGATCTCAACCTTTGTCTAATACAAAATTTTGCACGGCAAATTTCTGACCGCCAGCAATATTTGCAGGCCACTGACCGGCTGCGCGAAACGCTGGGGTACCGCGAAACCCTGAGTCGTGGCTATGCGGTTGTACGCGCCGGTGAGGCTTTGATCACTGGGGTGGCTGGTGCTAAAAAGGCGAAATATCTTGAGATTGAGTTTGCTGATGGTCGCTTTCCTGTGGGGCAAAGCAGCGCAGTTAGTAGTGCCAAACTGCCAAAGTCAAAACCACCTGAACAAGGGCAATTGTTTTAGTTCTGGGTGAATGGCCACATTCTGGCTTTAGAGAAACGTATCTGAAACAAGTGGTGTCGCATTTCGACCTGTTTAGGGATGTTGATATAGGTTAGATAACCTGAAACGAGTTGAGGAATGATCATGGCTAAAGAATTGACAAAAGGTGTTTGGAAATCTGGTTCGGGGCGTGGTCGTGTGCGGCCGAAGGGCCGCCAGGTTGAGGATTTTGCTTGGTCGCAGGTTCAAGAGCTATTGGGTGACCAGCCACGCAGACGCGATTTGTTGATTGAATTTTTGCACCTTGTCCAAGATACTTATGGTCATATTTCTGCTGCGCATATGCGGGCTTTGGCCGAAGAAATGCGCCTGAGCCAAGCCGAAATTTACGAAGTTGCCACCTTCTACGCACATTTTGATGTAGTTAAAGAGAATGAAACGCCACCGCCCGCACTTACTGTAAGGGTCTGTGATAGCTTGTCGTGTGAAATGGCAGGGTCTGCAGCGTTGCAGGAGGCTTTGGAGGCAGGCTTGGACCCCACGCAAGTGCGTGTTGTGCGCGCGCCATGCATGGGCCGCTGCGATACGGCGCCTGTCCTGGAGCTTGGGCATCATCACATTGATCATGCGACACCAGAAAAAGTTTTTGTGGCCATCGCTACGGGGCATACTCATGCCGATATACCTAATTATGAAGAACTGGCAGCCTATCAAAACGCTGGCGGCTATGCACAGCTGCTAGAGTTACGCGCTGGGGGGGATTGGGAGGAGGTCCAAGCTCAGGTCAAGGCTAGTGGTTTGCGCGGTCTTGGTGGGGCCGGTTTTCCTTCGGGCACTAAATGGGGTTTTGTGCGTGGGAATATAGGCCCACGCTATTTGGCTGTAAACGGGGATGAGGGTGAGCCTGGAACGTTTAAGGACCGCTATTACCTAGAGCGAACACCACATCTATTTTTGGAAGGCATGCTGATCGCCGCTTGGGTGATTGATGCTGAAACCTGCTTTATCTACATGCGGGATGAATATCCTGCAGTTCTGCATATTCTGGCCACTGAGATTGCGGCCTTGGAGGCTGCCGGTCTAGTGCCTGAAGGTTATATTGATCTGCGTCGTGGTGCGGGAGCTTATATCTGTGGTGAAGAAAGTGCGATGATCGAAAGCATTGAGGGCAAGCGTGGTCTGCCTCGACATCGTCCACCATTTGTTGCGGCGGTTGGCGTCCACAATCGTCCTACTTTGGTGCATAATGTGGAAACCCTTCTGTGGGTAGCCCGAATTGTGCGGGAGGGGCCGGAGTGCCTGAATTCGGTTGAGCATAATGGCCGTCGAGGGTTGCGCAGCTATTCCGTTTCAGGCCGTGTTGAAAAGCCTGGTGTGCACCTATTACCAGCAGGGTCAACGATCACTGATATTATTGCTGCGTGTGGCGGTATGTTAAAGGGGCACGTCTTCAAAGCCTACCAGCCTGGTGGCCCCTCTTCCGGATTACTGCCTGCCTCTATTCATGACGTGCCTTTAGATTTTGATACTTTGCAGCCTCTAGGTACTTTCATTGGTTCTGCCGCAGTCGTAGTTTTGTCAGAGCAAGATAGTGCTCGCGATGCTGCTTTGAACATGCTGCGGTTTTTTGAGGATGAAAGTTGTGGGCAATGTACCCCTTGTCGTGTTGGCTGTGAAAAAGCAGTGAAATTGATGGG
>MEHZ011482915.1_pt1 | contig 12709 bp, 11 predicted proteins | sample 897221 | NCBI WGS metagenome assembly MEHZ01 (sample SAMN05514161, study PRJNA337945) | marine metagenome | isolation source: marine surface water | place: Arctic Ocean | collected 2007-12-13 | reverse complement strand
GAAGCCGTGAAGCTGGCCATGCGCGTTTTCATCATCGATAAAATCGCCGCGACCGGTCAGCAGTTTCGCATCTTCGAACCGGGGTATGGATTGGGAAATACCGTATTCGCCCAAGTGGGGTGTCCTCCGTCTTAAAGTCCGTCTTAAAGTCTGGCGTTTGAAAGCCCGGCGCATGAAATCATCGTTACATTATAGGGATTGCTGGCCCCAAACGGTATCGGTATGCGCAACGGCATCGCCGATGTCGTCTCCGCGCCAGGCGACATGCTGATCGGGGCGGATAAGAACATAATCCGCGCCGTACAGGTCACGCACGGTTGTATCAGCAATATCAACAACCAGGATGTCCGGGCCAAGACCAGCTTGCGCGCCGCCGAATCTCACAAGAGTATATCCGGGGCCCAGACGGTCAAATAGCGCGTCGTCTCCCAGCCAGACATGCGGCGCCCGCGATCCGGGAATGGCATTCGGCGTGTAGTCGTTTGGATGATCCGGTGGCGGTACGGCATCGTCATAAGCGATCACCGGTGAGGCCTCATACCGCAGGCCCAGAAATGCACCCGGAATGACAAACTCAAACTCGGCATGATGCTCGAAATGCGTCTTGAGACGCGCACGCTCGGCGGCGCCTTCCGGCGTCTCCGCCGAGACGCTTTCCGAAATTTCGACGTTTCCGACAGAGTCCGCGAATCCTCGTGCAAAGTTAACATTGCGAATACCTATAGGCCGGCGTTCCGCCTCATATGAGGCGAGCAACCCGTCGCCGCCTTCGCCGCGCAGCACCGCCGCGAGCTTCCAGCCAAGATTGACCGCATCATCTACGCCGGTATTCATCCCCATCCCACCGGTCGGCGTAAAAAGGTGCACCGCATCGCCGGCAATAAAGACATTTCCCGACCGGTATTTCTGCGCCACGAGACTGTGTCCCGCATTCCAGTTCACGGACGAAATCACCTCAAGCGGAAATTCGCGCCCGACAGCCTTGTGGATCAACGCCGTCGGGTCGGCACCGTCCCCACCATCCGGCATCGCAAAGTGGAACAGGAACAGCCTGTCACTATCGACATGCACCAGCAGGGCGCGCATATCACCGGTATGCATCCAGTATTGCCAGGCGCGCCGCGCCGGCAGCCAGTCCGGTTCCTCGGCAACGCGGAAATAAGCGGCATACATCGGGCCGCCCATCATCGGGCGGACAATGCCGGATTCCCCTTCAAGTTCTATACCCAGCGATTTCCGGACGAGGCTGTTGCCGCCGTCGCACCCGACAAGATATCGCGCGGTGATCTCAACCGTCTCAGAGGTCTCCGTATTCTCGATCGTTGCGGACACATGATCTTCCAAATCGTCAAAGCCCGTCAGTTTCCAGCCGAAACGCATGTCGACTGAAGGGAGCGTATCGGCCTTTGCTTTGAGCTCTTCCTCCAGAAATATCTGCGAGCAGCGCAGCGGCGGCTCCGGAGATGCCCAGGCCCCTGTTCCGGCTTTTGCCTCGGCCAGGGCCTCCGCCCGTGACGGCTGGCGGAACCGGCCAATCTCATGGCCCGTCAGGCTGGTGAAATAGGTCAGATCGGTCGGATGGTCCGGCGCCAGTCCGCGGGCGCGCAATCGGTTCGAAATACCATGACGCCGCATATGCTCCATAGTGCGGCTGCTGACCGCGTTCGCTTTTGGATGAAGGGCGGTATGCGCCGCATCGTTCAGCAGGACACAGGCCACACCGCGGGCGCCCAGCTCCAGCGCCAGCACAAGCCCCGCCGGCCCGCCCCCGGCGATCAGCACCTGTGTATTGGTCATGGTTTTCCTTTGCTGTCGGCGTTGGAGAGATCGATCTCCGCAGCTATAGTTGGCCGGATTATACCGAAAGACGGTGACCAATCGATGGCAGTTTCCGAAACTCCGCCTATAGAGCGCATGCAGGCCGTATCCGACCCCGCAGACTGGCGCGCGGAAGACCTCGCCGCATCTGAAAAGTGGATTTACAGACTGACGGATAGCGATATCGCAGAGCTGGATGCCGCGGTCGGAATGATCGAAACAGCGGGGGTCGAGGCGGCGGAGATAGATATCGCCACGATTGAAGAAGCAGACTTTCCGCTGCCCGGCCTGCACGACCGGCTCAAAGATATCAGTGATCAGATTCTGAACGGGCGCGGCGTCGCGCTGATCAGGGGCGTGCCGGTAGAGCGTTATTCCCGGCGCGAAGCTGCCATTGCCTATTGGGGGGTCGGGCTGCGGCTCGGCGTGCCGGTCTCGCAGAACGGCAAGGGACACATGCTGGGTCATGTGAAAAACCTGACCGGCGGCAATTTCAACGACACCACCCACCGCGGGTATCACACCAGCGCCGACCTGCCGTGGCATGCGGATTCATGCGATGTCGTAGCCCTGCTCTGCCTGCAGACATCCCGTTCAGGCGGCGAGAGCTATTTCGTCAGTTCCATCGCGATCCACAACGAGATGATCGCGCGCCGCCCCGACCTCGCCGCCGAAATGGCCAAGCCCTGGTTCAGAGACCGCCGTGGCGAAATACCCGAAGGCAAGGATCCGTGGTGGTCCCTGCCGGTTTTCAACTATGTCGACGGCAAAATGGTCACGAGTTGGCAGGGTAAATACATCCGCGGCGCCCAGCGTTTCGAGGAACTTCCCCGGTTTACTTCGGCGCAGACCGAAGCGCTGGAAATGATCACATTACTCGCCGAAGAACTCTCATTCTCGATGGTTTTCGAACCGGGTGATATTCAGGTGCTTCACAACCACGTCGTGCTGCACCGCCGGTCCGACTACGAAGACGGGCCCGCCCCCGACCAAATCCGGCATTTGCTGCGCCTTTGGCTGGCAACACCCAGTGGGCGGACCCTGCCGGAAGGCCTGATTGAGCGCTATGGCGTTGTCGGCCCCTGGGGTCGTCCCGCAGGAATTTACGTACCTGGCACCAGCCCTGTTATCCCGCTGGAAGCCGAGTAGAGCATGAACCAGTAGGACACATACAGGTGTCGAAAAATTTTACGATTCTGATACCTGGCAAAAGACACGTCGCCTCAAGCCATTGAATTTAAACGAATTTAAAATTCGCCACACTTTTTGCATTAACCGTTGGAAGATAGTCGAGCTAGCCGGTGCCGGTGTGCCAAATCCGTTTACAGGAGGTCCGTTCAAGTCGGCAATTATTTTTGAGTAGAGTATCAGAGTAGTATGAATATGTTCAGTAAATACCCAGTTGCAGCGATTCTGACCCTCACAGGCGCTGCAATTTCGATGCCCGCGAACGCTGTTCCGACACTCCGCCTCACCCAGCGCGCGAATATAGTTACCGTGGCGGATAACAGCCTCAACGACAGCAGCACTTTGCCTCGCGTGGTCTCTTTTGCAGGGCCGGTCGGTAATTTCCTTGTCACAACCAGCACCGTTATTACCAAGCCGACCCTCGGATCCGCCGCGCACCCGTCAATTGACGTGCTGTCGGCTCAGGTCTCCAGCCCTTTTTCCAATGCCGTCATCGAGATCGCATTCAGCGACACAGACTTCAGCTCCCCTGGCCCCACCATCACGCTGCCATCGTTAATCGGTAGGACGACGACAGGGTCGATCCGGCATCAGACGTTCGCTTCGTTGAGCAATTCATTGTTCTCGACGGACATTCTGATCTCGGACTCTGGGGTTATGGGTCCTGGAGGATTCTTATTGTCAGACTACGCGACAATCGCAATGCAGGGGGATTATTCGCTGACGACAATCGTCACAGTCACACACGGTACGAGTTCAATCAATTCCAGCTTCAATGCGACGGTTAAAATCTCTGAACCTGCACTGATCTCGCTGACCACACTTAGCGGCCTGTTGTTCATTGCCGGCTTCAGCGCACAGCGGCGTCAACGCCGCCGGCGGTAAGCCAGGCTCCAGACACTTCGAAAAAGCGGGCCATTGAGCCCACTTTTTTAATCTTCGTTTTCCGGCGGCAGCGCCGTAATTCTAATCCCCGCGCCGGGCGATTTGTACTTCCGGTTCATCCAAATCAGCAACGAAGTCATGGCCTCGGCCGCAACCGCATTGTCGAGCGGTCCGGCTTCCACCCCGTTCAGCCCGGCGGCAGTCGCCAGTTTCACGACCTCCGCCCGCGCTTCGGGATGGTCGCCGGTAATCAGCACATCACAGTCGATAACGTAATCCGGGTCATTCAGGTGACCTGCGGACACGTTCTGAAAGGCAGATACCACCCGCACATCATTGCCAAGCACCGCCTGCGCGATCAGGGCGGCACAACCTTCTTCGGGCAATTGCACACGCATCACCTTGGGTGGCACCAACGGCACGGTAACGTCGACAAGGATCTTGCCCTGCAATCCTTCCCGCAGACCGGTCAGCGTTGCGCGCTGCGCCGAATATGGCACCGTGAGAACAGCGATATCGCAGGCGGCAACCGCCGCTGCGTTATCCATCCCTTCAGCGCCGATGGCCGCTGCTGCTTCGACGGCGTTATCGGTATTCCGCGAGCCCACGATCACCCGGTATCCGGCACGTGCCCAGCGGGCCGCAAGCCCGGCCCCTTCGGCACCGGTCCCCCCGATGACCGCAACAACCGGCAAATTCTCTGTCATTCTGCTGCAACTCCGTGGGCGAATTTGGCAGCCGGCGTCTGAACAGGTTCCGTCAGCGGCTCTGGCGCATCGGCCGCCTTCTGCCGCTCGGATGACACATCTTCGTAGAGCGTGCCGCGCTGCCGTGGCGTGCGGCCAAGCTTGCGCGCCAGGGCCCGAATATCGGCAGGTGCAAGTTCCTGGCCATGCGCGGCACCGGCTGCGCGGGAAATAGATTCGTTCATCAACGTGCCACCCAGGTCATTCACACCGGCTTTCAGGCACGTCTCTGCCCCGGCGGTGCCAAGCTTCACCCAGCTGGTCTGGATATTCGGAATGACCGGGTTGAGCGCAAGCCGCGCGGCTGCGTGGATCAGCACCGTCTCGCGGAATGTCGGTCCCTTCCGCGCAATGCCTTTCAAATAGATCGGCGCTTCCATATGGACGAATGGCAGCGGCACGAACTCGGTAAACCCGCCGGTTTTCTCCTGCTGATCGCGAATACGCAGCAGATGCCGGGCGTGGTGGACCGGGCGTTCCAGGTGACCATGCATAATCGTCGCTGTCGTCCGCAGCCCCACCTCATGCGCCGTACTGATGACCGCCAGCCACTCGTTGGTCGACAGCTTGTCGGCGCACAGAATTGCCCGGACCTCGTCGTCCAGAATTTCGGCGGCCGTGCCGGGCAGAGAACCCAATCCGGCTTCTTTGAGTGATATGAGATAGTCGGCAACAGACAAGCCGAGCGTAGCTGCGCCCTGAGATATCTCCAGCGGCGAAAACGCATGGATGTGGATACCGGGTGTCACCGCCTTCACGGCACGGACAATCGACAGATAGGTGTCCCCCGTGTAATCGGGATGTATGCCGCCCTGAAGACACACTTCCGTCGCGCCCCGCGCCCAAGCTTCGGTCGCCCGCCGCGAAATTTCAACCAGTACGAGATCGTAAGGCGCGCTGCGCAGGTTCGCGCTCAGACGCCCCTTTGAGAACGCACAGAACCCGCAGCGATACCCACAGACATTCGTATAATTTATGTTGCGGTTTACGGCGTAGGTCACCGTGTCGCCGCTGACCGACTGGCGTACCGCATCGGCCGCAGAGACAACCTCGCGATAGGCTGCCCCCCGCGCCGTCAGAAGCGAAGTGATCTCTGCTTCTTCCAGCCGTTCGCCTGAAGCTGCCCGGTCCAGTATCTTTCGGATGCGCCGGCCGTCCCCGCCGATAGACGCAGGGGCAACCGGTGATACGCCCGATGCACCGGGCGACCAGAAATCATCCCGCGCCAGACCGTCGCCATCCATCGCCCGGACCACAGCGGGTCGCACGGTAGCGTCGAGCCAGCCGGCTTTAAAGATATATCCGGGATAGACCGGCAACCGCGCCGCCAGCGCTTTCTCCTGCCCGGCTGTGCCGTCACGCAGCCGCATCACCTTGGGCCAGGGCGCTTCCGGGTTGACGTGATCCGACGTGACCGGCGAGACCCCGCCCCAGTCGTTGATCCCGGCATCGATCAAGGCGGCAAAATCATCGCCACTCAGATTGGGCGGCGCCTGGATCGACATTTCGGGGCCGAATAGCACGCGTGCCACCGCTATGGTCCAGCGCAGGTCATTCAGGTCAGGCTCCGGCGCATCTACCATCTTCGTGCCGGGCTTCGCGCGAAAATTCTGGATGATGATTTCCTGGATATGACCGTACTGGTCATGCAGGTCACGAATTGCTTCAAGTGCCGCAATCCGGTCTTCGAGGCTCTCGCCGATGCCGATCAGGATGCCGGTAGTAAACGGCACCCGCGCCGCGCCCGCGAGGCGGATTGTTTCCAGCCTCGCCGCCGGGTCTTTGTCGGGTGATCCGAAATGAGGCCCGCCACGGGCCGACAGACCGGGGGAAATTCCTTCCAGCATCAGACCCATCGATGCCGATACAGGGCGCAGCAGCGCAATATCGTCGGCTGTCATCACCCCCGGATTCAGATGCGGCAGCAGCCCGGTCTCGGAAAGCACGAGACCTGCCATTTCGGCAAGATAGGAAATCGTCGTCTCATGCCCGAGCGCCGCAAGTTCCGCGCGCGCCACACGATACCTGAGCTCAGGCTTGTCGCCGAGTGTAAACAACGCCTCTGTACATCCGGCCGCGGCACCGGCGCGCGCAATCGCCAGAACCTCTTCGGCGGTCAGGTAGGCCCGCTCACCGGCCACAGGCGGGTGCGCAAAGGTGCAGTAATGGCAGACATCCCGACAGAGCTCAGTCAGCGGAATAAAGACTTTTGGGCTGTACGTGATGATATCGCCATGGCCCGCATCGCGCAGGCGGACAGCCGTCGACAACAATTCGCCGGTATCAATAGAACGAGGCTCAAGATTCATGGGCGGCACAACACGGTCACTGCGTTAAAATTATTTGATCAAAATTTGCTGCCGTCGCCCGCATTGGCTGTCCAATACGCGACCTTATTGCAGTCCTTACTGGACAGGGAAACGACCACGCCGTCAAGCCTTGGGCAGCTCATGTCCTGTCCCCCCGGTAAATTGCACTGTGCCCCGAAGCGATCATGCGAAGACCGACTTTTGTTCGGCCAGGAACGTTTCCCTATACTCGGTCAGATCAACGGAAACGAGCGCCTTGCCCTCATCGACCGCCGCTGGCAGAGGGTCGCTTTGGATCATAAAGGAGAACGTCATATGCAAAGGCTTGAAAACCGGGTCGCCATCATCACCGGTGGCGCGCAGGGTATCGGCGCCGCCTATGCCCGCGGCTTTGCCGCCGAAGGGGCAAAGGTCGTCATCGCCGACGTCGTACCGGCAGACGCATTGGTCGATGAAATCACGGCTGCCGGCGGCACGGCGATTGCTACACGAACCGACGTTACCGATGAAGCCGCCTGCGCTGCCATGGCAACGCAAACCATCGCTGCGTTCGGGCGGATTGATATCCTGGTGAACAATGCCGCCCTTTGGGTGCATGTCGGCCAGAAGCCCATCATGGAGATCAGCAAGGCAGAATGGGACAAGGTGCTCGATGTGAACATCAACGGTATGTTCCTGTGCACCAAAGCGGTGGTGCCGCAAATGACCACGCAGAGTTACGGTAAGATCATCAATATCTCGTCCGGCCGCGCGCTCAAAGGATTTACCAACCTGTTACATTACGATACGTCCAAGGGTGCCGTGATCTCGTTCACCCGGTCTGTCGCCCGCGAACTTGGCGATGCCGGAATACGCGCCAACACCATCGCACCCGGCGGGATCATGACCGACAACGTGATCGAACAGGATGAACTGCGCGGCATGATCGCGATGGGCACAGCGACACGGGCGATCAAACGCGAGCAAGTGCCCGAAGATGTCGTCGGCGCCTGTATTTTTCTGGCCAGCGAAGAAAGCGATTTTATCACCGGTCAGGTGCTCGCCGTCGATGGCGGCTCGGCGATGAATTGACTGCCCCTGCCCGACCAGGGGACGATATATGTGCTATTGTCATAGCTCCGAGGGTTGTCGTGTCAGGCAGACTGGTGAAAAAATTTCGATATGATTTGATATCCTATAACGAGGACAGAGATGGCTAAACAGGTAGATTCCGAACGTCCGATAGAGGACACCAAAATCTTCGATGCGGAACAGACACGGCTCGGTTACCGGCTGAACAAATTCGCAATGTCGCTGGTCAAACTGGCGAACCGCGAAGCCTTCCTCGCGGACGAGGATGCCGCCCTTACGGCGTCTGGCCTGAATGATGAAGAGAAACAGCTCATCCGCGACCGGGACTGGCGCGCGATCATGGATGAACATGGCGGCAATATTTACATGATCATGAAAATCGGTGCGGTAATCGGCGAAGGTCTTTACCAGATCGGCGCACACCAGCGGGGCCAGACATACGAAGAATTTCTCGCGACGCGGAATGCCGCGGGCGCAAAGTAGAGGACACAAAGAATGGGAAAAATCATTGCCGGTATCGGCACCTCGCATGTGCCGTCCATCGGCGTCGTCTACGACCAAGGCCGCACCCAGGAACCTGCCTGGAAGCCGCTTTTTGATGCGTATGAACCGGTTAAAGACTGGCTGAAAGAGATCAAGCCGGACGTCGCCATCGTCGTCTATAACGACCACGGTGGAGACTTCTTCTTCGACAAGTATCCGACATTCGCGGTCGGCGCGGCAGACGTCTACCCGGTGGGTGACGAAGGATGGGGCCGCCGCCCCCTGCCCGACTTTACGGGCGACGCAGACTTTTCGTGGCATCTCTGTAACGAGCTAGTCTACAACGAGTTCGATATCACGGTCTGTCAGGAAATGGCGGTCGAGCACGGGTTTATGGTGCCGATGCATCTGTGCTGGGATCACGGCTCCGACTGGCCGGTCAAAGTGGTACCGGTTGCGGTCAACGTTATCCAGCATCCCCTGCCGACGGCGCTGCGCTGCTGGAAACTGGGACAGGCAATTCGCAAGGCGGTCGAAAGCTATCCGAAGGATACGAAAGTCGTCATCCTCGGCACCGGCGGCATGTCCCATCAGCTCAACGGTGCGCGTTTCGGGTATCTCAACAGTGACTTCGACCGGGACTTCCTCGACAAGATCCAAAACGACCCGATGGCACTTACCGAACTGACCCATCAGCAGATCATGGAAGACGCGGGTGCCGAAGCAGTCGAACTGATCATGTGGCTGACCATGCGCGGCGCACTGGATGGCGCACCGCTCCGCCAGGTCCATCGCAACTACTATGCGCCGATGACCACGGGCATGGGGCTGATCGCTCTTGAAGAAGCGGTTTAAGGTCTAACCCCAGGCAGACGAAAAAACATCCATGGAAAAGACACGCGTTGCCATCATCGGCGGCGGGCCCGCCGGCCTGTTGCTGTCGCACATACTCGATCTCAACGGCGTCGATAACATCGTCGTCGAACAACGAAGCCGGGCCTATGTGCTCAGCCGCATCCGCGCCGGCGTGCTCGAAGCGGGTTCGGTCGACATGCTGCGTTCCATGGGGCTCGGCGAGCGTCTCGACCGCGAAGGCAAACCGCATGACGGCACGTATATCGTCTGGGCCGGCAGCGAAAAACTGCTGATCGATACCAAGAAATATACCGGCCGGGATATGACGGCTTATGGTCAGACCGCCATCACCGAAGATCTGTATGCAGCGCGCGACAAAGCGGGCGGACAGATCATCGACGAGGCCGAAAACGTCCAGCCGTACGACATGACGACGGATGCGCCCTATGTCACCTTCACGAAGGACGGCAAGGAACGGCGCATAGACTGTGACTACATCGCCGGGTGCGACGGTTTTCACGGCGTCAGCCGTAAATCCATCCCCGCCGACCTGATGCAGGTCTACGAGAAAGGCTATCCGTTCGGCTGGCTGGCGATCATGTCCGAAACCGCGCCGCTGTCCGACATTATCTATGCCAACCACGAGCGTGGCTTTGCGCTGGCATCGCAGCGCAATGAGCGCCTAAGCCGCTACTACATCCAGTGCGACCTGAATGACAATGTCGACGAATGGCCGGACGACCGTTTCTGGGAAGAACTGAAGGCGCGTTTTCCGAAAGATATCGCCGACGCAATCGAAACTGGACCATCCATCGAAAAATCAATTGCCCCGCTCCGCAGTTTCGTGGCCGAACCGATGCGCCATGGCCGGCTTTTCCTGGCGGGAGACGCCGCCCATATCGTGCCGCCAACGGGTGCCAAAGGCCTGAACCTTGCGTTTTCAGACGTGTACTACCTGTCACGCGGGCTGATCGAGCATTACGGCAAGAACAACGATACCTATCTCGACGGCTATTCCGATATGGCGCTCCGGCGGATATGGAATGCGGAACGTCTGTCCTGGCACCTGACGTGCCTGTTGCACAAATTCCCGGATGACGATCCGTTCGATCAGCGCACCCGAGAAGACGAGCTCGCCTATCTGTCGAAGTCGGAAATCGCGATGGCTGCCCTCGCGGAACAATATGCGGGCCTGCCCTTCGAAGACTGAACTCCGTATAACGAAAAAAGAGCCGGTACAAGACCGGCCCTTTTAAATCGTCTCGAATTCGGCGTGTTACGCGACGGCCTCGTACTTGTCCCGCTTCACGCCGGTCAGATCCTGACCTTCGACGCGGATCAGGCGCGTGGTCGCGGTGCGGCTGGGAGAGTGCAGGTCTCCCTCGTTGTACAGATACGCTATGCCCCGCGTCATATCGTAATCCTTGACCTTCTTGACCTTGCCTGGCGCGTCGCCACTCGGCTCAACGACCTTTTCCCAGTCGGTCATGCTGGTCACACCGACCGCCTGACCATAGATCGCCCAGCTTGGGCCATGATCGTGCGGGTTAGAGCCTTTGGCGCCTTCATAGACATGCGCTAGGATACAGAATTTGTGTTTGTCATCCTCGTAGATCACCTGACGCGCCGTTATGTTGTCGGGCCCAAGATGGGTGGCGACAAATTCATCATCGGCGCAGGCCTTAGCAATAAATTTCCGAACTTCTTCACGCCCGGCCGGACCTCGTTCCTGGTCAATCGCGGCGCGGCAATCTGCTGAAAGCTGTTCCAGTGTATAGGACATCGTTGTTCCCTTCCTGTCTGTGTTCTCTGCCCCTGATACTAGGGCCAAACGTATACGAAAAAGAAGTGACCGGCGCGCCTCGATCCCGGTTAACCCTATCTAATCGAAAACCGTTTCCGAATAATGCTCGGAATCAACAACCGCTTCGATCACAGTCGGGCCTTTCGCCCGCAACGCGGTCGTCAGTGCAGCGCGCAATGCCGCCGGGTCCCGCACACCGATCGCCGGCACACCGAAGTAATGCTCCGGCGGATCACGATATTCCTCTTCCTGCAGTTCCGTGCCGTAGATCGACAGCTGGCGACGTTCCTGCTTCACCCGGATCAGGCCGAGCCATCGGTCATCGAGCACGACCACCGGCAGCGTCAGCCCCATCCGTTTGGCCGTCGCAACTTCGCCACAGGTCATCTGGAAACAGCCATCACCGATCAGACAGACTACCGGCAGATCAGGCCGCGCGATTTTCGCCGCGATCGCTGCCGGCAGACCAAAGCCCATCGACGACCAGCCATTTGTGATATGGCACTGGCGCGGTGCATGCGCTGTCCACTGACTAGCGATCTGGTGCGTATGGGCGCCGACGTCGTAGGTCAGAACACCGTCATGCGGCAGCACGTCGCGCACGATGTCGATCACGTGATGCGGCGCAAAATTCGCCACCTCGGGACGCAGCCCCGCCTCAAAAGCTTCCCCGTGCGTGGCAACGTCACTTTCCTGCCAGTCATTGGGAACGACATCCGCCTCGGCCAGCGCCGCAATTGAGGTATCGAGATTGCCCGTTACCTCGGCCTTCAACTGGACCGACGGCGCGACATCAACCTTTTCAATATCGATCTGGAGCAACGGCGTATCGCCGATCCACGCCTCGTATTCGACCTCGATCGTATCGTATCCAAGCCCGACGATCAGATCGGCACCGCGCAGGAACGCACGCTGTATCTGCCGCTTCGACCGTTCGATACACCCGATGGAGAGCGGATGATCCTCGTCGATCAGTCCTTTGGTCATCGTCGTACTGGCAAATGGAATGCCATGACGCTCGATGAAATCCTGCAACAGATCAATATCGAGCATCCGCATCGCGTTGGTGCCAAGAATGGCGACCGGCCGCTCCGCATCGGCCAGAACAGCCAGAGCCGCCTGAATCTCGGCATCGTCCGCAGCGGCCACGGGAACGGGCGCGACAAGTTCCGGCAGGGTCTCGGTCGCCATCGCGACCGCGACATCTTCCGGCAGGTCGAGATGAACCGGCCCCATCGGTTCGGTCAGCGAAAGCCGCACCGCTTTTGCCACCGTTTCAGCGACCGAGCCTTCGCGCAACACGATGCTGACCTTTGTGATCGGCGCAAAAAGCTGCTGGTGGTCGATATACATCTGAATACGCCGGCCGAGCTGGTCGGTGTTCAGGTTGCAGGTGATCGCGATCATTGGCGACCGGTCGAGCCAAGCACTGCCGACGCCGGTCGCCAGGTTCGTTGCCCCCGGCCCGAGTGTCGCGACCCCAAGCCCGGGCGCACCCGTCATTCGTCCCATCACGTCCGCCGCAAAACCGGCCGAACCTTCATGCGCTG
>MEHZ011245879.1_pt1 | contig 12709 bp, 11 predicted proteins | sample 897221 | NCBI WGS metagenome assembly MEHZ01 (sample SAMN05514161, study PRJNA337945) | marine metagenome | isolation source: marine surface water | place: Arctic Ocean | collected 2007-12-13 | reverse complement strand
AGCGACGATTCGCTCGGCGACCTCCTTCTGGAACATCAGGGTAAACCCCAGAAACCCGTCAGCTTGCATCAGCCAGTTGATGAGTAACTGAGTGCCAATATTGTAGGGCAGGTTGGCGATAATCTGCCGCGGATGGGGGATCTCTTTTATGAGGTCGAACTGCAGCGCATCGGCGTCGATGACAGTCAGTCGCCCTTCAGCGTGGAGTTCCAGGTCCCGTAGTGCCGCGACAGCACGGGGGTCGCGCTCGACCGCATAGACATGACGGGCATCGCTTTCGAGCAAAGCACGGGTCAGGCCGCCTGGGCCGGCTCCAATTTCGACGACATTGAGCCCGGACAGGTCACCGGCTACCGAGACAACGCGCCGGGTGAGGTTTAGGTCAAACAGGAAGTGCTGGCCGAGGGATTTTTGGGCGGCAATGTCGAACCGACCGACAACCTCGCGCAAGGGAGGCAGATCGTCGGCGTTAAACACGTAGATCGACGAACGCCGCGCGCCTCAGATCCCGCAGATAACGACGCGCCAGCATGCCCACACGCTCGCGCAGCAGGGTTTCTCGGATGTCGCCTCGATTGGGACCGGCATTTTCCTGCCGTTCGCAGACCATCAGCAACTGAATGCCGCCGGGCTGACGCAGTGGTTCGCTGACTTGTCCAACCGTGATTGTCGACGCGATGCCGCGCAATTGTGCGTTCAGATCCTTGAGTTGGAACTCTGCCGGGGTCGGTGGTTGGGGCGTTCCGGCCTCATCCGCAGCGGTGGCAAAGGCCTCGCAGCCATTCACGGTCGCCGCGATAGTGCGGGCTTGCTCGGTCAGGGCGCCGACTTCGCTTTGGGGCGTGTTTTCTTCGGTCGGGAGCAGCAATTGCCGCAGCTTCACGCGGCGCTCTGCCTGATCGGGTGGTGCGTTTGTCCGCTGCGCAATCAGGGTGATGATTTGGATGCCGTCGGACACGGTAAGGGGCTCGGATATCTCGCCAACCTTCATGCCTGTGAGCGCGGTATCGATGGCGGTTTCAAGTTCGCCGAGCTGAACCCAGCCGATGTCACCGCCGATGGCGGCCGTTGCGCTTTTGGAAAACTGCTGTGCCACGGCCCGAAAATCAGCGCCACCACGGAGTTGCTCAACCAGCCGCTCGGCCAGAGCGCGGATATCACCGGTGTCGGTCGGATTGTCGACGGGCAGCAGGATTTCACCAACCCGAGACTCAGTCACCCCGTGGCTGGCCTCAACACGCGTGATGACGTCATCGATTTTGTCATCGCCGATCTCGATCGTCGGAACGACGGTGCGGGACAAAAGTTTTTGCCAGGCGATATTGGTGCGAATCTGTTCTATGGCTGCCGAGACTGAAATCCCCTGCTGCTGCAGAAATGGTTCGAAACCGCCTGCCGGTATTCTGTTCTGTTGCTCAATTCGGGAAACAGCCTCGTCAATTTCGCGCTGATTGACCCGAATGTTGAGCCGGTCGGCTTCCTGTTTCTGCAGTGCCTCGTCGATGAGCCCGCGCAACACTTGCGGGCCGATGCGGCGCTGGGTTTCACGGGTGTTGGGAAGGCCTGACGAACTGATCAGGATCTGCATGCGCTGCTGCACGTCGAAAACAGAAATGACCTTCTCGTTGACGACCGCGGCAATCCGCTGGACGTCTTGAGCGTGTGCGTTCTCCTCTCCCGCCGTTGCTACAGCTGCGAGAACCATTACCGATAACAGAATCCGCCTGTTTGGGCGGATATGGGGCCAGAGGCGGGTTAGTCGGTTGGTCGGGCGTTCGATGGCGATGATCATGTTAGTAGACCGCTGAGGACACTTGGCCCAGCCCCTTGAGGGTTATCCGGAATAGAAGAGATTCTGTCGGGGGAACATCACGATCCTGAGTAAAGTTCCGACGATATTTGAGTTCGAAATTCATACAATCACATTCATAGATCAGTGATGCTCCATACGACAGGGCTCCACCACCAGATGTAAGATCGCGTCTTGTATCGACCCGTGCTGACCAGCGATCCGTGATCTGGGACGTCACACCGCCCGTGATCTCTTCGCGGTCGGCAAACTCGTTGTTCTGGGCAAAGAAAACATAGTTGAAATCGATCTTGAAGGCGCGCGGTCCGGCAACGGTTGTGATCTCGGTGCGCCGCGCCCGGAACGAATCCTTGTCGAAGCGGGTCTTGTATAGAAGGTCAACGAATCTGCTCGGGGCGATTTGGAGACTGGCGACGATATCGGAGAACTGATCTTCAAGCCCGGTGCCTTTTTCAAACGGGCTGGATTCCCGAAACCTATAGGACTGGCCGACCGTCAGGGTGCTACCGCCGCCACTGCGGCCAAACAGGCCGGTTCGCAGCCCGTAGACCACGCGCTGGCCGCCTTCGACCCGATCCCGGCCGGAGAAACGGTTGGCGCTGAACAAGCTCGTTTCGTCGAATTCGATACCTTGGCTATCCTCGTTCGGAATTTTGTCTGAATTACCGCCATTGGGGGCGAGCACGAGCGCGGCGAGGGGTTCCAGGATTTGGCTGGCCGTGGCGCCACTTCGCCGTACCCACGGGTAGCGCCAGGTCACGATGGCCTGGGGGAAGACGCGACCGTAAAGACCGCTTTCCGAACCGGCCGGAGTTGGTGTGTCGGAGGTGTTGTAAAGGTCGGTCTGGAGCGAAGTGCGAAGACTGGTGATGGATCCCTGACTGTCAGTATGGGAAATCTGCCATCCGGGGGTTACGCTGATGCGCTGGTTCGTGGCGCCGCTTTCGCGGGTCAAAGCCTGCAGGTTGGCGTCCATCGTTGTCATGCCACCAAAACTGTTGGGATCACTGACAAAGTTGTAGTCAAATTTGGGGACGACGACCGGTACTTCATCCTGATTGTCGTCTGAACGCAGTCCCTGGAAATAGAACGCTTCTCCTACGGCGTAGCTGCGCGCGCCGAAACCTTCTGCGAACAAATGGCTGGTCAGCGTGTCCGGGTTTCCGAAGCCGTAGCGCTGTTGGTAGGTGTCATCGCTTGCCAGCTTGACGTCCAACCCGGCGCGCCAGAGTTCATCGAGCGACAATCGGGTTTCGGAATCGATATGCCCGCGGAACTGTGTTTGTCCGCCTCGGGCGTCGTCGCTGGTCGTGGAGAGCCGGGTTTGATGCTCGCCATTGGCAAAACGCTGGCGGTAGACGCCGGTTAGTACCGGAAGGTTGTCCGAGGAGATAATCGGATCGAAAGTCAGATCCTTGTCCCTGTCGAGCACCCAGAAATACGGGACCTGGACGGAAGAACCGAGGAGGTTCGAGGCGCCGAATGTTGGAGTCAGAAAACCTGACTTCCGCGTTACGGTTGGGTCCGGATGGCTAAGATAGGGTGTGTAGATGACGGGTATGCCGAGGAATTCCAGTGTGGCATCCCGATAGATGACCTCCTGAGCCTCTGCGTCGTGAATCACACGCCGCGCATTGATCTGCCAGATCGGATTACCATCGAAACCGGTACAATTCAGGCAAGGTGAGTAGGCCGCTCGGGTCAGTTCGGTCCGCGAGCCGCCACGTCTTTGCGCGCTGACAGCAGCAAGGCGTGTGTCGTCGGTCAGCAACATCTGGAAGCCGCGCAGGAAACCCTCGCGCATATCCGCTGTGAGTTCAGCGAATTCCGCGAACAGAACCTCGCCGGTGGGCTCGAGCAGAACCACGTTCCCGGACGCGGTAACGATATCGTCGCGCTGGTTGTAAGTCACAGCATCCGCGTTCAGCACGCGTTCGCCCTGCACGATTTCGACATTGCCCCGCGCGGTGGCTATTCCCAGATCCTCGTCGAAGCTCAGTTCATCGGCGGTCATCAAAACCGGTTGCTCGGGATTGGTCGACTGTGCCATCGCCAGCGAACCGGTCATGATCGCGGCAAGAGCGACAAGCGCCAGGAGCGGGTGGAATACGCGCATCAGCCGTCCTCCAGATGCAGCAGCATTGTCACCCCGGCCATCAGGCACACCCCGGCCGGGGTCCAGGCTGCCAAAATCACAGGCACGCTCGCCCCAAGGCCAAGGGCCTGGACGACATTGGTCAACAGAAACAGGAAGAAACTGACCAGAACGCCAGCGCCGACAAGGAGTAGCGTTCCACCCCGACGGGTGAGGCGCAGCGAGAATGCCGCCGCGATCAGAACCATGGCGGCGAGCAGCAGGGGTTCGGCCAACAGGGCATGGAATTGAAGGCGGTGGGCAACCGGGGAAAAACCGGTTTCCTCAAGGACCCGGATGAAGCGTGGTAGTTTCCAGAACGCGACGGTTTCCGGGCTCGCAAAACTTTCCTGAATCTTGTCCGCCGTCAGATCGGTTGGAAGTTCGTGGCGCGCAACAAAGACCCCGGCGCGGGACGGGCGGGTGAGCCACGCCTCCGAGATATCCCATTTTCCATCGAGCAGGCGCGCGCTTTTGGCGTCCACCCGGCTGACAAACTTATCGTCGCGTCCGAACTCGAAAACAATGACGTCTTGCAGCAAAAGTTCGTCGGGCTGGACACGTGCGGCATGAATGACGGTCTGACTATCCTCGTTCGGTCCGTTCTGGCGCAGCCAGATGCCTTGCGAGGAGACGGCGAGCAACGAGGATCGTCCGGTGAAGTATCGGCCTTCGAGTTCTTCATACTGCGACAGCATGATCGCCGAAAGCGGATTGAGGACGGTGACGTTGATAACGCCTAGCACGATCGCGGCGACGAGGGGCGGGGCCAGGAACTGCCAGACCGAGACGCCGGCGGCGCGGACGACGACCAGTTCATGATTTCGGGTCAGCTTCAAAAACGTGAAAATTCCACCAAACATGACGGCAAAGGGGATCGCTTCCTGGGCCAGAAAAGGTGTGCGCAGGAGCGCCATGCTGGTGATTACCGAAGCCGTGGCGTCCGGTCTCCCAATGCCCCGTCGCAGCAACTCCATCGCATCGATCAACCCAATCACCGCGACCATGGTCCAGAACATCACCAGAAACCACAGCAGAAACTGCCGCAGGATATAGCTCGATATGGTCGGGGAGGAGAGCATGTGCGTGCGATTTCCTAGGCGTCAGACATAGCCAGACCGTCGGGTCTGGGCATGCGGGAGCGAACGATGACCATCAGGCCCGCGAACATGGCGGCAATCGGCAAGGCGTATACGAGCGGTAGCAACACCAAGGATTGGCGCGACAGGTTAAACAGGCCTAGCGAAGCAACTTGAAGTCCGAAGATAATCGCGATGGCCACAAGAATACGGCTGGTGTTGCCGCGCCGGCTAAAAGATCCCGACAGCATGGCCGCCATCGCAACAATAGAAAACACCAGAATATACAACGGCGTTGTCAGTCGCCTGTGGCCCTCCGCGATCAGCTGATTTGTGTAGAAGAGGTCATGAGCGCTGTCGTCCGGGTGCAGCAGGGAACTCAGGAAACGTTCTTCGGGTTCGCGCCAACGTGGTGTCGCGGCCTGATTCAGGATGCTCAGGTCAAGCGAGTATTGATCGAAATTGAACAGGGTCAGTCGCCCGGATTCGCGATCGACATCCTGCCGGCTGCCATTGAAAAGCACCACACGGGTGCCCTTGGCGGATTGGACCGCTGTACCCCGTTCGGCCGTGTAGGTTACGGGACGATCGGGGTCTCGGGAATCATGTGCGAAAATTCCTCGCAATTCGCCTTCGCCTGAGCGTTCACGAATATAGATCGTCAAACCGTTGACCGGATTGTTGAAGCGTTGTTCTTGTAACAGCACGCTGCCGTAGGAATTTCGATAGTTGATTTGCTTGAGCTCGAAGATATGGGTCGTGGCAGGAACCAGGTAGAGCTGGAGCGCATAGCCAACCAAAACCATCACAACGCCGAGTGTCAGGCCCGGACGTGCCAGGGCGGCCTGGCTCATGCCCGCGGCACGCATCACCACCAGTTCGCTGTCGTTGCGCAGCTTGTTGTAGACGACGAGCACAGCGGCGAAGACGGCAATAGGCAGCAGAACCGCAACAAATTTGGGCAGGTTCAATGCGCTCATTTCGAATAGCACGGTGATCGGCAGGCCGCGATTCACGATGAAGTCTATCAGCCGCAGTGATCCGAACAGGGAAACCAGCAGGGTCAGCACGCCGACAACAAACACGGTTGCCCAGATAAGCTGCCGGAAAATATAGCTGCTGATTGACGTCATGAACGCTCCATTGGGGAAACAGGTAGGAACCGTCCCCCAAGTCGCTGATTCGAAAAACAAACATGTTCGTTTGCGCTGGTGTTTTGTATCAGATCGCTCCGATCCGACAAATAGCCCAGCGTGGGAAATCGGTTGGCTTGCGCCGACTTGGCCGGTGCTCTAAATCTCGAAGCGTTCGAACAGGCGCAATCCGGCCGTATTCCCGTCAGCGATGGAAGTGAGTGTCATGAAAATCAGCTTTGCAGAACCGAAACTACCCGTACGCGGGTTCCTGGTTTTTCTGGTCGGGGGAGACGGTGAGCTCAGTGCAGCAGCCAAGACCGTCGACAAGGCCACCACCGGCGCCTTATCCCGTGCGGTCAACGCGCGGGGGTTTTCCGGTAAAAAGGGTGAAAACCTAACGGTACTTGCGCCCCAGGGTCGCGAAGATCTGAACATTTTGCTGTTTGGCTCCGGCGCTGCGAAAGACCTCGATACGTTGCAGGCCCAGGAAATTGGGGCTGGGATTTACAAGGCGCTGCGTGCGCTTTCGGCGACTTCGGCCACCGTTTATGCGGATGCTGCGCGCGGCTCGAAGGTCCGTGGCGCTGATTTGGGCGTTGCGTTGGCAGCAGGCGCGCGCCTCCGAGACTATCGCTATGACAAATTTCTCACAGCGGTCGAGACGAAAAACCGGCTCGCCGGTCCCGGACGTCTGGTGTTCATGGCCAAGGGAGCTGCCGCGGCACGCCGACAATATGGCGAGTTTGCGCATATTGCCGATGGTGTCGATTTCGCGCGCGATCTCGTATCCGAGCCGTCGAACATAAAATCGCCGAAATGGATGTCCGGGCAATGCCGCAAGCTATCCAAGCTCGGCGTCAAGGTCGAGGTTCTCGGCGAAGCGCAGATGAAAAAATTGGGCATGGGCTCCTTGCTCGCCGTCGGGCAGGGCAGCGTGCGTGAATCCCAGATGGTGATCATGCGCTGGAATGGGGGTCGGAAAAATTCCAAGACTGTGTCGCTGATCGGCAAGGGCGTGACCTTCGATACCGGCGGCATTTCCATCAAGCCGGCCGGCGGTATGGAAGACATGATTTGGGACATGGGCGGTGCGGGCACAGTGATCGGTGCCATGCGCGCGATCGCCGGGCGCAAGGCCAAGGCCAATGTGATCGGCGTGGTCGGTTTGGTCGAGAACATGCCCGACGGTAACGCCCAGCGTCCCGGAGATATCGTGACCTCGATGTCGGGACAGACCATCGAAGTCATCAACACCGATGCGGAAGGCCGCCTCGTGCTCGCCGATGCGCTCTGGTACACGCAGAAGCGCTTCAGGCCGGATGTGATGATTGATTTTGCGACCCTCACCGGAGCCATCATGGTTGCGCTGGGCCGTGAATATGCTGGGCTTTATGCCAATGACGACGCGTTGGCTGAGCAGATTGTCAGCGCCGGACAAACTGTCGGAGAAAAGATCTGGCGGATGCCCCTCGACGAAGCGTTCGACAAGCAGATCAATACGCCTCGTGCGGATATGAAGAATGTCGGTCCGCGTTGGGGCGGCAGCATCACTGCTGCCCAGTTCCTGCAGCGCTTCATCAATGATGTGCCCTGGGCCCATATGGATATGGCCGGCGTGGCTTGGTCCGACAAGGAATTGCCGCTGATGGCGAAAGGGGCTGCGGGATTTGCGGTCCGCGCCATGGACCAGTTCGTGCGCGACAATTACGAAAACTAGGGAGCCCGACGCCTCGTGACGGAGATTCGATTCTACCACCTGACCCGAAAGACCCTCGAGGAGGTTCTGCCGGTGATGCTGGAGCGGACCGTTGTGCGGGACGGGCGGCGCGCTGTCGTTGTGGCGGGCTCCCCCGATCGTGCGGAGGCGTTGAATGCCCATTTGTGGACTTATAACGACCAGGTTTTTCTGCCTCATGGCAGCAAAGTTGATGGGTTTCAGGCACGGCAGCCCGTCTGGCTGACGGACACGGATGAGAACCCAAACGACGCCAAAGTTCTTTTTCTCGCCGATGGTGCGACCAGCGAAAAGCTCGAAGGTTTTGATCTGGTCTGCGAACTTTTTGACGGTGGCAATGAAGACGCGGTCGCCGCGGCACGCTCCCGCTGGACCGCTTACAAGGACGCCGGTCACGCGTTGACGTACTGGCAGGAGACCGAGCGTGGGGGCTGGGAAGAGAAGGCGTCGGGATAGTCACGGTGGTCTGGATTGTCGCAGCGGCTTGTGGAGACTGGTCGTGCTGGATATAAGGCGCGCATATTTCACTTCCCACCGGAGAAAATCCCATGGCGACCGAACGCACATTCTCGATTATCAAACCTGACGCGACGAAGCGGAACATCACGGGCAAAATTATTGCCAAATTCGAGGAAGCTGGCCTTCGGGTTATCGCCCAGCGCCGCATCCAGCTGTCCCAGGAACAGGCCGAAAGTTTTTACGGCGTTCACCGCGAGCGTCCGTTCTTCAACGACCTGGTCGCCTTTATGACTTCCGGTCCGGTCGTGGTTCAGGTGCTTGAGGGCGAGAACGCCGTCGCACGCAACCGCGAGATCATGGGCGCCACGAACCCGGACGATGCGGATGCGGGCACGATCCGCAAGGAGTTCGCGGAATCGATCGAGGCCAACTCGGTGCACGGATCCGACGCCCCGGAAACGGCGGCAGAGGAAATCGCATTCTTCTTTAAAGAGAATGAAATCGTCGGCTGAACCGACGGTTTCACAGGGGTGGGGCGATCAGACTAGATGATCGTCCACCACATGAGCAGCAACACGATCGTGGTCGCGACGCCTGAATAGGTCATAAGCTTGAGAAAACCTTCCCAGGTTTTTGTACGCTGTTCGAGATTCAAGTGTTGTTCGGACATCTTCGTTCGCATCCTATTGAATTTGCGATATGACGCGTTTTATACGCGACGCGGCGGGGCAGTCAAAGCCCCGTTGCATTGAACCCGGTCAAGATTTCGGGGGGCTGATGATGTGCGCCCCGACATCTGCCGGCATTTTGACGATTGCGGTATCTCCATCGACCTGCACGCGGCCTTCGGCGATCAGCTTTACGGCCAGAGGATAGCATTGGTGTTCCACGGCAAGAATCCGTGCCGCGAGTGAATCTGTGTCGTCGTCGGGTCGTACCGGGACGGCCGCCTGGACCAGAATCGGGCCGGCGTCCATTTCCGGGCGCACAATATGAACACTGCACCCGCTCAGTTTGACCCCCGCGGTGATTGCTTGCTCATGGGCATCGATGCCCTTGAACGCGGGCAGCAGGGAGGGATGGATGTTGATGATCCGGTCCCGCCAGTGCTCCACAAACCAGCTCGACAGTAACCGCATGAAGCCCGCCAGACAGACCAACTCGACCCCTGCGTTCTGTAGTTCGGTATTGACCGCGTGGTCGAAACTCTCGCGATCGAGGAATCCACCATGTTCGACGATGGTGGTTGCCAGACCTGCGTCACGGGCGTTATGGAGGCCTTTGGCATCGGGCTTGTTGGCGACCACGAGGACGATTTCGGCCGGGTAGGCCGGGTCCGCGCAGGCCGCGATCAAGGCTTGCAGGTTTGATCCACGGCCCGAGATGAGAACGCCGAGTTGGAGCCGCGCCATCAGTTCCGCCCGAACGCCGCCTGCAGGTTCGTGAGTTGAACCGCGTTTGCCGTATCCGCGACGACGGTGCCGATCCGGGTGGCCGTCTCGCCGAACGCGGTCAGTCCGTCGATCACGCTGTCGAGCCGAACTGCGGGTACGATGGCGACCATGCCGATGCCGCAGTTGAATGTGCGAGCCATTTCTTCGTCGCTGACTCCGCCTTGATCTTGTAGCCAGGCAAAGACAGCGGGGGCGTTCCAGGCTGTGCCGTCGAGTTCAACGCCGAGACCGTTGGGGAGCACGCGTGGGATGTTTTCAAGCAGGCCGCCGCCGGTGATATGGGCAAAGGCGTGGATGTCCCCGCGCTTTACGGCGGCGAGGCAGGATTCGACATAGATGCGTGTCGGTTCGAGCAATGCCGAACCGAGGGATTGGGACGCATAGAAGGGGGCGGTGTCGCTCAACTTGCAACCGCTGGCCTCGACGATTTTGCGGACCAGCGAGTAGCCGTTGGAATGCACGCCGTTCGACGCAAGACCGATCACGGCATCACCTTCGCCGACCGGCGCGTCCGGGTCAGGCAAGCCCTGGCCCCGCTCCATGGCGCCGACCGAAAATCCGGCGAGATCGAATTCACCCTTGGCGTAGAGCCCGGGCATTTCAGCGGTCTCGCCGCCGATCAGGGCGCACCCGGCGATCGAACAGCCATGAGACACGCCCTTGATGACTTCCGTTGCCACCGCAGGTTCGAGCCCACCGGTGGCAAAATAGTCGAGGAAGAAAAGCGGCTCGGCGCCCTGAACCACAAGGTCGTTCACGCACATGGCAACCAGATCGATACCGATTGAATCGAATTGGGCGGTTTCGAAGGCTAGTTTCAGCTTCGTGCCGACACCATCGGTGGCGGCGACGAGAATGGGGTCGTTATAGCCAGCAGCCCGTGGATCAAATGAGGCCCCAAAGCCCCCAAGCGCGTCCATGGTTCCAGGCCGGCTTGTCGCGGCGGCCAGCGGCTTGATGGCGTCCACCAGCCGGTTTCCCGCCTCAATATCGACACCTGCATCCTTGTAAGATAGACCCAGAATTGCCTCCTGTGAGTCCTTCTGGCAGTTTCGTGCTAAGGCTTTGCCGAACATGCCGTGATGGGGATCCGGGCAGGCCGAATCGCATTGTTTATGTGGGTCACAATAGGTGTTTCGAGGTCATTTGCAATGCATCGCACAGCTTCCAGAAGCCACAATTTTCGCATCGCGATTTTGGCTCTTTTCGTGCTTGGGATCCTCGGGCCACTTGCGCCGGCGCACGCCCAGCAGGCGGACCTGAACGATGTATTCCTCGTCCGTGACGTCCAGCTCGACGAAACCGCCATATCGGCTTCGGCAGCTCGGAGCATCGCCCTCGAAAAAGGGCAGATCGAGGCCGCGCGACGCCTGTTTGCGCGTCTGACCCGAGACTTGCATGCGGCGAGTGTCGAAGTGGTCGATGCGCAGACCATCCGTGCATTGGTCAGTTCGCTGCAAATCGGCGACGAAAAAACCTCCGATGTACGCTATCTCGCCAAGCTGACCGTCGCGTTTAACCCGGATGCGGTCCGGCGTTTTCTGCGATTTGCCGATGTGCCTTTCGCGGAACTCAAAAGCCGTCCGGTCCTGGTGATCCCGGTCTTGCAGCAGTCCGGGCAGTATGTGCTGTGGGAGGATCCCAATCCGTGGCGCGAGGCGTGGCGAAATCATCCCGACAGCTTCGGACTAGTTCCGGTTGTCTCTCCGGTTGGGGATTTGTCTGACTATGCAGAATTGAGTGCCGAGCAGGCCGTCGATGCTGATGTGGGCGCCCTGAATGAAGCCGCGGCGCGCTATGGCGCGGGATCGGCTGTGGTGGCGATCGCGAGCATCGTTGAATCGTTCGCCGGATCCCCGACGGTCGAGATCACCGCCTCGCGGGTTGGCCGGCTGGATGAAATACCGCTGGTGTTGGCGGTGACGGGTCTGGTTGATGAGACGCCCGAAGCGCTGTTTGAGCGCGCCACCGGGGTCGTAATCACAGCACTGGACGACGATTGGAAAAGAACCAACGCCGTAACGTTTGGTGCCGCAACAATCCTCCATGCCGCGGTGCCGGTGCGTGACCTCGGAAACTGGGTAGATATTCGATCCCGGCTGGAAGTTGTGCCGTCCATTTCCGCGGTGCGACTGCTGGCGCTGACCGGAATTTCTGCCGAGATCGAAGTTGATTATTTCGGGGACGAAGAGCGGTTGCGCCGCGCGCTTGATCGGTTTGATCTGGTGCTCGAAGCCACCCGTTTTGTGCCGTCTAATGGGTCCCTCAATCCGAACGTGGCCGGGCCCATGGTGCCAAGCCACGTCATCCGCTTGCCCGCCGGCTGAACGAGCGGTCTGGTGACCCGTCAGCTGATTTTCGATCTCGGCCACCGGACGGCCCTCGGGCGTGCCGATTTCCTTGTCTCAGGCAGTAATGCTGCCGCCGTGGAGTGGGTCGACCGCTGGCCCGACTGGCCGTTGCGCGCCTTCGTAATCTGGGGCCCGGCGGCGTCGGGAAAGACCCATCTGGGACAGGTCTGGTGTGCGATCAGTGGTGCCGAGACCGTGACGGTGGAGACGGTTTTGTCAGAGGATGCCGCTACTTTGCGTGCCCGCAATGCGTGCCTGTTTGTCGATGATGCCCACCAGCTTGCTGGCGACCGGGAGCGCGAGGAAGCGCTGCTGCATCTCTATAATTATATGCTCGAAACCGAAGGCACGCTGCTGTTGGCGGCTGCCCAGGCGCCGTCATTCTGGCAGGTCGACCTGGCGGATTTATCTTCACGAATTAAAGCCATGCCCGGGGTCGGGATCGCCGAGCCGGATGACAGCCTCTTGGGGGCGTTGCTAGTCAAGCAGTTCGTCGACCGCCAGCTTCGGGTCGGGGAGGATGTGGTGACCTATCTGGTGCCCCGGATGGA
>MEHZ011485475.1_pt1 | contig 12711 bp, 14 predicted proteins | sample 897221 | NCBI WGS metagenome assembly MEHZ01 (sample SAMN05514161, study PRJNA337945) | marine metagenome | isolation source: marine surface water | place: Arctic Ocean | collected 2007-12-13 | reverse complement strand
CACACATTGTTCTGCGCTGGTGTAGTGCGATCACACAGCTTCCCCGCTCGTTCCCGAGTTGGCTACGCGGGCTATCTCATCGAGGGCTGGCATGTCGATCATGTGATTGTCGAAGCACCGATCAACGAACGATGGCAACGGTTTGACTCCGGCCTCGGCGGCCCGATGCCCAAACTTGCCGAGCTGATGGACCTCGATATCTGCGCCCCTGGCAACACTGGGATTCATGACAGCGTTTCAGCCATGGCGTACCTATCGTCGGGACAACCTCGATGTGAGCCGTCATGGCGTTGGCCCCACCAACCCTGCAGGCGTCGCCCTAAAGAGACCCACCACGACCTATGTCACTCGCCCGAGGACCTTCAGCACCTGCGAGCTAGATAGAACGCTCGATGGCTTCGATGATGCGGGCGTATCCGGTACAGCGGCAGAGATTCCCCGAGATACCGATCTGGATTTCTTCGCGATTCGGGTTCGGGTTGCGTTCGAGTAGCGCACACGCCGACATCAACATGCCGGGGGTGCAGAAGCCACACTGCACGCCACCAGCCTCGAGGATGTTGGCCTGAAGCGCGTGCATCTTGTCGTTGACCATCAGCCCTTCGACCGTACGGATCTCGCGCCCTTGGGCTTGCACCGCCAGGTACGAACATGAGTTCACCGGCTGACCATCCAACAGAACCATGCAGGCACCACATTCACAATCGTCGCAACCTTCTTTGGTGCCCGTAAGCCCAACCTCGTCGCGAATGACGCCGAGCAGGTTGCGCGTCATATCGATCGCCAACCCATATTCGGTGCCGTTCACTCGTAGCTTGACGGCAACTACAGAGGCAGTCATGACGAGGCTCCAATTCCGAGTGCATGGTTGACAGGCACAGCGATCAGCTCGCCATTAGCCCGCCGCGCTGCGGCGTCGACAGCACGTTTGGCCATGACCCCGATTGTGTGTCGCCTGTAGGTATCGCTAGCTCGCAGGTCCGAGATCGGTCGCGCCTGGGTCGAGGCGGCCTGGGCGATCAACGCCAAGGTGGCGTCGTTGAGTTGCCGCCCGGCGAAGTCAAGTTCGACACTCATGATCGTCGGCGCTACTGCAGCGAGCGCCAGGTTAAGGCCTGCGATCGTGCCATCAGCATTCAGCGTGATCGAGGCGGCCGCTCCGACAACCGCAATTTCCATAGCGCGGCGGTATTCCAGGCGTACGTAAGCGCTGGACGATCGTTCACCAGCCGGCGGCAAGAGCACAGCGGTACACAGCTCGCCAGCTGCAGCCGTGGTGGTGCCTGGTCCAGACCACAACGCTGCGATTGCCAACCGTCGCTGACCGGACTGAGATCGCAGCTCGATGGCCGCATCCAGAACGAGCAGCGGGGCTCCGGTATCCATGGCCGGTGAGCCATTCATGATGTTGCCGCCCAGCGTCCCCACGTTGCGGGTTGATGGGGAGCCCACCAACGCAGAGGCATCGGCGAGAGCTGGATAGTGCTGCACAATCGTGGCGTCGGTCATGAGCTGTGCGTGGGTGACCCCAGCGCCGATAGTACAGCCGGTGTCGTCGAGCTGCAGAACTTTGAGCTCACGGATGCGGTCGATCGCAACCAGCTTTGAGGGAAGCGTGTCAGCTCCATGACGAGCACCCACGACCAGATCTGATCCGCCTGCGACCGGGCGGGCGCCTTCGGCCAACGCGGTGACCGCTTCTTCGATGGACCGGGCGATCAAGAAACTCATGTGTTGTCTCCTGCCTCGGTCGATGTTGCCCACACTCGTTCGGCCGTCATGGGTAGCTGGCGTACGGGGCGGCCGATGACTTGGGCGATGGCGTTGGCGATGGCTGCAGCGGTTGCCACATTGGGCGCCTCGGCAAGGCCCTTGGCGCCGCGAGGCCCAACTCCTTCTCCCCCAGGCTCGATGAAACATGTGCGCACGGTTGGGGCATCAGCGGCGGTCTGCAGCTTGTATTCGACCAGACCGGGGTTCAGTTGGCGGCCTGACTCGTCGTACGTGGTGCCTTCGGTTAGTGCCTGGCCGATACCCATCAAGACCCCGCCTTCGATCTGACCCAGGGCACCCAACGGGTTCAAGATGGTGCCCGAGTCATGAGCTGCACTGACGTCGAGCACGCGGACTACACCGGTTTCGCGATCGACTCGGACGTGCGCTGCGTGGCATGAGAACTGTGGCCCGGCCCATGCAGCTACGCCTTGATCGCCCACACAATTGGTAGCCAATTCGGGATAAGGCGGCGGGGTCTCGGAGCCAGTCGCCATGAGTAGTTGATCACCTGCAGCAATACCGGCGAGCTCGATGATCGTGACCGACTTGGCTGGAGTGCCCTTTACGTAGGCGCTTCCCGCTTCGAGCACGATGTCATCGGGGTCCGCCTCCAGGGAAGCGGCTGCGAGCTCTCGGAGCTGCTGGGCGATGCGTTGCGAGGCACCCACGACCGCACGGCCGTTATTGATCAGCGTCTGCGAACCAGTGGCGCCGGTGTCATAAGGACCTGCAGCAGTGTCTTGATACACGATCTCAAAGTCGGTTGGTTCCATGCCCAGTTCCTGGGCCGCCAGGTAGCGCAATGTCATAACTGCGCCAGTCCCGCATTCTTGAGCGCCAGTCACGATCTGACCGCCCCCATCATCGTCGATGCGCACGATTGCGCCCGAAGCACCTGGGAAACTCGGCCACCATCCAACAGCCACTCCGATTGCTTCGTCGGGTCCAAGCTCTGCGCTGGGGGTGGCGTTTTCGACGGCGGCGTCGATGCAACCCTGCAGACCAATAGCGCCGTACACCTGCCCGGCAACACCGGTATCACCTTCGGCGACACCATTGAGTTTGCGGAACACAACCGGATCCATACCCAGCGCGCCGGCGACCTCATCGGTGTGTGATTCCAGCGCCCAACACGCCTGCGGAGCGGTCGGGGCCCGAACCGAGCCCGACGGCTGGCGGTTGGTGTAGATCAAGCTGGCCTCGATGTACACATGATCGATTTTATACGGACCCGCCGCGTGCATCGCAGCAAGCTGGGGAAAGAAGGCAGCGTCGGCCGCATAGGCACCATTATCTAGGAGGAGCCGACCCTTGCGAGCCGAAATCGTGCCGTTGGACCGCACACCGGTCGTTAGCTCGACGATCATGGCTTCGCGCCGACGGTCAGGCGCCAGGAACTCTTCGCGCCGGGTGAAGACAAGTTTCACCGGCCGCTTGCCCGCTCGGGCCAATGCAGCGATATGGGCTTCGAAGTGGAAGCCGCACTTGCCACCAAAGCCACCACCGAGGTGCGGAACAATGATGCGGACCTTGTTCGTGGGCATGCCCAGCGTCTCGCATACCCCGGCGCGGGCATCGAACGGAACCTGGGTACTAGTCCAGATGGTGACCTTGTCGCCCTGCCACTCGGCGAGGATAGCTCGCGGCTCGATCGGAGCTGCATGGCTGGCGTCAGCCTCGTATCGGCTGGTGATCACATGATCGGCTTCGGCAAGACCGGCTTCGATATCGCCCTTGCTGATCGACGAGAACGAGCACACATTGCGGTCTCGCACGGTGTCGCCACTGACCGCGTAGCTCTGCCAATCTTCGTGCACTAGCGGCGAATCTGGTGCCAATGCAGCTTCCAGGTCGGTTACTGATTCGAGTTCGTCGTAACGCACCACAATGGCTGCAGCGGCGGCGGCAGCCTGCTCGGCAGTCATCGCTGCGACAGCCGCCAGAACTTCGCCTTCGAAGCGGATCGTGCCGGTGGCGAACAAGGTGCGATCGGGGACGACCGGGCTGTAGTGCACATCGGGCACATCGTCAGCAGTCAGCACCGCGACCACACCCGGCATCGTCGCTGCGAACGATGTGTCAACGCTGATCAGCCTGGCGTGGGCGACCTCGGCGTATCGGAACGCAGCGAAGGCCATGCCCGTAAGCGACATGTCAGCGCCATACCGGGCGTCTCCGGTGACCTTGGCGGCGCCATCGGCACGATCAAATCGTGGCAGTTCCTTGGGTACAACAGGTGCGACCATCGCGCCGCAGCATAGTTCCGGCACGGAGGCAACGAACGTGTACGTCGTACCCGTTCGTTCCGGTGCTGCTATTCGGTGCCGAGAGCTGTGGTGAGTTTGCCGACCAAATCGGTCTCGGCCAGCTCATGGGCTGCGCGGACAGCATTCAAGATCGCTAGTGCTGACGACGAGCCGTGGCTGATCATGCACACGCCCTTGACACCAACGAGTGCAGCGCCACCCACCGATTCGGGATTGGCTCGTTCATAGAGCGGCGCCAATGCAGGAAGTAGCAGGGCTGCACCCTGTCGAGCTTCGTCGGAAGAGTCAAACGCGCCGAGCAGTGCGTCAATGATTGCCTGGGCTGCGCCTTCGAGCGACTTCAGTGCGACGTTGCCGGTGAAACCATCGGTCACGATCACGTCGACGTCTCCGCCGAGCAAATCGCGGCCTTCGACGTTGCCGATGAAGTTGGCGCCGGTGGCTTGTTGCCATTGAGACTCGCTGAGCAACGGATACGCAGCCTTGGTCAACGGGGAGCCCTTGCTGGCTTCTTCACCGTTTGACAGCAGACCGACACGGGGTACATCAATGCCAAAGCGAGCCCGTGCGTACACGGTCCCCATACGAGCAAACAGCGCAAGCAGTTCAGGGGTGCAGTCGACGTTGGCCCCAGCATCGATCAGGATGTTGGGCGTTCCGCCACCGAACATAGGTAGCGGGGTCGCAATCGCGGGCCGGCCAACACCCTTGATGCGTTTCATACGCAAGGTCGCAGCGGTCAGGGCAGCGCCAGTGTTGCCAGCCGAGACCATGCCCGAGGCACGACCGTCGCGCACCGCTTCTGCGGCGCGCACCAAGCTGGAGTCCTTCTTTGTGCGGACGCTCTTGGTCGGGTCCTCGTCCATGGCGATGACCTCGGACGCCGGAATAACCTCAAGTAAGGTTTCACCAATGGCTTCCGGCTGTCCAACGAGGACAACAGGTATACCTTCGTCAGCCGCCAGCTGCGCGCCAGCAACGATTTGTGCTGGCGCATGGTCGCCACCCATGGCATCGACCGCAATTGGGAGCATGAGTGGCTAGCGCTCTAGTCAGTCGACGTCGATGACCTGGCGGCCGCCATAGTGGCCACAGTGGCCACAGACCCGGTGAGGGACCTTGACCAGCCCACACTGCGGGCACATGCTGCGCGCTGGGGCCTGAAGCGACCAGTTTGAAGCCCGACGAGCGCGAGTTTTCGCCTTGGAGGTCTTCTTCTTTGGAACTGCCATGGGGCTCTCCCGGGTTTACGAACGACCCAGAAGACTACCCGCGGCAGACCCACTTCGGCTCTCTGATACTGACTTCTTTGCCAGATGACCCAAAAAGATAGCTACAGCAACCGAAATCGACCTGACAACGCCGTCGACATGCGGCTCAGACAGCGTTTTCGGCGTATCCGTAGCAAAGCCCTGCTACCCCATGAGGGAACGAACCAGCGGGGACCCTAAGCGTGAGCAGCTCAGACAGGATCAAGAGCGCAGCGACGAATCCGCACTACCGCTAGTCGTCGAAGGTGATCTCGGACAACGCTGCCCAGCGGGGATCAGCTGGGGGCTCGGCATCAGGCTGGGGTTCAACCTCGACGGTGGTCGGGAAGCGACTCGGGTCCGGACCGGCGCAGTCTTCGCGGCACAAGGGGGCGATAGGCAAGTTGAGCAGAACTGTCTCGCGAACCATCGGCTCGAGGTCGACGTCGTTCTCGGCCAACGGGTATGTCTCGCCCTCGATTGGTCGAAGCTGGAAAACCTCTCGCAGCTCTATATGCGTCGAACCGTCGCGAACCTCGAGACAACGCCGGCATGGGCCGGTCCAGTCCACTGTGATCGATCCTTGCGCAATTACCTCTTCGCCTGCACCCTCGAGTTGCAGGTCGAGGTGTAGCTCAGCGGCCCGCACCTCGGCGGTTTCGAGCACAACGCCGTCTGGTGGCGGAAGCGACAGCTCAAACCGCTGCCGCTTTCCAGGCTGACGCTTGAGCGGCGTGATGTCGACGATAAGAGCCGACTTGGCCACGGGCTAATACCCCTGATCTTGAGGCGGGAGCGGCGCTTGCATTGGATCACCCATGGGTGATGGCGGCTCGTCCATGGGATGTACAGCAGGTGGCTGCTGAAGCTGCTCACCCAGTTCGTCGAGCAGATTGCCTTGCAATTTGGCCCGGCCAGCTCCGACCTGCTGCAGGGTCCGTTGCAGCACGTTCTCAAAGCTTCCAAGCTTCTGGTCGCAATAGTCCTCGGCTTCAAGCCGCAGTAAACGAGATTCGGCTTCGGCGGTCTCAAGGACCTTGCGAGCACGGGCCTCGGCGGCCTTAACTACCTGGGTTCGCTGCACCATCTGCTCGGCGCGGTTACGAGCCAAAGCAACGATCTCGTCGCCTTCTCGCCGCATCTTGGCACGGAACTCTTCGCGTTCTTTAAGCAGCCACCGAGCGGAACGAAGTTCATCAGGCATGTTTGCCTGGATTTCATCGATCCGGGCAAGGACTTCGTCCTTGTTCATGGGGGAACTGGCAGACAGAGGAAGCGGACGAGCAGACTCGATCACGTAGCGAAGCTCGGCTACAAGATCGGCAACACCAGCGGGTGCACCCGGCGCAGGAGCGGCTCCGTGTATGTCATCGAATGGGTGTGGATCAGTCACTGCCGTCCATTTTGGCACGCAAACGTGCCAAAACCGGACCAGGGACCATGGAACTTACGTCACCATCGAGTCGAGCGATCTCGCGGATGTACTTCGATGCGATAAACGAACTCGAACTGGTTGCCGGTAAGAACATGGTTTCGACCCCCGAAAGCTGTTTGTTTATCTGCGCTTGCTGAAGCTCACTCTCGAAATCAGCAGCCGCTCGTAGGCCTTTGACGATGAAGTCAACCTGGTGCTCATCGGCCAAGGTCACGACAAGACCGGTGTGCATCATGGGTCGAACATTCTTGAGACCATCGAAGACTTCGGTGATGAGTGCGAAGCGTTCGGCCATGGTAAAGACGCCGCTCCCCTTCCCAGGGTTGCCTACTACCGCCACGATGACCTCGTCGAAGACCTTGGCTGCAGTCTCGACGATCTCGATGTGTCCGTTATGGATTGGATCGAAGGACCCCGGATAGAGCACTCGTGTCACGCGTTGGACTCCCTTGTCACCGCGCCGGCTTTCTCACGACCCGAAATCAGGTCCGCTGACGATAGTTACCACGGTACTTCCATAGGTGCGCTCACGTACTATTTCCCACGGCTCAGCGATCTCGATCGGATTATTTGACTCGGCTACGATCAGGCCTGCCTTGGCGGTCGCCAGCAGAGCGTCCCACTCGTCGAAGCCATAGGGCGGATCCGCCACTACGACGTCGTGGTGCCCGGCCGTCGCGATCCAGCGCATCGAATCGACGGCCACGACCGTCGCCTGCTCATCGAAGCCAAGAGTCTCAATGTTCTTTCGCACCGCAGCCAACGCGCCGCGGTCTCGCTCGACGAATGTCGCATGGGCAGCGCCGCGGCTCAAGGCTTCGAGGCCGAGCGCTCCGCTGCCGGCGAACAGATCGACGAACGAGGCGTCCTCGATCGCGTCAAGGCTGAACAGGGCGTTGAAGGTCGCCTCGCGAACTCGGTCGGTCGTTGGTCGAGTCGTCAAGCCGTCGGGGACGACTAGCCGTCGACCGCGTGCTGATCCAGCAACTATGCGCACCGCCCCAGTATGCCCGGCAGTTGCCGCCCATGGGTGCGGGCTGACAAGCTCCGCTGAGATCGCTGCCCGCCAGTAGAGTCGTGTCATGGACGTGCCTGACGAGATCATCTGTGTCGAGTGCCAGGGCACCTGCTATCGGCTGACCCAGCGGCCCGACGATGACCCCTTTCTCCCTGGTGACTTCGTGGCTTATCGCTGCCCCGACTGTGCGGAACGCTTCGACTTGGTCATGGAAGAAGACGACGACGATCAGTTGTTCTGACCGAAACGAGAAGCGTCGCCGCTGGGCTCTACACGCGGCTGGGTTCTAACGCGGTGGGCGCCAGAAGCCGCGTAACGGTGGTGAGCCCTCGACGGTGAACTCGCCTGTTTCGACGTATCCGTGCCGTTGGTAGAAGCCGTAGTTGCGCGGGTTGCTCGACTCGAGGAACGTGGGAAGGCCGAGCGCGTCGGATTCCGCATGCATCGCGCCAAGCACCTTGCTACCGAGTCCTAGGCTTTGCCGATCTGGATGGGCGCCCAGGATCCCGAGATACCAATGAGATTCCAGCGGGCGGTGTTCAGCCATTGCGGCGCTGAGCGTGCCTGTGATTGGGATGCGGTCACCTAGCTGTTTGGCGAACGCCGAGGTGAAGGGCCTTGCTTGGTCATCGCGAAGTTTCTCGTTCTCCGAAGATGATGATTCGCTTGGTGCGGTCCACAACGCAATCGCTCCTTCGTCAGCGATCGAGTGAATCACGTCGCCGGGCGTGCTTCGGGCGACGAGCATACGGGCGAGCACGATGCCGGTCTCGATTGGAATGGTGCGTTCCGTGCCATAGATCCATTGCCAGATTGGATCGTCGGCAAACGACGCTGCAACAGTGTTGGCAACGGACTCACGGGCTTCTTGACCGACGCGACGGACCTCAGACATGGGTGTCCCTGCGGACGAGAGCCCAGGTGATTCTCGGTTGCTGCGTGCGCCTTCTCGGCGCGACCAATCCAACGAGTGGGCACTTTTTGTTGACGCTCATGGCACCATCTTGGTGCATGGAAGAACCTGAACCAGCGTCCCCGTGGGCGCTTCAGCTCGCCGCCCGGGTCGAGAAGCTCAGCCCTCCGACCACGGCGGCCGTGTGTGCGGCTGCTGCGCTTGCCACAATCGCCTTGCTCGACGACGAACGTGCACAGCCTGATGGCATCTGGCACACCTCGGTGCAGACGTGGAACGGCGAAAAGATCCGAAAGATCGTTCGACGCGCTCGGGCATCGGCTTGGGAGCGCGCCCAGTCTGTCGGTGGCGTAACGGTGCGTCATGACGGCGCCGAGGTACGAGCGTTCGTGCCATCCCCAATGGACCAGGCCCCACGCGAAGTGACCAAGTTACAGATCCAGTCCACGGCACTAGACGAGGCCGCACCCATCAGCGCGCTGCCCGATCTTGCACCCTCGACCCTTGTCGTCGCGATCACGCCCCACTTTGCTATGAGCTGGGGAAAACAGGCAGCCCAGAGCGCCCATGCTGGACAGCGGGCATGGATGCTTGCCGACCCGACGGTGCAAGCTGCTTGGGATCAGGCCGAGCGGCCACTTGTGGTGTTGCACCCCGATGCTGCGTTGTGGGATGCACTTGACGACGTTGCGACGACCCGCATCCACGACGGCGGCTTCACCGAGATCCCGCCGGGCACGAATAGCTCGATTGCCTGGTTCACGCTCTGACAACAGGCGGCCTTGGCCCGTAATCTGTCCCGGACTACAACTCCGTCAGCCTGAGAACTACCTCAGTATCAGATCACACCGAACGTGCGCAGGACCTGGCGGGCTTCATCAGGACCTTTGGCGAGCCCAGCTCGGAGGCCGCCAGCGCGGGCACCGTCCACATTGATCTGGTTGTCGTCGATGAACAGAACCTGGCTCGCAGCCAGGCCCAGATCGGCGACCGCATGGTCAAAGATCTCTCGTTCAGGTTTAGCCAAGCCAAGCTCGTACGAGAGATAGGAGCGGTCACATAACGAGCGAACCACATCAGCATCCTTTTGGTTCTCCCAATGGATTTCGCTGGTGTTACTCAGCAACGCCGTGATCACATCGTTTGGCACGTCCTGAACAACGTCCACGGCTCCCGGGTACAGACCCTGGGGGAACGCAATGAAACGTTCGATAAACGCTTCGACGGTTCCCTCGAGTTCGAGCTCGCCCAAGATTTCGGCGGCGAAGTGTTCGACGCTGTAGTGGCCACGTTCGAACTGTTGCACCGCTTCGCTCAAGATCCAGGCGTTCCAGATCTCGACCGAATTCAGCGCTGAAGGTCCAAGCACATTCTCAAGCGAGTCGAGTTGCACGATGACCCCACCCATATCAAAGAGCACCGCCTTGATATTGCTCATGGCCACGATCTTAGAGACCGAGGCAGCCTTCGCCGCGGGGATTGCGCAGCAACTGACGCCTACGATGTGCCATGACCATTCTCGAAGACTTCTCGCTGACTGGCCTGCGAGCTGTAGTGACTGGCGGGGGCAAAGGCATAGGCCGAGGGATCGCCTTGTGCCTCGCCGAAGCAGGCGCCGACGTCATGGTCAGCGCACGAACCCAGAGCGACGTAGACGCGGTGGCAGCAGAGATCACGGCACTCGGGCGTGGCGGCTACGGCCACACCGCCGATGTCACCGCACCTGGGCAACTTGATGCCCTAGCGGCTGCTGCGGTTGACAAGATGGACGGACTCGACATCTGGGTCAACAACGCCGGCGGTCTGCCAGACGGGACCGCTCGTTATATGACCCGCACCGACCCCGAGCAATGGCAGGCCCAGATCGATCTCAACCTCACTGCAGTCTGGAAGGGTTGCGTCGCTGCCGCCGGGCATATGGCCCAGGGTGGCTCGATCATCAACATCTCGTCTGGCGCTGCTCGCGGCGGGCAGGTCAAGAACGGTCCGTATGGCGCGTCCAAGGCGGCCGTCAACTCGTTGACGGCAACGTTCTCGCTTGAGCTCGCCCCTAACGTTCGCGTCAATGCTGTGTCGCCGGGGCCGGTGCCAACACAGAACTTCATCGAGAGTGTTGGCTACGAGGGAGAACGCAAGGACATAATCGACAAGCAGATGCGCATTCCGCTTGGGCGAATCGGGACTGAGCGTGACATCGGCGGCGCCGTTGTCTTCCTGGCATCACCAGCCGCGTCCTGGATTACTGGGCAGGTGTTGCTTGTGAACGGTGGCCGATGACGGCCCGGGCGCTGCCCCTTGGCGTTCTCGCTACGCGGGCGACTCCCTCGTTCACCGACAAGACCGTTCCCGCCGCCCTGCGCAACGCCCATCACACAGCGGTGTGGGCGGAACTTGTCGTCGAGCAGGGCGCAGTGTTGTTTGTAGAAGAACAAGAGCCACGCTGGCAGGTGCGGGTTGTTGCTGGCGCTTCGCAGGCCATCGTGCCGAACCGCAAGCATCATGTCGAACCTGAACCGGGCGCACACTTCCATGTCCAGTTCTACAAGCAGCCCTGAACACATTTCTTTAACGGTCCAGAACTGAGCGAGCCGCTGGATCGACCACCTTGCGGTTGACCCCGCCCTGTGCTCTGCGCACCAAGATCAGTGTTGGTGAACGATTTGCAGTTCCTTGCCACCACATAGTTCTGTTCGACAGGATGCCAGTTTCGGCTAGCGCCGGTGCTGAGCGGGCTAGCTCTTGAGCAGGAAGTCGGTCTCGTCGTCGGCCAGCAACGTGTCGACCTCGGCTCGCAACCCAATGTGTGTAGCCAACGTCGGATCTGTGTCTAAGACCGAAAACGCGTCTTCGCGTGCCTTTTCGACCCAATAACGATCCCTGCGAAGCGACGCAAGCTTCAGGTCGCTGCGGCCCTTCTGGCGTTCGCCCATGATCGTCCCTTCGCCACGGAGCTCGAGATCGATTTCGGCGAGTTCGAACCCATCGGTTGAGTCGACCAAGGCTTGCAACCGAGAAACGGAGATCTCGGTCGCGCCGCTGGCGACCAGGTAACAAAACGATTGGTACTCACCACGACCGACACGACCGCGCAACTGGTGCAACTGTGCAATACCGAATCGATCGGCATCAAGAATGATCATCACCGTCGCGTTCGCGACATCGACACCGACCTCGATAACTGTGGTTGCGACCAGAGCGTCGATGCGACCTGCCCGGAACTGGGCCATGGTCGCTTCCTTGTCGGCTGGGCTGACTCGGCCATGCAGCAGGCCCAGCGAGAGGCCCTTCAGCTCATCGGCCTGCAGCCGCACATAGGTCTCTTCAGCCGAGCTCGCTTCGAGTTTGGTGCTTTCTTCGATCAATGGCGTGACGATGTACACCTGGCGGCCAGCTTCGATCTGGGTTCGTACGTGCTGCCACATCGCTGATTCAGCTTCGGGGTCAACGCCAGTCAGGTCGAGCTTGCCCTCGTCGTTTTCAAAGGGCTGGCGGATCCATGACGTTTGGATCGGAATGCGACCAACCGGCATCTCGTCAAGAACCGATACATCGAGGTCGCCGTACACGGTCATGGCAGCGGTACGAGGAATGGGTGTGGCTGTCATGACCAGCACATCGGGGACGGCCTCGCCTGCACCCTTATCTCGCAGCGCTGCCCGTTGCTCGACACCAAAACGATGTTGCTCATCGATAACAACCATGCCCAACGACGGGAAGCCGACCGAATCCTGAATCAGCGCATGGGTGCCAATCAACAAATCGATGCGACCCTCGGCCAGCCCAGCATCGATCTTGCGCCGTTCAGCGGCGCCCGTACGATTCGAAAGCAGCGCAACGCCCAAGGGACGCGTACCCATCAGCGAACCCTGCCCCTGCGTTTGGTCAACGTCGACCTCGAGCCCGTCGACCATCTCTTTGATACTGCTGTAGTGCTGTTCGGCCAGCACCTCGGTTGGGGCCATCAGTGCCCCTTGGTGGCCGCCTTGAATGGCCGCAAGCAAGCCCGCCACAGCCACGATTGTTTTGCCGGCACCAACGTCGCCCTGCAGCAG
>MEHZ011511906.1_pt1 | contig 12718 bp, 15 predicted proteins | sample 897221 | NCBI WGS metagenome assembly MEHZ01 (sample SAMN05514161, study PRJNA337945) | marine metagenome | isolation source: marine surface water | place: Arctic Ocean | collected 2007-12-13 | reverse complement strand
GACGGCGGTTATAACGGCCTCAGGATCGTCCAGAAAATCTGATCGGACAGAGAATTACACCGGAGCCACTGGGGCCACCGCTCCCTTGAGAATAGCCGCACAATGCTGTAATTCCTTAAAACATGACTGATAATCTCCCCTCCTCCGTTGATGCTGTTGTCGATATGCTGCGCGACGGAAACTATGTCGCCGACCGTTCGCTCTCGACCGCCCTCTATCTGGCACTGAAGCTCGGTCGCCCCTTGTTCCTCGAAGGCGAGGCCGGTGTCGGTAAAACCGAAATCGGCAAGGTTCTGTCTGAATCGCTCGGCCGCCGTCTGATCCGCCTGCAATGCTACGAAGGCCTCGATGTGTCCTCTGCAGTGTACGAATGGAACTATTCGATGCAGATGATCGATATCCGCATCGCCGAAGCCGCAGGACAGCAGGACCGCGAACGGATCGAAGACGATATTTTCTCGGAAAAATTTCTGATCAAACGTCCGCTCTTGCAGGCGCTCGAAGCCGATGAGTCCGGCCTGCCGCCTGTTCTGCTGATTGACGAGCTCGACCGCACGGATGAGCCATTCGAGGCGTTCCTGCTCGAAATCTTGTCCGATTTTCAGGTCACGATCCCCGAAATCGGCACTGTGAAAGCGGCCAAGCCGCCCATCGTCATCATTACGTCAAACCGGACGCGAGAGATTCACGATGCAATCAAGCGGCGCTGTTTCTATTTCTGGGTCGATTATCCGAACGCGCAGCGCGAGCTGGAAATTCTGAAGGTCAAAGTCCCCGATGCTCCGGACAAACTCACACAGCAGGTCGTCAATTTCGTTCAGCATCTGCGCAATCGCGATCTGTTCAAGATGCCGGGCGTAGCCGAAACCATCGACTGGACCAATGCGCTGATCCAGCTCGACAAGATAGATCTAGATCCCGAGACAGTAAATTCATCCCTTGGTGTTTTGTTGAAATACCAGGACGACATCGAGAAGATCCAGGGATCTGAGGCCGCGCAAATCCTCGATGAAGTGAAAGCAGGCATCGCCGCGGGCGGCTGATGGCAGACACTCCTGCAAATACCGACCTGACACCGGGCATGCAGCTGCTTGACCGGCTGGACGACAACAAGCTCGCGCCCAATATCATGCATTTCGGCCGCATTCTGCGCACCGCCGGCCTGCCGATCGGCCCGGGTAAGATCATTGACGCCACCCTGGCGGTGATGGCGGTCGGCATTCAGAGCCGGTCGGATTTTTACTGGGCGCTCCACGCCGTCTTCGTCAATCGCCGCGATCAGCACGAGCTGTTCGATCAGGCGTTCCACATTTTCTGGAAAAACCCGAAGCTGCTCGAACGGATGATGGGAATCCTGCTGCCCTCTATTGACGGTGGCGAAGAACCCATCCCCGAAGATCAGCCACTCCGCAGGTTGCAAGAGGCACTCAGCCAGCAGCAAGAAAACGAATGTGACTCAGAGGAAGAAGAGGAACAGGAGGAGGAAATCGAGCTCGATGCCGTAATGACGGTGTCCGAGCGTGAACTACTCCAGACGATGGATTTCGAGGAAATGTCGGCCGACGAGATCGAGGCTGCAAAACGCGCGATCTCTCATATGCGCCTGCCGATCACCGAAATCCCGACCCGTCGCTATCAGGCCAGTAACCGCCAGGCCCGCGTTGATATGCGCGCCACCATGCGCGCAGCTCTCCGGTCAGGTGGCGATTCCATCCCGCTCAAATTCCGCAAACGCCGCACACGTCCGCCGCCGCTGGTGATCCTGTGCGATATTTCGGGCTCCATGAGCCGCTATACGCGCATGTTCCTGCATTTCATGCATGCCGTCACAAACGATCGCGACCGGGTTCATACCTTTCTGTTCGGCACGCGGTTGACCAATGTGACGCGGTACCTGCGCCACAAGGATATCGATCTTGCCATTGAGCAGGTCACGGATGCGGTCGAAGACTGGTCGGGCGGCACGCGCATCGGTGAAAGTCTCAGCGATTTCAATCGCTTCTGGTCGCGCCGCGTTCTCGGTCAGGGCGCCATCGTCATCCTGATTTCGGACGGTCTGGACCGCGATGCCGGGCGCGGGCTTAATATGGAGATCGAACGGCTGCACAAATCCTGCCGCCGGTTGATCTGGCTGAACCCGCTATTGCGGTTTGACGGCTTTCAGCCGAAGAGCCAGGGCATTCAAGCAATCCTGCCATCCGTTGACGAATTCCGTCCGGTGCATAATCTAAGTAGTCTGGAAGAACTTATCGGCGCGCTGAACCGCCCCGGCGGCCCGCGCAAACAAGGAGTACAGGAATGGCTGACGGCAATGTAGCGACCGGCCCCTCGCTGGACGAAGATGTACTGAACGAAGCCGCCAAATGGCGCAAAGGCGGGCGCAACGTGGCGCTGGCCACCGTGGTATCGACCTGGGGCTCTTCGCCCCGCCCGATAGGCAGCCACCTGGCGGTAGATGAAGACGGCAAATTCGTCGGCTCCGTCTCCGGCGGCTGTATTGAAGGCGCCGTGGTCTCCGAGGCGATGGAAGTCATGAATTCAGGCAAACCTAAGGTGCTCGAATACGGCGTCACCAACGAACTGGCCTGGGAAGTCGGCCTCGCCTGCGGCGGGACGGTCCAGGTATTTGTCGAGAAAGTAGAATGAAACAGCATACGCTTTCCCGCCTACTCGAAGATCAGGCCGCAAAACGCGCGGTGGCGCTGGCAACCGATATGGACTCCGGCGACCAGACACTGGTCTATCTCAACGATGCGGACGGCCCCGACGGCAGCAATGCCGAAGTGCTCGCTGCTGCCCGACAGGCGATCCAGGATGATCGCAGCAAGGTCTATGATCTCAGTGGCCGGCGCATCTTTATCGAGACGTTCAATCCCCCGCTCCGCATGCTGATCGTGGGTGCCGTGCATATCGCGCAGCCGCTGTCGCGCATGGCAGCCGTCGCGGGATACGACGTCACCGTCATCGACCCGCGCGGCTCTTTTGCCACCGAGGAACGCTTTCCCGGAATCGCCCTGAACAGTGAATGGCCGGATGACGGCATGCGTGGGCTCAACCCCGACCGCCGCACCGCTGTCGTCACCCTGACGCACGATCCGAAACTCGACGATCCGGGGCTAGAAATCGCCCTGAAATCGGACGCATTCTATATCGGTTCGCTGGGCAGCCGGAAAACCCATGCAGGCCGCGTCGAACGATTTACATCTGCAGGGTTCACGGACACCGAAATCGGCCGTATTCACGCGCCTGTCGGGCTCAATATCGGCTCGATCTCACCGGCTGAAATCGCAGTCTCCATCCTCGCCCAGATCACCGAAGTCCTGCATCGCAATATAGAGGCGCGGGAAGCGGCGTGACGCCGTCGCGCCCGGCAAACGCATCATGAAATTCGGTGAAGTCGCGCTCGACGATGCAGCGGGAACGATCCTCGCCCATTCGGTGCGGCTGACCGATGGCGTCCTGCGCAAAGGCCGCCATCTCGATGCCGGCGACATCACCCGGATGCGTGGCTCCGGTCTGAGCGCTGTTACCGTTGCAGAACTCGAAGACGGCGATCTTGATGAGAATGCAGCTGCCCTGCGGCTTGCCGAGGCCATGCGCATACCGGGTCTGTCCGCCTCGGGCGGGCGCACCGGGCGGGCCAATCTGCGGGCAGAGTCTGCGGGTGTTGTGCTGATAGACGCAGAGACCATCCACCGCATGAACGCGGTCGACGAAGCTCTGACGATTTCGACCGTACAGCCCTTTGATGCCGTCTCTGCCGGCCAGGTTACCGCGACCGTAAAACTGATAACCTTCGGGCTCCCGGCAGCCACGGTCGATGCCTGTGCGGCCATCGCGCAGGCTGACGGACCACCTGTCCGTATTGCGCCCTATGACACATCGCTCAAAATCGGCCTTGTTCAGACGATCCTGCCCGGCCTGAAGGACAGCGTTATCGCGAAAGCGACTGCAACGACCGGGTCCCGACTGGCCGAAATGGGCCTGGCGATCAATTGCGAACAACACTGCGACCATGCTGTCGGCGCCGTTACAGACGCATTGGCCGAAATGTCAGCTGCCGGTTGCGATATTGTACTGGTGCTCGGTGCATCTGCCATCGTCGACCGGCGGGACATCGTTCCCACGGCAGTCACTGCTGCCGGTGGCGAGATCGAGCATCTCGGCATGCCTGTGGATCCGGGCAACCTCATGCTGTTCGCCAGACTGGACGGGATGCGTGTACTGGGTATTCCCGGTTCGGCGCGGTCTCCCCGCCTTCACGGCTTCGACTGGGTGCTGCAGCGGCTGGTCGCCGGCCTGACTGTGGCACGCGAGGACCTGACACGGATGGGGGTCGGTGGATTGCTCAAGGAAATGCCCGGCAGGCCAATGTCGCGCGAGGATGAAGATATGGCGGACGATATCCCGGAAGCCGTGAGATCCATCGGCGCCCTGCTACTGGCGGCCGGACAATCGCGCCGGATGGGCAAGGCCAACAAGATGCTGGTGGAGATCAACGGCACGCCGATGGTCGTGCATGCCGCCCGCGCCCTGATCGCCAGTGGCACCGCCCCCATCATTGTTGTGCTGGGCCACGAGCCCGCAGCGGTTGAAGCGGCCCTCAAGGGCCTGCCAGTGACGTTCGTCCGCAACCCGGAATATGCGGATGGCCTCAGCACGTCGCTAAAAGCGGGGCTCGCAGCACTGCCCGACCGCTGTAATGGCGCGGTTATTGCCCTCGGCGATATGCCGGAGGTCACGGCAGCTGACATCGAGAGCCTCATCGACGCCTTCGATCCTGCAACAGGACGTACTATCTGTGTGCCGACACATCACAGCAAACGCGGCAACCCTGTGCTGTGGGGACGCCGCTATTTTGCCGAAATGGCCGGGGTTTCGGGCGATGTCGGTGCGCGCCATCTCATCGACGAGAATGCCGACCAGGTCGTCGAAGTGCCGCGCGACAATCCTGGTATCCTGATAGATCTGGATACGCCCGAGGCTGTCGCCGCGCACCTGCGCGGCTAAATCAAATCGGGCGCGCAGGAGCGCTGTCAGGCGCAAAAAAGGCCGCCGATCCTAAAGACCGACGGCCAGTTCTGGTGCGCCCCTGACGCCAATTTTCGCAAATAACATTCCGGAGGGGCGAAAAACCAGCGTCAGTCCACCTCGTTGAGCAGCGCCCCTATCATTGCATTCTCGGTCGCAGTGACCTTGAGGTTTGCCGTATAGGCATGCTCCGCCTGGTTCAGATTCACGAATTCCTCCGCGTAATCCACGTTCGGGCGGGCAATCATGCCGTCATCGTCGGCAAGCCGGTTGCCCGGATCGTACGATTTAACGTGCGGTGGTTCGACAGACACGAATTCGGCCCGTGTCCCCCCGCCGCCATCCGATGACTGATACACCGGTACCGGTTCGTATACCTCTGGCGAGCAGCAATTACCGCCCGCCGCCCCCTCGGCTCGTTTCGGGCATCTTCGGTGAGGATCGTATTGCGTGAATTGACTATGTTCGAAGCACTGGCTTCACCCCGCTTTGCGCCCGCATCCAGGCCACTGAGTGATTTATTTATTGCGCCAAACATAATTTTATCTGTTTTATAATGGAGCAATATCGCACCATTATATTGAAACCGATTTAAAATTATTGTTTAGCTTATTTGTATTTCAATAAATCCCATTTTAATCATTCCAATATTGTTTATTAATTTACATAAAATGCTATCTGTCTGTATTTTACGTAATTCCGCCCCGCTCACCGACACGGCCTTAACCAATTGAAATAACGCGTTTTTTACATATCAGCGTCAGACTGAGCACCGAAATCAGCGTCTCGGAGTGCCTAGTTCATGAGTCCACGCCTTTTTCTCATTGCGCCGATTGCCGGACTAGCGACAGCGGGGCTCGCCACAGCACGGGATAATTTCAAGACGGGCTCCAACGCCCATACCGTCGGGCTCTATGGGTCCGCGGCCCGCCACTGGCTAACCATCGCCGAGAAAGGTTACGCGCCCGGACAGTACAATGTGGGACGGATTCTCTACTACGGATAGGGCATGCGCCGCGACAGGATCGAAGCCTATAAATGGTTCCTGATCGCCCGCGATAACCGGGTACGCCGCAGTGCGAAAGCTGCGCGGATACTGGGCGAGCGTCTGTTGCGGCACGAACGGGTCGAGGCCGTGGTTCGCGCCCGCGACTGCCAACGCGCGAAAACACGCTAAACGGCCGGTCACTCCCCGGCTTTAGACCGGACACAAAAAAGGCGGGCCCACAGCAGGACCCGCCCTTTTTATAATTGTTATAAAGGACCGTCAGGCCGCGACGGCGTTCCTGCCTGCTTCTGTCTCCAGGTAACTTTTCGGCAATTCCCGGAAATCCGTCAGTAACGAGCCGAAGCCCTCGATAATGTCGTCATAGCCGTTGGCCCGCATGGCATACCAATAGGTCGCCGTGTTGATCGCCATCACCGGCTTTTTCAGCCATTTCTCGGCTTCACCGGCCAGACGCGCCATGGCGAGGTTCGTGCCGACCTGCACGATCGCGTCCGGATTGTGCTCATTCAGTTCAACCAAGCCGTCGAGAAGTTCAGCTTCCGTGACCTGGGCGATATTCGCGGGGCTGTCGCATTTGAGACCCTTGATCGCCAGAACCTCGAAACCGCAATCTTCGAAGAACTTGCGCACGTTCTTGTCGCCGACCGGCCAGTAAGGCGTCAGCACGCAGATTTTCTTGATATCGCCATAACAGCGCAGCGCCGCCTGGCACGCGTCGGAGCCCATCGCGACCCCCATGCCGGACAATTCCTTGACGCGCTCGCGCAGCTTGATGGATTCCGCCAGACCGTCCCAGAATGTCTCGGCAGACATCCCCATCACGATGAAATCAGGGTTGCAGGTCATGACGCGCAAAATCGCGTTGTCGAACTCGTTGCGGATGTTCTCCATCAGTGCGTTGAATTCCTCATCCGAATTAACAGGCTCGTCCGGGATCCAGATACGAACGGTATGGTTTGTGACACCGCGCGGACGCATATCATCGAATTCGGGCTGAACCGATGTGTTCGTCGACGGGATAATGACACCCCAGTTTGCGCGATAGCCAAGTGAATCGGTCATTTAGGTTACTCCTGCGTGTCCACAATTTTCGCCTGCTTCGGCGCTAGTTTATCAAGTTCAACCATCACGTCGGCCAGCGACATCACATCGCCGTATTTCTGGTCGATATCGAATAGATTGGCCTCGTGCGGGCCCTTTGCCCGATCGCCCGAACACTCACGCGGCACGATAGGACGAAAGCCGTTCGACATCGCATCGACTGCCGTTGCCCGAACGCAGCCGGACGTCGTGCAGCCGGTGATGATCGCCGTATCGATGCCGCGCTGGGCAAGCCAGCCGGTCAGATCAGTGTTTGAGAATCCCGACGGATAATGCTTTTCGAGTACCCGTTCGCCGGGCCGCGGTTCCAGTTCATCAACCACCTTGGTTTCGTGGCTACCGCGCTTGAGCTTGGCAAGACCGGGCGATTTCAGGTTGAACACGCCATCTTCGCTGCCGTCCTCGGCATAGACATGGCTGGTGAACACCACGGGCATATCCATATGCCGCGCGACGGCCAGTAGTTCGGCCGTGTTGTCGATGGCGTCCTGAATATTGCCGCCGCCGAACGTATCGGGGTCGTTGAAGCCGTTGATAAAATCGATGATCAACAGGGCCGGCTTCTTACCAAAGCCTATACGGTTGCCGAAGCCCTGCTTTTCATAGACCGCGGTATCTTCGGCATCATGCGGATTTACGCTCATTTTCGCCACTCCCCGTGTTTTGAAATGATATGTGTTCAGAAACGATATGTAATACCTAGAATCAGATCATGCGAGGTATAGCTCTCGGCCTTGAGCGTTGTGACGTCGATATGCGGTCCGCTTTCGACCTCACCGAGATCAATATAGCGATAGCGGAATTCCGCATCCCAGTTCTGGGCAAACGACCAAATCACGCCGAGCGCCGCATTCCACGTTAAATTATTCGTACGCGTCACAAGCTCGGTCTTGGCGCCACCGCCGTTCGGCACACGCGCGACGTCGGAGACATTCTGCGCCCAGCCGATACCGCCGCCGGCAAACAGCGCCCAACGGTCATTCATCTGATAATCGTAATAAGAGTTCACGATCAGCGCATGGGTCGAAAGCTGGTTCTCGTAACCGGCAGAGCCCGTGACGCGGGTGTCGAAATCGAACCGTGCGCGATAATGATATTCAATCTCGGTACGGATCGGTAGGCCCTTCTTGGCCCAGTTATAGCCAACCGTCAGGCCAGCTCCGCCGACTTCATCCGAAACGTTTCGCAGCTCCAGGGCACCAGAGCTCGATGTGACATCATCGACCTGGGATACACCACCAATCAACAGGAATGAAAGGTAGTCGCCCGAATGATCCGTGGACGCGCGCTGCGCCCATGCACCTGTCGAAATCGTCAGCAATGCAAAGACGGCGACGCTGACCTTGATGAGCGCTAAAAGTTTAATTTAAATTCCCCCAACCTTTACCGACTTTCCTATCCCGGAGAGGGTAGAATGTCCAGACTAACGGCACTTGTCGTCACCCTTTGCGCCCGACCGATCGGGCCAGTGCGGGATAGCGGACACCCAGCGTCAGCCCGCGTGCCCCCATGAAAATGGCCAGCGACGCCCAGAGCCCGTCATTACCCCATAACGGCACCAGGATGTAGCAGCAGGCCAGATAAATGAGGAGCGAGACGATCATGGCATTGCGCATCGTGGCGCCGCGCGTGCCGCCAAGGAATATGCCGTCTAGCAGAAAGGGGCAAACGGCGATCAGCGGCATCGCGACCGACCAGACCAGATATTCCCGTGACGTCTCGCGCACGGTTTCGATCCCCGTCAGCACATCGATGATAAACGGGCCGGCGATCAGATAGACGAGCGTGAATCCCACGGCGACAACCATTCCCCAGAAGACCGACACCCGCACCGCATCGCGAAACGCCTTGCGGTCCCTAGCGCCGATCGCCTCGCCGCCCAGCGCCTCGGCCGAATGTGCCAAACCGTCAAGCGCATGGGCCATAAATGTCTGAAAGTTAAGCAGCACGGCGTTTGCCGCCAGCACCACGTTGCCAAAAGCCGCTCCCTGCGCGGTGAAATAGGCAAACGCCAACACCAGGCAGATCGTGCGGATAAAAATATCGACGTTGAGCGCGATCGTCCGCCTGATCTTCGATGCTTCCAGTATCTTGGCGCGCACAAACCCGCCACCGAGTTTGCGCAGGATCGGCAGAGCCAGAAACAGCCCGATCACGACCGCGACGCAATCTGCGATCGCCGTTGCAGCCGCGACCCCCGTAACACCCCAGCCGACGCCCAGCACAAACACAAGATCAAGCACGATGTTCACGCCGTTCAGCGAAAGCTGGTGCCACAGCGCCGCTTTGGTGTTCTGGCACCCGATAAACCAGCCGAGCAGCGCAAAATTCATCAATGTCGCGGGCGCACCCCAGATACGGACGAAGAAGTATTCCTGCGCCAGCGCCTCAACGTCCGGCGATGCCTCCAGGATGGAGAACGCAGCCGTCGCGATGGGAAGCTGCAGCACGATCAGGATCAGCGCGACCGGAATACCGATGACGGCGGCACGGGCCAGACAGGCCCGCACTTCGTCGGCATCCCTCGCACCGAACGCCTGCGCGGTCAGTCCACCCGTCCCCATCCGAAGAAAGCCGAACCCCCAGTAAATGAACGTAAACACCATCGCCCCGATAGCGACGCCGCCGAGATATTTCGGATCCGGCAAATGCCCTATCACGGCGGTATCGACAGCGCCGAGCATCGGCACTGAAATATTGGAGATGATGATCGGCCCGGCGATGAGCCAGACACGCCGGTGAGTATTGCGGTTCATGCCTGTTGAGTGGCGACAATACCGCCAAGCGTCAAGACGGTTTATCCGCCGGGAAAGCCAGAGAACCGTTTCACCCCATTTCACCCCAAGTCCAACCTGCGTAGAATAGCTCCCCAACAGAAGGATAATGCGCGATGGCAGAGCGGCTGAAAAAAGGCCTGATCAAGGGCGAAGACGGGCATATCAGATGTTTCTGGCCGGGCGAGCTGCCGGACTACCTGGCCTATCACGATACTGAGTGGGGGTTGCCGGTTGCCGACGACCAGCGCCTGTTCGAAAAAATATGCCTTGAAGGCTTTCAGGCCGGTCTTTCCTGGCTGACGATTCTGCGCAAGCGCGAAAATTTTCGTGAGGCGTTTTCCGAGTTCGATTTTACGCTGGTCGCCAATTACGGAAAGCGCGATGTCGAAAAGCTGGTGAAAAACGTCGGTATCATCCGTCACCGCGGCAAGATCGAATCCACCATCAATAACGCGAAGCGCGCGATAGAAATGGCGGATGAATACGGCTCTCTCGGCGCCTATTTCTGGCAGCACGAGACAGACCCAGCCAACCGGCCCAAACGGCTCGACCACACAACGCTGAAAACTTTGGGCAAGACGCCGGAATCAATCGCGCTCTCGAAGGATCTCAAAAAACGGGGATGGTCGTTTGTCGGCCCAACGACGGCCTATGCCTTCATACAGGCGATGGGCATGGTCAATGACCATATCGACGGCTGCTTCGCCCGGGACGCAACAGAGAAAGCCCGCACCAAATTCAAACGCCCGGCCTGATAATCAGACCGGGCGTTTAATCTCTGCCGTCGCAGAAGCGCCGGAGACGTTTATTTTGAAATGTCTATTTCTATAGGTTTATTTCTCTACATCAGCCGCGACGCGGAAGGTCACGATGTTGTCGGGGTCGCTGACGCTGCCATTACGGCTGGCATTGCCCTTCTTGATCATATCGACGAATTCCATCCCGGACGTCACCTGGCCCCAGATCGAATACTGGTTATCGAGATGCGGGGAATCGCCGAGCATGATGAAAAACTGGCTGTCGGCGCTGGACGGGCTCGCCGAGCGGGCCATGGAGGTTGTGCCACGGACGTGCTTTTCAGACGAAAATTCGGGCGGAATATTCTGGCCCGAACCGCCGGTGCCGTCACCGTCGGGGTCGCCGGTCTGAACCATGAAACCGTCAATCACACGGTGAAAGACGATGCCGTCGTAAAACTTCTCACGCACCAGTTCCTTGATCCGCGCAACATGCTTGGGCGCAAGGTCCGGCCGTAATTCGATGACAATGCGGCCATCCTTGGTTTCGAGGTAGAGCGTGTTCTCAAGATCCGCAGCCATTGCAGCCCCCATTGTTGTTATGAGCATCAATGCGCCTGCGCAGTATGCTCCGATAAAGGATCGTCCGATCATAATAGTGCCTCCAAAGATTTACTGGCCTTTAGATGGCCCTGTTTGGAATGGTTTTTACCTTATTCAGCCCCGTCGTCAAACCACCGAAATCGGCAGGTCCGAATAGCCGGTCAGATCACAAACTCCGACGTTGCTTCCGGTGCGTAGAGTTCTTCCGGCGTCAACTTGCGGTGCGTTACGCCCTGTTCGTCGCAATATTGCAGGAATGCCTCAATCGTCGTCCGACTCGGCTCGATGCCATAGGGCCACACGCCGTTATCCCCGAATATTTTCGATGCTGTCTTTTCGGCATTCACATAGCCCCACGGAACGGGAATCTGAGAGGCCGTAAGACCGGTCAGACGTGCAACCGAACGATCCCGCGCTTCTTCGAACGCTGTCATCAGATTGCGCGCGATCCAGGGGTATTCCTCATACACGTCACGCTTGATCGCGACCGTGTGCATAATCGGGTAAATCCCAGTTTCCTCGAAATAGGATTCCTCGACCTCACGGAAATCCGGCATTAGCCGGGTCATCGCGCCGTTTTCGAACTCATGCGGCGGATGCGCGGAGATCATGCAGTCGATTTCCCCCGACAGCAGCATCTCGGCGAGCGACTTGTCGGCAACCTGTGTGTATTTCACACCCGCCGGCAGGTTCAGGTTCGCCATCTCGACGCGGCCCGGCGCGTTGACCCCTGCCTGTACCCATTCGACCTCGTCCAGCTTCACCCCGCCCTGGTGGTGCAGCCAGCCGCGTGCATAAACGGTCGCGGTCTGTGACCATTCAGGAATGCCGATACGCTTGCCCTTCAGGTCCGTAGACTGCTTGATGCTGCCATCCGACCGGATATAGAACGCAGAATGGCGGAACACCCGGCTGATAAACACCGGAATACCGGTAATCGGCGGATTGTCCTGCGACATGATCGAGCAGTATTTGGCAAATGACAGTTCTGACACGTCCCATTCGAACGACTTAGCGAAGCGATAGAAAATCTCTTCTACCTCCATCTGCAGATGGGTAAGCTCTATCCCCTTCGGCTTGACCATGCCGGTCGCAAGATCGCGGACGTGGTCGTAATCCCAGGTCGCCATGGTGAGATGAATATCGTTATGCATGTCGGTCTCCGTTATCGGATGATTGTAAGATACAGCAGGTAATCGATAAACGCGGCGGCGCCAAGGAACGGCGCAGCGACGAAGGCAACGAAATATACCCAGGCCCAAGCGGTAAAGCCTCGCCGGAGAATCGTCTGGCCGTCTATGATCACGGATCGGTTTATCGGACTGCCCATAGGTACAAGTATAAACGCTGAAGGAACGAATTTGAATTCCCCGATCGAAATTGACTGGTCGCCCAACGGGCCGCGTTCGACAAGGTCCAGTCCGCCTGTCCCGCAGCGCTTGAACAGGCGTGGCTCTATG
>MEHZ011600971.1_pt1 | contig 12720 bp, 9 predicted proteins | sample 897221 | NCBI WGS metagenome assembly MEHZ01 (sample SAMN05514161, study PRJNA337945) | marine metagenome | isolation source: marine surface water | place: Arctic Ocean | collected 2007-12-13 | reverse complement strand
GCCCCCGCTGTTCTAAAACAGGGCCGTAGCCAAACTCAATACCTCAACCCCTATAGCGGTGAGACCTACAACCCACATTCCGATGCCTTAAGCGCCTTCTTTTCCACGGTGCGTGGCTGGCACCGCTGGTTCAACATGACCGGCGACAACCGTAGCTCGGCACGCGTTATCACCGGCGCGGCAAATCTGATGTTTCTCTTCTTGGTACTAAGCGGCATCTATCTGTGGCTACCCAAGATTTATGCCCGAACAACGCTACGCGCACGCGTCTGGTTTAACGCATCAAACAGCAATGCCCATGTACGCAACTTTAACTGGCACCATGTGCTTGGATTTTGGGCAGCTATACCGCTAGTCATTATTATTTCGACCGCCACCGTTTTTAACTACTCCTGGGCTAACAGTCTGGTCTACCAACTCGCTGGCGAAGAAGCGCCGATAAGAGGTGGCTCAGCAAGCGTGGAGGCTCCCGTGGCCGCTCCTGTGAGTCGCCTGCCCTACGCCAACTTAATCGATACGGCAAAAACCTACAGCCCAGGCTGGCGCACGATCACTCTCGCTATACCCGCTGCAGAAGCAAACTCTGCAAGTTTGACGCTTGATGAAGGTGACGGTGGGCAGCCGCAGAGACGCCATGTACTGACACTCAATGTGACCGATGGCGAGGTTATTAACTGGGCGCCTTTCACCAGCCAAACACCAGGTGCACAAGCAAGACGCTGGGTAAGATTTTTGCACACAGGCGAGGCCTTAGGACTAACCGGACAGACCATCGCAGGCATTGCTTCATTCGCTGCGATACTCATGGTTTGGACAGGGCTGGCGCTAGCACTTCGTCGCTTCCTGCGCTGGCTCGAAAAACAGAAACGAACGAGAGAGGTAGAAGCGCCTACGATCTAAAAGGGGACGGAGGGATTTATTTTTAACCAGTTATAACTGGTTAAAAATAAATCCCTCCGTCCCCTTTGTCATCTGAATCTCTTGACTCTTCTTCACCGACGTATTCAAGAAAGTCGCCTGACTGAAAATCGAGTTCCTTGCAGATTACAGCTAGCGTGCTAAAGCGAATCGCCTTTACCTTTTCCGTCTTAAGTAGAAATAAATTAGTCGCAGACAAGCCTGCACGCTGCCACAGATCCTTGCGGAAAATCTTATTCTTCGCCATTTCCGCACCTAGATTAATACGCATATCCCTGTAGGCATACTAGGCAGAGAAATCATACTTTTTAACTATTTATTTATGTTTATCACAAATTATATTACCTTTATAACGATTACTCCTCTACTGAGATTCACAACGATGCCACTCGTTCCAGAAATCCTTGATAACATCCTGTCTCTTACCGTTAAGCGTACAATTTACTATGGATAAAATGTTAAAGATCAACACGCTAAGCGCTCTATTAATGATCATAGCCACGAGCTGCGTTCCAAAAACGATTCCCATCAGTCAGGGCATTCCTTGGGAGCTTGCCGAGTACCGCAGCGAAACCATCTCCGACCTGCGCTACCATTTTGCGCTGGATATTCCGCTCTCCCCTACAGAAGCAATTAAGGGTAAGTCACGCATTACCCTTAATTGGAATGATCCCGGCGCACAGCCACTTGTTATAGATTTTCTCTTGCCGCAGCAGAGAGTTCACAGCGTCTTAGTGAATGACAAGGAAGCGAACTGGCAGCCGGTTAATGATCACATCGTCATTCCTGCATCCGCTCTGAGAGCCGGAGAGAACAGCATAGCCCTCACTTTCGAGGCAGGCGATGAAGCCTTCAATCGTCGTGAGGATTTCCTCTATGCGCTGTTCGTGCCCGACCGCGCCCATTTCTCTCTCCCACTGTTGGATCAACCAAACTTAAAGGGAAGAGTAACTTGGGAGGTGACGGTCCCGGAGCAATGGAAGGTCATAGCGAATGGGCCGGAGGCTTCAGCTAACACACAGAATGGGCGCACACATTTTACCTTTCTCCAGACGCAGCCAATGCCTAGCTACCTCTTCGCAGTAGCGGCGGGTGTGTTCGAGCGAGAGACTGCCGAGATAAACGGTCGCACCTTTAACATGTATCACCGCGAGACCGATGCAGCTAAGGTTGCGCGCAATCGCGACGAGATCTTTCGACTGCATGCAACTACGCTTAACTGGCTTGAAGACTACACGCAGATTGACTATCCATTTCAGAAATTCGACTTCGTCCTGATACCATCGTTTCAGTATGGAGGCATGGAACATCCCGGCGGAATACTCTACCGACAGGCGGGCATTTTCTTAGATGAGACTGCCACCCAGAATCAGGTGCTAGGGCGCGCCTCGCTCATTGCTCACGAAACTGCACATATGTGGTTCGGCGATCTCGTCACTATGAATTGGTTCGACGATGTCTGGACCAAGGAAGTATTCGCCAACTTTATGGCGGCAAAAATTGTGAACCCCTCCTTCCCTGAGGTTGATCACGAGCTACGCTTTCTAACTGCACATCACCCGACTGCCTACTCGGTAGATCGCACGATTGGTGCAAACCCTATTCGCCAGCCTCTTGAGAATCTGCGCTTCGCAGGCACTCTCTACGGCGCGATCATCTATCAGAAGGCACCCATCGTGATGCGACACTTGGAGAATCGCGTGGGTGAAGAGCTATTCCGTGAGGGTATTCGCGAATACCTATCCACCTACGCCTACGGCAATGCCACTTGGCCCGACTTGATTGCCATACTCGATGCGCGATCCGAACAAGATCTAGCCACCTGGAGTCAGGTATGGGTAGAGGAGCCAAATAGACCTTCGATCAACATCTTCAGAGAGGATGGAGATGTCGTTGTGCAACAGCAAGATCCAGAAAATAGGGGACGCGTGTGGCCACAGACACTTGAAATGCGCATTGGTTCGATCCATGCAAACGAGACACTAACTATTGAACTGGAGTCCGAGCCGCAACGCCTAATCGGAATGGCGAATGCAGAATTCATCTTGCCAAATGGCAGCGGGGTTGAATATGGAGAGTTCATTTTGGACCAGCAGAGTCAGGCCTATCTTGTCTCGAACGTTAATCAATTGGATACGGCCCTACTGCGTGGTGCGACTTGGGTTACTTTGTGGGACCAAGTCCTGGAAGGACGCCTCGCGCCGAGCCTGTTCCTGAAAACCGCGCTAGATGCATTGGCGATCGAGCAGGACGAGCTAGTCGTCTCAAGAATTCTTGGTTACACCCGCACTGTATATTGGAACTACCTCAGCAACTCCGAGCGTCAGCGCGTAAGCGGAGAAATTGAAAACTTACTCTGGAGCCAGGTCATGAGCGAACGCTCTCGCTCCGGTCGCTCCTCCTTCTATTCCGCCTATCGCAGCCTCGCGAACACAGATGAAGGCCTTGCTAGATTACAGCGATTATGGTCTGGCGATGAGCAAGTTACCGATCTACCACTTTCCGAATTGGAGCAGATCGGCCTAGCCAGTGGATTGGCCATAAAGGGCATAGTGAACGCCCAGGAGATCTTGTCGCAGCAAAGCGAGCGACTAGAAAACCCGGACCGGCTTGCACGATTCAAGTTCCTGCGCGATTCACTCTCGGCAGACCTAACAGTGCGAGCTGTTTTTTTCGAATCACTCAAGCTCGAGTCGAATCGCGACCGTGAGGCCTGGGTAATAGCTGGATTGAATAACATTCATCATCCGCTTCGGGCGCAGGAATCTATCGATCTGATCGCTCCAGCACTGAACATGATCGCAGAGATTCAAGCCACTGGAGACATCTTCTTCCCAGGACGCTGGCTGGACTCGACTCTTAGTGGACACAACTCCGTAGAGGCTGCGAAAACTATTAGACAATTTTTGGAAACCGCGCCCGATCTTTCACCACGATTACGGCTAAAAGTTCAGCAATCTGCAGACAGTGTGTTTAGAGCAGCGTATTTAGTTAACGGCTGGAGAGCCGATTAATCAGGCTAGAGGCTTCACCATTTTGATAACGGTATTCTCCGAGCCATTCGCAGCAGTCTCCACCCTGCGCTCAACTTCGAGATAGCCGCGCGCGAGATAAAGTGGCTCACCCGGTACAGTTGAGCCCAACTCGATAGTTTTAAAGCCTGCCTTGCTTGCTGCATCCTCGCCTAGCTCTAGTAGTAAAGTACCTATACCGCGTCGCGTCCAATCAGGGTGCGTATACATGGCGCGTATCCGCGCGGCTTCAGTATCAGGATCGCTCAAACTGTCATCGCGACCTACCGTGTGATCACCACCATATAGAGTCTTTCTCTTACCCCAGCCACCACAACCCACCAGCACCGCTTTTCCGTTATGAATAGCTTCGATCAAAAAATAGGTTCCATCGGCAATCAGGGTTTTGTCCACGCCCATCGTTTCCTTCGCCGCCTCGATCTCACTGACCGACAGAAAAGCCTTCATGTTTTCGGCAATCGATGCCTGCATAAGCTGCCTTATGACTTCTGTGTCAATTTGTTGCGCGATACGATGAGTAAATGTGACCTGAGGTAAATCTTGCGGGTCAGTCATGTTTTTGTCCGATGTATTTATTGGGGTCAGAGTAAATATCCAGTAGTTTTACTGTCCGCTATCGGCCGAAACGGGCGGTGTAAAGCGCGGACTGCCCCCTTTCTAAACGTTGATCATCATTTAACTCAAGGGCACAGGACATGAATAGGCGATAGTACAGTTAGGTTCTTAGTCGCCTTAGTTGTCCTTGGCATGCTATTCACCCTATGGGGCATACTTACTCGAAACTGCGGCTTGAGCATGCCAGCGCTAGCTGGCAGGTCTTCAGTTATATTAGACGGGTTGAACTCACAGCCAGAAGCGGACACACAATATTGGAGTTCCTATACCGTCACAAAAATCATGAAGCAGCAGTAGTACCGCTACTACCATATTTCGATTTTTCCAAAATCAGCAAAATTATTGGCAGCATTGGCAAAAACAGCCTGTACTCGTTAGGCCTGCCGACAATAAACACGGTCAGGAGATATCCTGCGAGTAGTAGTAGTATGAACTTCTGTTCTTGGTATAGATGAATCATGAACTCTCGAATACTGCTCCAGTAATAAATAGCACATCCCGACAATAAATAGGTCATAGGATTATTAAAGAAATGGACCAAAGAGATATTGTCAGACACCATAATGAGGTCGCTGTAATATTGCGCATTGGGGAATATTTTAGTGCTTAGTAGCAATTGGCAAATAAGAGGAATTGCTACAGTTATACATTTTTCCCAAATTCCTAGCAACATGTATACCGAGCAAACCAAGCCTACAAGTAATGCTATATCTGCTCTTGTAAAACTAAATAGCACCAACATTGCGTAAAAGCCTAGCTTGACGCGTACTCGAGGGCTAGGGTGACTAAAAAAGAATATAAAAATACTCGACATTAAAAGTATAAATGCAGCGATTGAACGCACACCATCAAACATTAGAAAAGGGTATATCAGTAGTAATAGGGATATATAACTGCTCGGAACACGCGATGATACCCCCCTTAGAAATAAAGCAGAGCCAAAAAGGCTTAGTGCTTCAAATAGTAGAATTGAATATTTCCAGCTTTCACCAAACCACGGACTTAATGATTCCTTTATACCAGCTAGCACTAGATAGGGAAATATCCTGTATTGATCCGGAGCACGACCAGTACCATTGATTATCGCATCCAATCCATCCCCAACCACTTTTTCAAAACCTTCTAGATGTAGCCTATACGAAGCAAAAGCTGCAAATACTGATAGCAAGCAATACAGGCTGTAGGTTCGGTACATTTTGTCATTCATCTTCAGAGTGTAACCGGTTAAATGGTGCTTTACTAAGACCATACTCACTCATATTTTTCAATTATATGCGCGGATTTTTGGAGCAACAGCCAGCTAAAAGAAAATTGGTGCCATATGCCCGCTTAGTCTCGAAAGCAGGCTTCGAATAAAGTTCGAAAACCCTCTGCTAGCGACCGATATCTTTATTCTAAATTGCAATTATAAACTGGGGTTCGTTAGATGCTGAGCCAATACGCTCATTGCCGTGTTCACAATATTGAACATCTTCTGCTTGCTGGGATTAATCCTGGACAGCACACGAATGCCTTGCACGCTGTGCTGCAAAAACTGGGCTAGCGCCTTTGTGTCGGTTCTCTGCTTGAGCTCGCCAATTTTAACCGCTCGATCTAGCTGCTTTTTAAAGAATTTCTCATTATCAATGTGAACTGTCTCGATAAATTCGGCAATCTTGGCATCCTGCAATTGCTCGATGGTAGCATTGGTAATCATACAGCCGTTTACCCGTGTTTTATCTGTCGCCCGCACAGCAATAGCATTCCAGTAGGCTTTGAAACCATGAATCGGGGATGCATCCTTCTCGATTAATGCGAACAAGAACTGGGAGTGCTCTCGATAACGCTGCAATGTCTGTATATACAATTCTCTCTTATTACCAAAAGTATTAAACAAAGAGCCTTCTGACAGCCCTGCACTTTTCGCCAATTGCTTGGTTGTCGTCGCCTTAAAGCCCTGCTGCCAGAATACATTGAGCATCTGATCCAAGGCTTCATCTACATCGAAGTGTAATATGTCGGGCATGACTCCCTTCTTGGGTCTTGAGCCACGTACAGTGTTTAGCGTGGTTATTGAGCAAAATTATACAAATTGTAGCAACATGTTGACTTTCTTTGAGTGAACACTTTAAGATTAAAATAGCTCGCTTACAAGCAGTAATACAATTACCAATAGAAATAATTCCCCGTTGTAACAATAAATTGAATGAGAGGACGGTTGAACATGTTAGTCATGCGCCATGCTAAGAGCTGCTTACTGGTAATATCCTCTACAATCCTCATCTGCGTTACGAATATAGCTCACGCACAGGAGTCTGCAGACGGCGACTCCACAGTCACCTTCCCTGCATCTTACTTCGCGCAATTTAATCCAACTACGATTAATGACATGCTGGATCGCGTACCGGGGATCGAGCTAATTCGTGCTGGCAGCGGCACCCTAGCAAGTGATGGTGATCGTGGACTGGGCTCTGAATCACCAATCTTAATTGATGGTAAGCGTCTCGCTGGCAAGGCGAATGAGGCGGACAGCCAATTGGCGAGAATCTCCGCCGACGAAGTCGACTACATCGAAATAATACGCGGCACCTCCAGTGATTTAGACGTACAGAACTCAGGCCAGATCGTCAATATCGTCTTACTCGAGTCCCAATCTCGCTCCACTATCGCCTCCGAAATGATTCTCAACTACCACGAAGACGGCACTAGCAATCCAGCCGGTTCAGTCTCCTGGAGTCGTCAATCCGGCGCGTGGTCCTACTTGCTAAACGGCCAGATAACCAACACCTACAGCCGTCAAGAAAACTTCGAAGAAAGTCTCAACGCGGATTTATCGTTAAACGAATACAGAGATTGGGATCGCATTACCGACGAAACGCAATATGCTGTTAACGCGAACCTTACCTATAGTCCCAGTGACAGCAACAGATTCGCCCTCAATCTACTCTACAACGAGAGCGAACCTGCGAATGATGTGTATCGCGTGTTCACTGACTTTAATAGCGCGACCCCATTCTCTTATCATGATAGAGAAACGCTTCCCTCTGACAACGAGAACTGGGAGATAGGTGGCGACTTTCAGCACAGATTCGGTAGCGGTAATCGCATCAAGGCCCTATTCATTGTCAACGAGAATAACAAAGCGACTCTAAGGGAGCGCTTCCGGGCAGAAACAGTCGGTGGGGCCGAGAGCCCTACTCTCTTTCTCGACACATCGAGCAGTTATCAGGAAAGAATTGTTCGCTCTTCCTACATTGCAAATTTAGGCGAAAATCAGGGCTTGGAGTTTGGCATAGAGGCTGCGCAAACCATTCAGAACTCGAACCTGCTGATAGCCGTGCCATCCTCCGCTCCGGGCAATCCACTCTTTAATGGACTGACTCCCTCGCCTCTTCCAAATGCAAATTCGACCGTAGAGGAAGCTCGCTTCGAGCCCTTTGTCATCCACAACTGGCAAATTAGCTCACGCATGTCCCTGGAAAGCTCACTCGTTGCAGAATGGTCTGAGATCACCCAAAGTGGCGACCTCAGTAATAAGCGTGATTTCAACTTTGTAAAGCCTAAGTTTGATTTGCGCTACAACATAAGCAATTCGTTGCAAGCTAAAGCATCTTTCGAGAAAGTTGTATCGCAGTTGAGCTTCGGCGATTTCTCTCGCAATACGAACGATAGCGACGACGATCAAAACACGTTTGCGGGCAACCCATCACTAGAGCCCGAAGAGAGCCTGCGCGCCGAAGTCGGTCTAGACTACCGTCTACCTAATGACGGCGGCGCAATCAATGCGCGTTACTTTTACTACGACTTCGATAATAAGATAGGCAAGATCGATATCTCGCAAAGCATTGCTAATTTGCAGTCAACGAATGGCAATGTTGGCCCAGGACAGGCCTACGGCCTGATTCTCAATTCCAGCATTCGACTGGGCTTCGTAAATCTGCCATCTGCATTGTTGACTGGCGTGTTGACTCTGCAGGAATCAGAGTTCGATGACGACCCTTTCACGCCCCGCGAACACGGTTTTAGTCCCTTCGACCGAGGCGGCCTGCGGCTCGGGTTTCGACATGATGTCACTTCGCAGAGTCTGAGCTATGGTTTTAACTGGTTATTGCTGATCAAGGACGGTCGTCGTGGATTCGACAATGACAGCGAATTCGATTTCGTTCGGCCCGATTTACTTACAGCCTTCGTCGAAAAAGTTGGCTACAGCGATTTTACCTATCGACTAGAAGCCAATAATTTCGACAACTTCCACGCTTGTGGAATTCGCTATCGCTACAATGGCTATGTAATAGACAATGATGTGAGAGAGATCGAACAGAACTGCTACACTACGGGATTAAGCGTTGCCTTCAAGGTACGCGGCACGTTCTAATTTTTAGAGCCAGAAAACTGGCAGTAGTAGAGTCAGCCAAAAATTATACACATTATTCTTCATTTTCTAGTGCCACTGCCATTTGCTGCTGGCCTCTACAAAAAAGCCTGGTTGAAAAACTATGCTCTAATGCTTGCTGGGCTATTGATCGATATAGATCATCTGCTAGCCGACCCAATCTATTATGCCGCGCGATGTAGCATTGGCTTTCATCCACTGCATACCCCGCTACCCATCATCCTCTACGTGATGTTATTAGCTCATCCAAAGACACGTGCGCTAGGCATCGGCCTGTGCCTGCATATCTTACTCGATGGCGCCGATTGCCTCATTTAGTGACGAGCAACTAGTCCGCCAGCAAAGGTGGCATCGGACAGTCGATGGTCGCCGCAATCGCTCTAAGCAACTCTGTCTCTATTGCCTGAATCTTACCATCGGCAGTTATACAGCGAACACAGGCTTTAAGTAGCGCGGGCTTCTGCAAGGGTTTTAGGTCGGCCAGATCATCTAAAGCATTGTTCAAGATACCGAAATCGATGTTACTGACAGCGATGAGCTGCAGCGATAAATCCAGAGCAGCGGCGCCGGCGGCGAAAGTCTCCTCGTTTGATATGCCATCTTGAACAGTGGAATGAGTAAGTAGTGAAAGCAATACTGAAATAGATTTTTTGCATTTCTTCAGGCTTTTTCTTCCAAAGTATGGCGCCTCATCCTTACCGAACACAGCTTCTAGGCTATGCATCACTATTTTTTGCAGCGCCCATTCCAACAAGCTCATCTTCTTATCTATCTCGACAAGGGTTTTGAAATTTCCCCTAAACAATCGGTACTGCTTCTGTGACAACTGGCGCAAACTAGAAAGCGCGATAGTAATCAACGGCAGACGTTGCTCGGCTGCCACGACCTGCGCGGACTGATACAGTTTCTGCAACTCAGCGAATACACCGACGTCTGCACTGGCTTGCAACACGTCCAGTTGCTTAGCCCGAACCGACTCATCTTTACTAAGCACTAGAAAATAGACCATCGCCCGCGCTCCCGAAGGTTCACGCGCCGCCTCCAGAAACAACTGCGGAATCTGCTTTACTAATACGTCCGCGTAATCTAGATGTTTGCCGTCAGGATTGCCCACCTGATTGATCACCGAATCTGCCAGCAAGACACCGGCGGCACCGGTTAGTATCGCCGTCGCCTTGTCTCGCTGACTCGGCCCTGCCACCTTTTCCTGCGGCCCATCAGTCGCGGTTGCAGCAAGAGCCGACCGGTCCCATTCGCTAATGTCATAGTCACCCTGCCAGCGAGGCAGAATGGCACGAATACGCTCGTCTAAGGGCGGATGAGTCGCATACAGACGACTCAATGCCGAAACCTGCCCTTCTTCAAATAACGCATGGCTGATTTCCGCACTCTTCGGATTCTGTAGGTAGGAATGATTTTGATTGCGTGCAATCTGCATCAGCGCCTGCCCTATGCCATCTGGGTTGCGGGTAAATTGCACAGCCGAGGCATCGGCCAGATATTCACGCTGCCGGCTCACCGCCGCCTTAATCAGATTGCCGAAAAATGTACCGACGAAGCCCACTATGACCAGACCCAATCCGAGGAACACAATTGCACCGGAATTTTTAGAGCGACGACTATAGGCGCCACCTCGAAGCAAATGGTAGCCGATAATGCCAAGTATCATGATGCCGTATAGCACGCCGATGAGGCGAATATTGATCCGCATGTCGCCATGCAAAATGTGACTGAACTCGTGAGCAATAACACCCTGCAACTGATCGCGACTGAGTGTGTCGATAGTTCCCCGGGTCACTGCAACGATAGCATCGCTGGGAGAGTACCCCGCCGCGAAGGCATTGATGCCGCTCTCCTCCATCAAGTACACAGGCGGAACCGGTGTTCCCGAGGCAATCGCCATCTCTTCTACGACATTGAGAACGCGCCTCTCAGCGGGGTCGGCGGAGCCAGACACTAACAGACGCCCATTCATCATCTCGGCGATGCGAGCACCGCCACCGGAGAGCGAGTGAATCTTGTAGAGGCTACCAAAAAGCACTACTGAGGTAACGATAGCCCCGATAATTAGAAACTGTGCCGGGTCAAATTGAAAGGTGGCCGTGGCCGCCATGCTCGTCATGGAGGTGGCGCCGAAAGAGAACAGCGCCATGACCAGAAGGTTTGTAACGACGATTAGCGATAACACGGCAAGAGCAAACAGTGAAATCAATTTTCCTGTATTGCGCTTAGCCGTATCCTGCGATTCAAAGAAGTTCATTGTGAGCGCCGCTTGCCTATAAAACCAAAATTTATCTTTCTCAATAACACAAAGGGAAAAACCCTCAGCCCTGTCAAAAAGAGACTTTTGGCGCTTCTTGTATGGCTTCGCTGTCTTCGAATTCGAGCAGGCTCGCGTCCGAACCATGCCCAAAGAATCCAGCCACAGCTACCGGCGGAAAAGTCTGCCGATACGTATTGTAGGCCATGACCTGATCGTTAAATGCCTGCCGTGAAAACGCGACCTTATTTTCAGTAGTGGTGAGCTCTTCACTCACTTGCATCATGTTTTGATTTGCTTTCAAGTCAGGATAGGCTTCCATAACTACGTTGAAACGACTCATCGCGCCGGCGAGCGCTCCCTCTTGGCCCATTAACTCCTGCATAGCAGCGGCGTTTCCTGGATCGGACGCGGCGGCGGCCAACCCTGCAGCAGCGGAATTACGCGCGGCTATAACGGCCTCTAGAGTTCCTTTCTCGTGCTCCATATAAGCTTTTGCCGTTTCCACTAAATTGGGAATTAAGTCATAGCGGCGCTTTAGTTGTACCTCGATCTGTGCGAACGCATTTTGGTAGCGATTCTTGAGGCTGACCAACTGGTTATAAATACCAACAATGTAGAAGAATAGGATGGCAACAACCACTAATGCCACAATCGTTGAAATTTCCATAGTCTGACTCCTTCTGAGGGTGAAATTTGCACCCGCTAAAATGGGCTGCTAACTCCATTATTCCACTTCTAAGTGCGCTTGTCCCCGTAGGATATGCCCATGCGCAAATGAGTTTCGCAGATTCTGAATTATCTGCTAAGCTGCCAAAGATCGCTCACTACTAAGAAGAAAAAATTATGAGCACTGGAATCCTCGCCCTACTATCACTTTTACCTATCATCTCCGTTGCCTTTTTCCTGGTATTGCTACGTTGGCCTGCAAGCCGCGCTATGCCTATTGCCTACGTGGTAGCCGCCGCACTCGCCTTTTTCGTCTGGCAGGTGCCTGTGAATAAAGTCCTAGCTGCCAGCGCAAATGGGCTGTGGGTAGCTGCTACGCTAATCTATATTATCTTTGGTGCCATCTTGCTGCTGAACACACTGCAGCAAAGTGGTGCTATTCGGGCCATCCGCCAGGGCTTCTCAGATATCACGCCCGATCGCCGCATTCAGGTCATTATCATCGCCTGGCTATTCGGCTCTTTTATCGAAGGATCGGCAGGCTTTGGAACACCTGCGGCAGTAGCAGTACCCCTAATGGTAGGGCTCGGTTTTCCTGCTATGGCAGCCGTGGTCGCCGGCATGATAATTCAGAGCACACCAGTATCATTCGGCGCAATGGGCACGCCCATTATGGTCGGCGTAAACACAGGACTCTCGGCCGACCCAGAGATGGCAGCCTACGCTGCTCAATTAGGGTTCGCGGAATGGGATCAATTTCTTGCGTTTATCGCGACGAAGATTGCCTTGCTTCACGCGATCGCCGGAACTTTTATTCCACTTTTTGTCGTAGCCATAATGACTCGCTTCTTCGG
>MEHZ011453242.1_pt1 | contig 12738 bp, 10 predicted proteins | sample 897221 | NCBI WGS metagenome assembly MEHZ01 (sample SAMN05514161, study PRJNA337945) | marine metagenome | isolation source: marine surface water | place: Arctic Ocean | collected 2007-12-13 | reverse complement strand
AAATCCAGAAGAAGAATTAGTAGTTGATTTTTCCCAAAAATAAGTTGGTGTACCACCACTACCACCGGAAGCAAGAGTATTAAACCAAATATTAGCAGGATTAAAACTTCCACAATTACTTTCAGGGTTAGCTATAGTACCTGCAACAGTAGGTTCTGTAATAACCGTCTTTTCAATTGCAGGAGTGTAAATTGCAGCTGAAATATCACAACGGTAGTATCCTCTTCTATACCAAGTAGTTTGTGATATAGAAGATGGATTGTAAGTAGAGCTGTTTGAACTACCAATGGTAGTCCATGGACCAGAACTAGAAGAGGTGGAGTATTGCCAAAAGTAGGTTTCTGTACCTCCACTACCACCAGAACCAGATGAAGAATTTGTTATTGTAGCTGGGTCAAAACTACCACAGTTGTTTTGAGGGTTTCCTATAGATCCTGAGCCAGTAGGTTCAGAACAAGTTGTTCTTGTTACTACTCTAAAAAAGTCACCTTTATCTCCATTTTTGCAGCGCATGGTAAAGGTTTTATTAGAATTTGTAACAGCATAAGAATCGCCCTTACTAGTTTCATAAGCTCTATTATTATTTGCAGTTGAAGGATAATAAGAACTTGAATAATCAGAACCTGTGAAGTGAAGTGTTTGTGAATGTCCAGTATACACTCCAAGTATTTCATTAGAAAAAATTACATATCCTAAATTAGAAAATCTCCAATTTGTTCCACTATTATGATTTAAATAAACTAAATATACATTAACAACATCGCCACTAGATAATGCACCACCATATTGAATGTATGAACCATTTCTATTTAATGAGTTTATTATGATTGAAGTTAGTGGTAAATTTTCTGCATCAATAGTGACCGCATTATAATCTCCTGGATCATAACCAGTTGGGGACCCATCTTGTGAGTAAAAAGCATTTGCTGGTAATCCAGTGTGTTTTTGGAACATTCCAGAGCCAACCGAAGTTATTCCGAAGGATTGGGAATTAACAGAACTAGCTAATCCAATAAATAAAAATATATATAAATATAGTTTGCGCATTTTAAATATGGCTCATATCAATTAGTGATTGCATAATTACAATTAATTAGTTGTAAGATAAATATTATTATTTTTAAATAACATCAATTAAAATATATCTTCATCATTTATACAAACTTAATAAAGGGTGTGGTTAATAGAGACCTTATTTAAAAAATGAGTAGTAAGTCAGTTGAATGAGTAGAAAAAAATAAAATAAAACTAGTTTTGAGTACTAAAACAGTATTAGTAATTAAGACTTATTAATTTACTCACCAAATCCTCATCTTTACTCAATTCTAATTTTTTTCTTAGGCGATATCTTCTGCTTTCGACAGACCTTACAGAAAGACCCATAATATCTGCCATCTCCTTTGTATTAAGGTTCATACGCAAGAAAGTACATAGCTTTAAATCGGCAGTTGTAAGGTCACTAAAAGTTCTAGTTAAGTACTCAAGATAGCCAGGATAAGCAGCGTTAAACTGATCAGAATACAAATCGTCCTTGCGCTTTTCATTGAGTATTCTATTTATAGATTTTATTAAAGGATTGAATATTGTCTTTTCCTTATCCACATTCAATAATGATGTGTAGTATTTTAAGTCTTTCAATATATTTGAAATTTGTTCGTTTTCCTGAACGATATTAGTAGAAATGGAAGCCAATTCCCTTTTCTTATGCTCTAAATCAGTTAGTGCGATTTTCTCATTTTGATTAGCAATTATCATTTGTTTATCTAAATAAACTTTTCTAGAAAGAAAATATGCGGTGGCAAAAACTAAAATTAGTATTGTAATAATAGACATGGAAATAATTCTAGACTTCTGAGACTTCTCATCTTCTATCTCTCTTTTTTTGATTAATATTTCATTTTTCGATTCTAAACCAGACAATAATTGGTCTATTTGAACACTATACCTGTAGTCCTTATTTTTTAAAATTTCATCCACAGTAATTTCTATTTCAGATGATAATCCCAATTTATTTAATACTTTAAACTTTAACTCCAAAGCTACTACTTCTTCTTTTTGTAAATTCTGTTCTTTAGATAATAGTATACATTTTTCGATGACTTTTAAGCAGTTTTCAAAATCTGAAAGCATATAATAAACATTGGCCTTTTTATTCATTAGACTCACTTTTTGAAAAGCAAATTCTCCATAATAGGATGATGCAGAATTATAAGCTTTTAATGCCTGTCTGTATTTTTTTTGATTAAATAAATATTCTCCCCTATACTCATAGCAGTTACCTACGTAATTATCGGAAAGTTTAAAAGTTAAATTATCAAAATCTTTATATTTTGAAAATGATTTCTGTTTTTGAATCAACATATTTACACTATCAGTTTTAGCTAAGTATAAATTACCTTTATCTTCCATATCCCATTTGAAATATAATTCACTAAATGATTTAAAGGAATGTGCAATGTCAATTGGATTAAAATTATTATTAAGCCTTAAGTTATATGCTTTAGTAATATTCTCTATAGCCAAATTATAATTTCTAAGTTCTATATGAACAAGCGCTATATTGTTAAAAGTTGTTGATAATCCTCTTATTTTAGGAAGTAATGAATCTATTTTAGTGAAATTAATCATACTTAATTTATATCGTTCTAAAGCTTTATCGTACTCTCCTTGTTTAAAAAAAATGTTACCAATATTTAAAGTAAGCCAAGGCTGTAGAGGGGGTTTTGAGTTGCGAAATACAATTCCATCTCTTCTAATTAACTCGTATTCATACATTGCGTCTTCTAAATAAGAAAGAGCTAGTACTGGAAGGTCTTTTTTTAAATATAACTCACCCAGTGTACTGTAAAGAAATAAAGTAAATCTACTAGGGCCTAATGGTATATACTCTTCTAAAGAATTTAAACATATAGATATAGCCAAATTTGGATCCGAGTACTTAAATTCATATATCTTTTCTTTTAATTCAGAATTGTCATCAAACTTTGAAAAAGTCCTTGCCGAACTTAAATTAGAATTGGATTGAGCTGGTACTTCAAAACCACGCATGAGTAGCAATAGCAGTATAGTATACGTAATTTTATTTCTTATTAACAGAGTAAACATACTCTAATATACAAAAAAAATGAAAATAAATGCGTATTTAAAATTTTTAATCGTGTGGTATAATATAGGATTATTTAATTGAAATAATTTTAAGTGGTGAAATTTAATTCCACAATTTGTAAATCATAATAATTATTATTTTAAATTCGCATTTTTAAAATATAACATAATAACAATGAATACAGGAATAGTAAAATTTTATGATGCTACCAAAAGATTTGGTTTTATCAAAGAAGACGGTACAGATGATGAACATTTTGTACACTCAACAGGTTTGATTGATGAGATTCAAGAAAACGATAAAGTTGAATTTGAATTAAAAGAAGGTAATAAAGGCTTAAATGCAGTTAATGTAAAAGTAATCTAATTCACTTTTTTTTGAATGAATTTAAAGCTCACCATTGGTGGGCTTTTTTTATACATTGTTTTTAAGTTCATCTAGTTCCATCCACCTGTTTAATTTGTCATCTAACAAACTGTTTAACTTCTCCAACTCTTTTCCCTTTTCGTGCATTTGTTCATAGCTGTTATTAGAATCTTTAAAAAAACTTTCCATTTCTTTTTTCTCTAATTCTAGCTTATTTATCTGCTTCTCTAAACTTTTATGCTCTTTCTTTTCATCGTAAGAAAACTTAACTACTTTTTCAGTTTTTAAATCAGGTTTTTTTTTATCCGATTTTTTATCTTTTTTTTGTTCTTTATTTACCTTTAATCTATACTCCGAATAACTTGAGTATTCATCTTTTATAATTCCATTTCCCTTAAAAATAAACAAGTGTTCGGTTAGTTTGTCCATAAAATAACGATCGTGAGAAACTAAAATTAAACAGCCCTTAAAATCCAACAAAAACTCTTCTAACTTATTCAGCGTGAGTAAATCTAAATCATTAGTGGGTTCATCTAAAATTAAAAAATTTGGGTTTTTCATTAAAATAGTAAGCAAATACAACCTTCTTTTTTCACCACCACTTAACTTAGAAACATAAGTATATTGCATATTAGAGGGAAACATAAAGTGCTCCAATAATTGAGATGCGGTAATTTTCTTACTATCGGACATAACAATAACATCGGCAATATCTTTTAAAACTTCTATTACCCTTTTATCTTCTTTTAATTGGATTCCTTTTTGAGTGAAATATCCATAAATAATGGTTTCCCCAACATTAATTTTTCCACTATCTGGCATTTCTTGTTGAGTGATAATATTTAAAAATGTGCTTTTCCCAACTCCGTTCTCTCCAATAATACCTATACGTTCTCCGTTTTTAAAAGTATAATCAAAACCACTAAGTATTTTAAGATCGTCATAAGACTTGTATACCTTTTTTAATTCTAAAATTTTGCCACCTACCCTACTCATTTTCACCTCTAACTTAAGCTCCTGCTTTATTTTTTTAGAATTAGCCTTAGTTTTTATATTTTCAAAATTATCTACTCTAGCTTTAGATTTAGTGGTTCTAGCCTGAGGAGTTTTTCTTATCCACTCTAGCTCTTTTTTTAGGAGTCTTCCCGCTTTAGACAACTCTACATTAAAATTCGTTTCCCGCTCGTCTCTTTTTACTAAAAAGTAGCTGTAATTACCTTTATGATGGTACAATTTGCCGTCTTCTAGTTCAAGAATATGATTACAAACACGATCTAAAAAGTAACGATCGTGGGTAATCATTAAAAGGGTAATGTTTTGACCCTTTAAAAACTCCTCTAACCATTCAATCATCTCAATATCCAAATGGTTGGTAGGTTCATCAAGTAGTAACATATCTGGAGCATCAATTAACAATAATGCCAAAGCCAAACGTTTTTTTTGTCCCCCAGAAAGCATTTCTACCTTAGCATCTAAGTTTACTATTTTAAATTTTGAAAGTATTTGTTTTAACTCATTGTCAAAATTCCAAGCATTGGCCTTTTCCATATTAATGGAAGCCTTTTCAAACCTTTCGGCAGTTATGTCATTATAATCATTGGTTTGCATTTCAAGTGCTGATTCATACTCCCTTATGATTTTTACAACCTCTGCATTAGAATTGTATAATAATTCGTTGATAGTGTACTTTTCGTTAAAAATAGGCTCTTGCTCTAAGTAACCAATTCTAATTCCATTACGAACAGTAACTTTGCCACTTCCGGGAACATCTTTACCTGCAATAATTTTAAGCATACTGGTTTTACCAGATCCATTATTGGCAATTAAAGCAACTTTATCACCATAATTTAATCCAAAGTTTAAACCTTCAAAAAGCACCCTTTCTCCAAAGGACTTACTTATATTTTCTACTGATAAATAATTCAAGCGATAAACATACCAATTAAATGGCTTAATAAATACTTTATTTAAAATCTGATCGGTAAAGCCATTAATTAAATCAATTTTAGCTATTAAGATATCCTAGAAATAATTTTTAGTATAAGTTTATTAAACAATTTTTTATCTACTAAAATTATCTAAATATCTTCGCCATATTATATGGTTAATTATTTTAAAAAAATATTTAGTTCCTCTAAACCTATTGTTATAGCAGGACCTTGTAGTGCTGAGTCTGAAAAACAAGTATTAGCAACTGCTCACGAATTAAAAAAACATTCCAACTTAATATTTAGAGCCGGTATATGGAAGCCTAGAACAAGACCTAATAGCTTTGAAGGAATTGGTGTTGAAGGTCTTAACTGGCTCAAAAAAGTTAAGGATGAAACAGGTCTTAAAACAACTGTTGAAGTAGCTAAAGCTAAACATGTAGAACTTGCTATAAAACACGATGTTGATATGCTTTGGGTTGGGGCCAGAACAACAGGTAATCCTTTTGCAATTCAAGAAATTGCAGATGCTCTTAAAAATACTGATATTACAGTACTGATAAAAAACCCAATTAATCCAGAACTTAATCTTTGGATTGGTGCCATAGAAAGATTACAAGATGCTGGAGTTTATAACATTGCTGCAATTCACAGAGGTTTTTTTGCCTATAAAAACTCTAAATACAGAAATATTCCTCAGTGGCAACTTGCTTTAGATTTGAAAAGGAAATTTCCTGATCTTCCTATGATTTGTGATCCAAGTCATATTTCTGGAAACAGTAATCTAATTATGGAAATTGCACAAAAGGCAATGGATATGAGTTATGATGGTCTTATGATTGAAACCCACATAGATCCTAAAAATGCATTGAGTGATAAAGAACAGCAAATTACTCCATTAGAATTAGATGAAATTTTAAACAATCTTATTGTAAGAAACTTCGATACAGATGATAAAGAATTTAAAGCAACCTTAAAACAACTTAGGATACAGATAGATGATTTAGATATTGAACTTCTAGATGTTTTAAAAAGAAGAATGCAATTAGTAGAAAAAATAGGCCATCATAAAAAGGAAAATAAAGTCACCATTCTACAAAATAACAGATGGATAGAAATGTTGAAAATAAGAACAAAATATGGCAAAGAAAATGGACTAAGTGAACATTTTATTCAGCAGCTACTTAAAGCAATTCATCAAGAATCTATAGATAAACAAAACAATGTGATGAATAATTAAATAAATATGAAATATAATTTATTGCCAAATACCAATATTAAAGTAAGTAGAATATGTCTTGGCACAATGACTTATGGAAGACAAAATACTGAGATGGATGGTCACCATCAAATAGATTATGCTCTAGAAAGAGGCGTTAATTTTATTGATACTGCAGAAATGTATCCTGTTCCTGCAGAAGCTACACGATATGGAAATACTGAAAAAATTATTGGAAGTTGGATTAAAAAAAGTGGAAAAAGAGATTCTATTGTTCTTGCAACTAAAATTGCAGGTCCCGGTGAGTACACCAAACACATTAGATCATCAGGATTTGAAAAAACTGGACTAATTGAAGCTGTAGATAATAGCCTAAAGAGGCTTCAAACTGATTATATAGACCTATATCAACTTCACTGGCCAGAAAGGTTTACCAATACTTTTGGGAAAAGAGGCTTCAAACACCTTAAAGATGAAAAGTGGAAAGATAATTTTAATGAAGTACTTCATACATTAGATGAAATAATTAAGTCTGGAAAAATACGGCATATTGGTGTTTCTAATGAAAATCCCTGGGGAACAATGCGATTCTTGGAAGAGGCTAAAAACGATTTGCCAAGAATGATTACCATTCAAAATCCATATTCATTACTTAACAGACAATTTGAAGTTGGAAATGCAGAAGTTTCCATGCAAGAAAATGTTGGTTTATTAGCCTATTCACCACTAGGTTGTGGAGTACTTTCAGGAAAGTATATAGAGAAAAAAGATTTACCGGAAAATAGATTAAACTTATTTAAAAGGTTTGTAAGATACAGTAGTAATCAAAGTACAGAAGCTGCAAAGCTATATTTAGAAATCGCAAATAAGTACCAACTTTCACTAACTTCAATGTCCTTGGCTTTTATAAATCAACAACCATTTGTAACTAGTAATATAATAGGAGCTACTAATTTAGAACAGCTTAAAGAAAATATAGATTCTATATATGTTTCTCTGAGCGCTGATGTTTTAAAAGAAATAGAAAAAGTACACGAAATGATACCCGATCCAGCAACATAATTTTTAAAATAATTGTCAGTCAAAAAATTAGCTTAATTTCGCTGAAATTTTTTGAAAAATGGAGTTTAATTTTAAAGATATTTTAACCACATCCATGGTTTTATTTGCTGTTATTGACATTATTGGTAATATTCCAATAATCATAGATTTAAGAAAAAAAGCAGGTCATATTCAAAGTGAAAAAGCTAGTCTTATTGCTGGTTTTATATTGATTATTTTTTTGTTTTTAGGAGAGCAATTATTAAGTATTATTGGTCTTGATGTTCACTCCTTTGCTATTGCAGGTTCATTAATAATATTTTTTATAGCGCTTGAAATGATACTTGGTATAAAAATATATAAAGAAGAGAAAAACCCCTTAAACGCTACAGTTTTTCCACTAGCATTTCCTCTTATAGCAGGGCCGGGAAGTTTAACAACACTACTTTCTTTGAAAGCTGCTTTTAGCAATGTTAATATTATTGTAGCTATTGTTATTAACATGATTTTTATTTATATAGTTCTTAAAGCATCTACAAAAATTGAAAAAATTATTGGCGAGAATGGAATTGGTATAATAAGAAAAGTTTTTGGCGTAATTCTTTTGGCTATTTCTATCAAACTATTTACAACCAACATCAAGTTTCTTCTTTAGTAAGTAACTATTTACAGTTTTTAATAAACTTTATTTTTTTTATGGTATAAAAATTGTTTCTTTATTGAAGAAAATATCTAATTATGAAAACAATTAAAATTTTAATAGTTCTACTTATTTCTTCTACCATCTTTAATTCTTGTGCTGTTGTTAGGCCAGGTGAGGTTGGTGTAAGACAAAAATTTGGAAGATTAAAAGGGAATGTAATTTCACCTGGACTTGCAATTGTTAATCCTTTAACTACAATACTTGTTAAAATACCTACAAGAACTGTAAATAGAGAAGTTAAACTAAACCTGCCATCTAAAGAAGGATTAAATGTAAGCTCTCAAATATCAATTCTTTACCATGTAAAACAAGAAAAAGCAATTGATATAATTAACCAAGTTGGTCCAAATTTTGAAAAAGTATTGATATTAAGCACCTTCAGATCTGCAGCAGCAGATGTTTGCGCAAAATTTTATGCTAAAGACATGCACTCTGGGAAAAGATCGATTATTGAAAAAGAAATTAAACAGCAGATGAGTAAAATTCTAGAAAATAGAGGATTTATTATTGAAGCTATCTTATTAAAAAGTATCACCTTACCATCCGGATTATATGCAGCTATTGAGTCTAAGTTAAGAGCTGAACAACAAGCCCAACAAATGGAATTTGTCTTGCTTAAAGAAACAAAAGAAGCAGAAAGAAAAAGAATTGAAGCAGCTGGTATAAGAGATGCACAATTAATTATTAAAGAAGGTATAACTCAAGGAAATATTGAATGGAAAAGCTTAGAGGTTCTTAGAGAAATAGCAACTTCAAATAATGCTAAACTTATTCTTACTGACGGTAAAACACCTGTTTTAATAAATACAGATAAATAGTTTTAAGATTAAATATTCTAAAGTTTAATTCTAGTTTTTAAAGTCAATAATTAGGTACTTATCTATTAATTAAATATTGGATTCACTTACTCAAATTGTTTTAGGCGCTTCAGTAGGTGAACTTGTTTTAGGCAAGAAAATTGGCAACAAAGCTATTTTATGGGGTGCAATAGCTGGCACAATTCCCGATTTAGATGTTTTACTTAGGTATTTTACAGACGAAATCTCTGCTACCGAAATGCACAGAGGTTTTTCACACTCTATAATTTTTGCTGTTTTGATTGCTCCAATACTTGGCTGGTTGACTAAAAAAATTCATTTTAAAATAAATGAAGTTTCTTTTAAAGATTGGACAAAACTATTTTTTTGGACTACTGTAACTCACCCACTTTTAGATGCACACACAACATGGGGAACACAGTTTTTTTGGCCATTAAATTATAGACTGGCTTATCAGAATATCTTTGTTGTAGATCCACTATACACATTGCCATTTTTATTTTTTTTAATACTTACTTTTTGCTACAAAAAAGAAAATTCTTTAAGGTCAAAATTTAATAAGATTGGACTAAGTATAAGTACTACTTATTTAGTTATTACTATTTTGTTTAAATGGGTTTCTTTCAATGAATTTGAGAAAGGGCTTAAGTCTCAAAATATTAGTTATTTAGAAATGGACACCAAGCCATCACCATTAAATTCTATTCTTTGGTCGTCCTTAATTGAAACTAAAAATGGGTACAGAACTGCTTACTATTCTTTATTTGATAATAAAGAAATAACTTATTCTAAAGAATTCTCTAAAAATCATCATTTAATTGAACCATATATGGATCAAAAAGTCATAAAACAACTTATTGATATTTCTGCTGGGTGGTACAGAATAGAAGAAGATAATGGAAAATTACTTTTCTGGGATTTAAGATTTGGTCAAATGGGTATTGATGTTAATAATTCCACTTTTTTATGGTATTACGAATTAAATACTGACGAAAATGGAAATGTATCAGCTATTAAAAGACAACCAGAAATTAAAAATTTCAGACTGGTCTTCAAAGAACTTTTTAATAGAATTAAAGGGAATTAATAATAATAATATATATGGACTTTCTTAAAGAAATAATAGGTGCAGACACTAAAGCGATACATAAAAACTTTAAAAAGAAAGAAATTATTCAAAAGCAAGGAGTTGTTTCAAAGAATGCTTTTTATGTAAAAAAAGGATTAATAAGGAGTTATTCCATTGATAAAAAAGGCAAAGAGCATATTTTTATGTTTGGTACTGAAGAGTGGATTATAGCAGATATAGAGTCCAATGTATTTAGTAAACCTACTCAACTTTATATTGACACTATTGAAGATAGTGAGATAGTTGTTTTTAGTTTAGATTATTTAAAGACTGATCAATCAACAAAAGAAAAACTTCAAAAAAATTCAAAATTATTGGCAAGAAGAATTGGTTCATTGCAACGTAGAGTTATTCAATTAATGAGTTCTTCTGCCAAAGAGAGATATGAGATGTTTTTAGAAACCTATCCTCTACTTCCAAACAGAATACCACAAAAAATGATAGCTTCCTACTTAGGAATCACAGCTGAAGCACTTAGTAAAATAAGAAGAGAATTGTAATTAATTCATTTCTTAATATAGATTAATGCACGCGGTTAATTAACTGTTCATATTTGCAAAAAATAAATCTATATAAAATGAAAACAAAATATTTCTTACTAGTATTAGTTTTAAGTTCGTACACATTTGGACTTCAAGCACAAATTCAAACAATAAATACTGCAAAATCATCTGTTAGTTGGCTAGGAAAAAAAATAACCGGACAACATGAAGGGACAATTAAAATAAAAAGTGGTTCTCTAGAAATCAAGAATAATAAAATTAGTAGTGGTAATTTTGTAATTGACATGAATACCATATCATGTTCAGACTTAGAAGATGCAGGATACAATCAGAAATTAGTTGGTCATTTAAAATCAGATGATTTTTTTGGAGTTGGAAAATTTCCTAATGCAATTCTTAAGATTAACAATAGTTCTGCTTTTTTAAACAACGTTGCATCTGTTAAAGGTCAAATAACTATTAAAGGAAAAACAGAAGATATAAGTTTTGATGTTACTAATGAAAAAAATACCTATTCTGCAAAAATTGAAATTGATAGATCAAAATTTAATGTAAGATATGGTTCAACATCATTTTTTGACACATTAGGCGATAAAGCAATTGATGATATTTTCACTTTAAATATTAAATTATTAACTAACAATTAAATATGAACACTGATAGACCAAAATGCGGATGTGGCAACACTGCAGACCCAGACGGATACTGTGATGGATCTCACACAAAAAAATAATTTTAAAGCCCTTAGGGGCTTTTTTTTGTTATAATTTTTTAACATAAAATTATATCAATAAAACTATCTTTGAATGTTTTATTAAACCTATGAAAATTCGTAAAATCATTATTATAGTAATTCTATTGCTACTTTCAGGGCTATTATTTATAGTTGGAAGCATTAGCTACGAGTCTGGAGTAAGTTATGGAGAATCTAACGCCGAGGAAATTAGAGCTTCTAAAATTAAAAATGTTAGTGCTGTAGTTTCTTCAAAATTTGCGAACGTTCAAGTAGTTTTAAATAAGACTTATCCAGTGATCGTCTCTGGATCTGGAAGAGTTATGGCAGGAACGATGATTAATATTTCTTCAGAAGTTCAAGGATTATTAAATAGCCCAATTTCTTTAAAAAAAGGAACTTCTTTCAAAAAAGGAGATTTAATTTTTAAAATCAGAGATACGGATGCAAAGCTTTCACTTGCAGCACGAAAAAGCAACTACCTAAGCCAATGGACGTCAGTATTACCAGATTTGGCAACAGACCATTCAAAACAATACGATAAATGGTATAATTTTTTTAATTCTATTACTGTAGATCAGCCGTTAGAAGAATTCCCAAACTTTACAACTTCTAAAGAAAAAAACTTTATCATTTCCAGAAAACTTTTAGCGGAATACTTAAATATTAAAAGCGATGAATACAGGTTAACAAAGTATTTTCAAGTTGCTCCCTTTAATGGCTCAATTGTAGAAGCGTATATTGATCAAGGGGCAATAGTAAATCCAGGAAGCCCAGTTATTCAAATAATAAGAGATGATGAATTAGAAATAGAAATTCCTCTTGCGGTTAAATACATGCAAAAAATTAAAATTGGAAGTTCCGTTACATTAATAGAAAATGAAATTGAATTTATGGGTAAAGTTGTACGTGTAGGTAACTTTATTAATGCCAATACTCAAAGTGTTCCAGTATATGTAAAACCAATTAATAAACTACCATTATACTATGGAATGTATGTTAAAGCAAAATTGGAGCTAAATGCATTAGAACTTGATATTAATTCTATCCCATTGGATGATTTGAAAACATTTGAAATTTTCCAAAGTGGGGCAACGTCTGGTATTTTTCAGTTTTCTTCTGATGGAATGAAGGCACACTTAAAGCACCTAAAGCCTGATAAGTTTGATGATTTAATTGCTATGAATGCTTT
>MEHZ011614049.1_pt1 | contig 12754 bp, 11 predicted proteins | sample 897221 | NCBI WGS metagenome assembly MEHZ01 (sample SAMN05514161, study PRJNA337945) | marine metagenome | isolation source: marine surface water | place: Arctic Ocean | collected 2007-12-13 | reverse complement strand
TTGAACTAGTCAGGGACTTGGACCAAATCCCACATCATCCAAGTATTTTCTTACATCAATTAAAGGAACTACCTATTAAGTTTGACAGGCAATAACAATATGAGAAATTTTCTTTCAAAGATCATTTTAATAAAATTTTTTATTTTTATAAATTTAACAGGCTCTCTGCTTTCTAATACCATTCAACCAGGCCCTCTATCATACGAAGAGATTCAAAAGGCTCTAATTTTATCTAAACCAGGTGATATTATTGAGCTTGGAGAGGGAATATTTGAATTTGAGGACGGTCTATCTTTAGATGTCAATAATGTTACAATTTCGGGCGAAGGTATCAATAAAACAATACTATCGTTTAAAAATCAAAAATCTGGAGCTGAAGGCCTAATGATTACTTCTAGCGGAGTTACCTTAAAAGATTTTGCTGTTGAGGATACAATTGGTGATGCAATAGTAGTAAAAGGGGCTAATGGTATAAATTTTCTAAGAGTTCGAACAGAATGGACGGGTGGACCTAAGGAAACAAATGGGGCTTATGGTTTTTATCCAGTTCAAAGTACTGATGTTTTGATAGACGGCTGCATTGCTATAGGTGCTTCTGATGCTGGAATTTATGTTGGTCAATCAGAGAGAATTAAAGTTTTAAATAGCATAGCGAGATATAATGTTGCTGGGATTGAAATCGAAAATAGTTTCTACGCTGAAGTGATTGGTAATTTAAGTGAGCATAATACCGGTGGTATCTTAGTGTTTGATTTACCGGATCTTCCTCAACAAGGAGGGCATCATATTTTATTAGAAAATAATATTGTCAGAAATAATGATACTGAGAATTTTGCTCCAGAGGGTAATATTGTTGGAAATACACCCAACGGAACCGGTATAATGGTTATGGCAAATCAGTTTGTTGAAATTAAAAATAATGAAATTAAGAATAACGCGACAGCAGGGATTCTTATTGCTAGCTATCAAGATGAAGCAGAAGATAAAAATTATAATCCTATAGCCAGTAATATTTTTATTCATGGAAACTCTCTAATTAATAACGGTTTCAGTGTTGATAAGATTAGGGCAAGTCCAATATCTGAAGTTACAAACGGTAAGGTCCCAGATATAATATGGGATGGCGTTGTTCCTTTTATAGAGTGGATTGGATTGAGGAGCTCTCAAAGAATAATTCTTGGTGATAATTATTCAGATTCAGATACTCCTATCTTTGCTAATTTAAAACTAATGACAAAATATCTAATCTCATCTTTACATAAAGTTGATACTAATTATGAAAATTATAGAGGAGAATTAAATCCTATTAGGCCTGTAATTTTTGAAAAGGATTAAATTAAGTGAAAATTTTTTTTAAGATTTTAATTATATCTTTTTTATCAATTAGCTCATTAAGAGCAGAAACATTTTCATTATTATCGGAATATAATTTCTTTCAAGATATTAAGGGTCAGGTTCCTAATAAAGGTATAATTCCATACCACATAGCTAATCCTCTATTTTCAGATTATACCTATAAATTTCGCTTTGTTTCAATGCCAGATAATAGCGTGGCAAGCTATAATCACGAGCAAGTATTTGATTTTCCTATCGGCGCAACAATAATAAAAACTTTTGCTTATCCGGTGGATGATCGAAACTTAAAAAAAGGTTTTCAGCTTCTTGAGACAAGACTTTTGATTCACAAAAAAGAGGGATGGATACCAGTTTCATATATTTGGAATGATAATCAGACAGATGCAGAAATAAAATTTATCGGGAAAACAATTGAGACGAGTTGGATAGATAAAAATGGAATATCTCAAAATGTAAGGTATCGAGTGCCTAATATTAACCAGTGTAAATCTTGCCACCAGATCAATAAAGTTATTAAACCTATAGGGCCGAAAGGACGAAATATGAATTTAGATTTTCTATATAAAGAAGGTCAAAAAAATCAATTAGAGTATTGGGAGTTTAATGATAGATTGACAAATCTACCAAAGAGAAAAATACCCAAGCCAGCTATTTGGGATAATGAATCATTTTCAGTTGCTGAGAGGGCTAGGGCTTATTTAGATTCTAATTGTGCACATTGCCATAGGAAAGGCGGCTCTGCTGGAAATTCTGGTTTTTATCTATCACTTGAGCAAAACGATGGCGTTGCTCTTGGAGTTCGAAAAAGACCCGTAGCAGCGGGAAGGGGTAGTGGGGGAATGGCTTACGTTATTGATCCAGGTAAACCTGAGGATTCTATTCTTTTATATAGAATGGCCTCTACTGATCCAGGTGTGATGATGCCAGAATTAAGCAGAAGTCTAAATCATAAAGAAGCTTTGCCTCTTATATATGATTGGATAAAAGAAATGGAATAAATTTATTTACTGATGGAGATTAAAATGGAAACTGGAGGGTGTTTATGTGGAAAAGTTCGTTATCAGTTTGAAAGAGAAAATGTAATTTCAGCCGGTCATTGCCATTGTATTGATTGTCAAAAAGCTACAGGGTCAGGAAAAGCTACAATAATATTTATTCCAACAAAAAGTTTACAGATCAACAAATATTTCAAAGTATATTCTGTTATTGGAACTGATGGTACTAATGTCCACAGAGGGTTTTGTCCAGATTGTGGGTCACCAATAATAAGTTATGTAACTGAGCAACCGGACTTAAGATTTATTAAGGCTGGTAGTCTAGATGAGTCGTCTTGGGTAAAGGCAGAATCAAGTTTTTGGCGTGTATCGGCAAAGAATTGGGATCCAGTTAATAAAACTCTTCCCTGCTTCGAACAGAATCCTAAATAAAAAAATGTAGAAATAAAAATGCCTTCATTTTTAAATATTATCCAAAAAACAATATTAAAAATGAAGGCAAATCTTTTTATTTAGTTGATTTTACCAGTTAAAATCGAAAGATACTCCATACTCTCTTGGAGGTAAGAAATTAACAATTGCTAATACGCCTGGTGCTTCAAAAACACTAGAAATATATCTTTCATCAGCAAGATTTTTAACCCAAAAGTTTACAGACCAATCATCACTATCTGGCGTCCACATTAAGTTAGCATCAATTAGATCTGTTTCTTGAATTGTTGATCTTGGTGTATTCAATAGGCTTGTATTGAATTTCTCATCATTATACTTATAAATCGAAGAAAGAGTCATTTCACCGTTTGCTGTTCTCCAAGAATAATCAAATCCTAAGTTAGCTGTAATCTCAGGAGCATTTTGCAATCTATAACCAGAAAGATTAGTTGAAGATCCATCGGCATTTGTATATGGAAAATCATCATATTCAGCTTCTAAAAATGTTAATGACCCATTAATCCTTAAGTTAGGTGATGGCGCAGCAAAGAATTCTAATTCAATACCCTGTGTAGTTGCATCCGCAGCATTAAGAATAGAGTTACCATTTACATCAAATCCAAGAGAATTCTTTGTAAAATAAATTAATGCCAGTTGAAGATCTTGATAATCATTCTTAAAGACATTCACGTTTAATCTCAATTTATTATCCATTAAGTCTGTTTTCATACCAAGCTCTATAGTTTCAACAATTTCTGGATCATAAGGTCCAATATCTTCGGGAATTGTAATTCTTCCGACAAAACCACCTGATTTGAAACCACGTGATATATGACCATAAGCTAGTGTATTATCTGAAATTTGATAATCTAATCCAACCTTAGCAGACCAATCAGTCCAATCATCTTTACCTTGTGCTTTAAAGTCTATACCAAAGTCACTTAAACGGTCGTCACCAAAGTAACGCCCTATACCATCAAGACTTATGAAATGAGTTACTTCTACCTTCATTTCGGTTTCTTCTTTTGAATATCGTCCACCAACTTGTAGTCTTAATTTATCAGATAAATCAATAAAACTATGGGCAAAAATTGCCTGTGAAGTTCTTTCTTGATCTTGAGCCGTTACTTGACTGAAGCCCGGTGAAGCAAATTGTGCTCTAAAGTTTTGTGTATGATAATAAGAATCTTCACTAAAATATAATCCATAAACCAAATCAATATTATCTGAAACTTCAGTATTAACTCTTATTTCTTGTGTGATTTGATCTCCATCAGTTCTACGATCTGTAGAAGCTAAGAATTCAACTGTACCATCTTGGTCAGTATATTCATGAAGATCAAATTGTTTAAAACTTGTAATTGAGGTTATTGTACCTAATGAAGTATCACTCCACACCATTTCAAGTGTAGAAGCATCAGTATTCATATCAGACATATCTTTCTCTGAGCTATTAGCTGAATAATAATCGTCTGGTGCAGTACATGGAGAACCAACAGGTAAGCAGTATCCAGTATATTGAGCACCTGAATTAGTACCAGCAATTGTTCCTGGAGCAACATATTCTGCTTCACCTGGATATGCACCCATACCAATATATGGTGATCCATTCTCAGATCTTAAAATTTCATTTCTCCAAGTAGCCTCGAATCCATTACCAGCGTCATATCTTAAAGTTGCGCGAATAGAATTTACATCGATACTTCCCATATCAGAACCATCATAAACATTTGTGACAAAACCATCACGCCCATGATGAAAGCCTGAAAGTCTAAGTGAAAGCTTGTCATTTATAGGTAAATCTGCAGCAGCTTTAACATCAAAACGATTCCAATCACCTGCAGTAACTTGAACCTTACCGTTATATTCACCTGATGGAGCCTTGGTTACTATATTAACAACACCGCCAGTAGTATTGGCACCAAATAAAGTTCCTTGTGGCCCTCTTAAAACCTCAACACGTTCAACATCAAATAAGTCAACCAATGAAGTCATATTAAAATACTGAGGAACACCATCAATCGTTACCATAACAGCGCTTCCTGCATAAGGATCAGGCTCAATAGCCCCCATACCTCTGATATTAAAAACTGCACCATGTGGAGTGTTTGCAAACTGACCAATCTGTGCGCCTGGAACTAATCCTTGTAAACTTTCAAGATTTACAACTGCCTTGTTGTCCAAAACATCACCACTTATAGCTGTTATTGCTATTGGTACTGTTTGAATATTGTCCTCTCTTTTCTGCGCGGTCACAACAATTTCTTCTAGACCATATGAATCTGGTCTAGACGCTTCTTGCGAATAAACGTTACTAAAAGGAACCAGTAAAGAGATTCCTAAAACAATTAATGATAATTTTTTCATAAACAATACTCCCTAATTTGAATATGCAAATATTTTAGCAAACTTAGTATAAATAAGTAAATAAGTATTATCGATTTAATACAAATATTATAAATTTATAATTATTGTTTATGCCTATAATTTATTATTTGTACATATTCTACCAATAAATTTATCCGCAAGCACGAGCATCTATTTTTTATTGTGCTAAGAAATATAAATTTTTAGTTTTATATTTTTTTAATTGTATTAATATTTGTACGTAACTTAAAATAGAGAAATGAAAAATAAAAACACTTTTATAAAAAATATAGATTTTATGGACCCCAAAACTCAAAGCTGTCCTTATGAGTCTTACAAGGTTCTTCGAAAAGAATGTCCAGTATATAAATTACCAGATTTAGGATTTTATATGATTACTAAATATCAAGATGGTAGAAAAATTCTTCTTGATCCAAAGACTTTTTCAAATAATCCTACGCAGCATGAAAGTTATGAAGACGAGGGTGCAAAAGCACATGCAGAAATAATAGAAAGTAACGGAGTGGGGTCATTTGTCGAAACATTGCAAAGAACCGATCCGCCGGTTCATACTAAATACAGAAAATTACTAAACAAAGCCTTTACAGCAAAAAGGGTTAAGGAGATGCAACCTTATATTTCAAAAATTGTAAATGATTTAATTGATAACTTCATTGATAAAGGTGAGTGCGAATTTGTTAGCGATTATGCCGTTCCAATTCCTGCGACAATTATTGCAGACCAACTTGGCGTTCCAAGGAAGATGCTAAAGAAATTAAAATTATGGTCGGATGCAATGATTGTTTCTTTCGGTGTAGCTTCTATTGATGATATGAAGTCTGCAGCTTATCTAGAAGCAGAGTCACAACATTATTTTGATAAAGTATTTAATGAGAAAAGAAATAATCCCACAAATGATATTATTTCTGAGCTAGTAAACCTTAAGCTTGATGGCGGTGAAAATTTATCAAATGATGAGCTCCAAGGTTTAGTTGCCCAGCTTCTTGCTGGAGGAAATGAGACAACAACCAGCTCAATAGCGCACGGACTTTGGTTGCTTTTACAGCACCCTGATCAAATGAATATACTTATTAAAAATCCTGATCTTATTTCAAATTTTGTTGAAGAAGTCATTAGATTTGAAACCCCTATTCAGGGGCTTTTTCGAACTGTCAAAGAGGATACGAATATTAACGGAGAGGAAATTAAAAAAGGAAGTGTTATATTGGTAAGGTATGCGTCATTTAATAGAGATGAGGAAGTTTTTGAGAATCCTGATCAGTTTGATATCGAAAGAAAGGATGTTGGAAAACATTTGGCTTTTGGGTCAGGTGCGCATCATTGCGTTGGAGCAATGCTAGCAAGAGCAGAAATGAAAACAGCTTTTAAGCATTTATTTGAGAGACTTAAAGATATAGAACTTTCGAGGCCTTTGCCTGAGATTCCGCATCACTCAAGTTTATATATTCATCAAATGAAAGAGCTACCAATCAAATTTTCAAAAAGGTGATATTAACTTTTTCCTAGAATTTTATAAGAAATATCATCCTTATTTTGAGTGCCTTTATACTTCAGCCCACTGAATATTTGATTAGGGTCATCACCTCTGTATTTTGTAGTTCTACTCCAATCATATATGTATTGACGAAATGAAATTCTCCAATCCCCGTCCCGACATTCATATTTGTCCAAATATCGCCCCGAGCAAGTATAATTAAAACCTTCTGATCCCCAAAACGCCAAAACATAAATTTCCCCAGTTCCCTGATTAGCGTTTACATCAATGTTATAGTGCTCATTGATTATGGTGTGAGATGTGTCTTTTAGGGTAAGATTTCCAGTTACAATATCGTTACAGAACTTTTCGTAATGTCCATCATATGTTCCATACTTAACCTCGGCATCGTCGTGAAAGGCTAACTTGAATATATCTACGTCACACCTATCACATCCTCGCGAATAAAAAGTAACCGCCTTCCTAATTGCTTGTTCAGCTAACAAAGTTTCAATGTCTTTTATTTTTACCATTTTATTTTCCTAAATATTGATTAAACTAATTTTTATAAACATATAATTTAATAGCAAATAATAGAGAGAAATATAATGATTAATAATAATAATAAAATACAAGAGCTAATCGATAGGCAGGAAATTTATGACGTCCTTATTCGATATTGTCAGGGAGTTGACCGCTGTGATGTTGATTTAATTAAATCAGTTTACCATAATGATGCCCAAGATGATCATGGCATGTTTAAAGGTAGAGGATTAGATTTTGCTGAGTGGATTGTTGATTGGGAAAGAAAAAATATCAATATGTGCCAGCATGTTATTGGCAATTTTAGCTGTGATTTACAAGGGGATGTAGCATATTGCGAGACTTACTGTATTTCCTTTAGTGCTGATAAACTAGGAAATAATGCGACAGTCTATAATAGATATATTGATCGATTTGAAAAAAGAAATAACTGTTGGAAAATTGCAGATAGATTGGTTGTCTTAGATCTCACTAGAACTGATGATTCTTCAGAACCATTTGGGGATGTCCCTGGCTGGAATTTTACTTGGGGCAGTCGTGATAAAGAAGATCCATTATATCGACGATAAAAATGCTATGATTTAATTTTAACCTCGAACTTCTTTTGGAAGATCGCCGTCCGGGTAGGGAATTGAGCTAGCTTCAAAAAAATGAGCATCTGTTTTTGGTGGATCACCAACCGCTATTTCACTTAAAAAAATTTCAATATGTTTAGTTTTTAAGTGATCTTTTAAAGACTTCAAATCTTTCCATAGCTCTGTAATTCTTATAACTGATTTATTATGAAGTTCAACGCTAAAGCCATAATCTATGCAGCCATTTTCTTGCCTAGTTTTAATTTCTAATTTTTTAACAGCTGTTTTTATAATCTAAAATTTTCTTTGTTTGTTTGCATCTTTGCATTTACTACGATCATTATTATCCCCTAACTTAAAAGCTCCCTAGACCATGCTTATAGATCTTAATTTTCTATACTAAATATATCTGATTTAATAAATATATTTATTTAGGTGGCGTCCCATTGAGATAATCATGAAGCCGTTCATGAAAAAACCTTACTCTTGTTTCTTGAGATGAAAGATAGGGTTCTTGATAGCCCCTTGATCTTACCCCCCTTCTGAGTCCATTAGTAAGCTGCCAATCTTGGTAAACCACATGATCCCAAAGATCCTCAACCCCTTTTCCATCATCATAATCACGAAAATCTAATTCAACCTCTTGAAGTTTTACTGGATTTACTTTAGTTCGACTAATAAATTCTTCATCGTAGGTATCTTTTTTGCCTATACCTGCTGAAGTTGACCTAAACTCTTGATCGTTTTCTCTACCAGTTTTCCCTATACCTTTTGCTGAGCCATCTATTGAATAACCCATATCCCAAAGATCAAAAAAACATTTTTCAGGATCTGTCGGGTGAGGAAACCAATTTAGGAGGATACAACCATCAGCTTGAACACCCATAGCGATATTTGGAAAAACAAATTGAAAAGGACTTTCTGTTAACTCTTCATCTGAGAGATTTTCATAATGGTGATAGCCTTTTTCTTTATAATTTTTTCTTTTGGCTTCTTTTAAGTCTAACCAGCCTTGCTCAGAAAGTGTTTCATAATCTTTATATTTAGATATATCTATTCCCCAGTCTTCTAGCATCATCTTAAAGGGATGGTCTTCTCCCTCAGGAATTCTATCCCGAAGAGACGGGCGACCCATTTGGATAATTCTTGCATGACCTTTTGGAAACATTTCATATCTTGACGTAAAATGATCCTGATCTATCACAGATGGGACCTGAGGATGAACAAAGCGAGTATGATAGGATTCATTAAAGTTATCGCAAAAGAATTTCCAGTTTACATCAAGCTCAACTCTTACCCATTGTGCTCTTATTTGATTTTTAAAAGTATGGTTTTTGTATATTTCTGGCAAAGGATCTAAATATTCTAAAAGCTCAGGGGCCTCTTCATTCATTGTATAAAAAATAAAGCCATCCCAAACATCAACTCTAACCTCTACTAATTTCCTTTTTCCAACCGGACTTCCATCAGGGTAATCATCTGCGTCTGGGCAACCAATTACATCTCCGTTCAATCCAAACTGCCAATCATGATAAGGGCACCTAAAGGAATCTTGTGAACTATCAAAGTTAACTAGCCTTTGCCCTCTATGGGCGCAGCTATTATAGAAACCTTTTATTGAACCATCATTTTGTCTTACAATAATTACTGATTCCGTCACTAGGTCATGAACAATATAGTCACCCGCTTCCTTGATCTGAACCTCTCTTCCGGCTATCAGCCAAACCTTGGTCCACATATTATCCCATTCTTTTTGCATGAAATCTTTAGAAAAATAACGGTCACTGGTTATTGGGTCTCCTCTAAGATTTTTATGATCTTTTCCATCAATTGCGAGATTATGTATATCTATTTTGCCCATAAAAGCACCCCTAGTAAATTATAATTTATTATTATAGTGGGAGATTATAATAAGTAAATATTAAGGTCTATAATTTGTTTCACCATGTGATGAAATATCAAGGCCTTCTTCTTCAAAACTAGGATCAATCCTTAATCCTGTAGTAGCTTTAACAATTATTATAATAATTATTGAAGCAATAACTGACCAAGCAAATACAGCAGCAATACCAATTCCTTGGACGCTTAACTGACTTACAGAGTCCATTCCTTCAGCATAACCAACTCCACCAAATCTTGTATCAGCAAGAAAAGAAACTAAGATAATTCCAAGAACTCCGCCAGCTCCATGAACAGCAAAAACATCTAGCGAGTCATCAATTCTAAGGCTGGTCTTAATAAAGGAAACTAGGATATAACAAACTATACCTGCTGAAAGACCAATCACAAGGCCTCCAATTGGTCCAACAAATCCTGATGCCGGAGTGATTGATGCAAGTCCGGCAATTGTTCCTGTTACAAGACCAATGAGTGTTGGCTTACCAAACTTTATCCAATCAATTGTCATCCACACTAATGATGCAGTTGCTGCAGAAATATGTGTAACTAACATTGCCATTCCAGCATCTTCATTTGCCGCAAGTGCACTACCTGCATTAAATCCAAACCATCCAACCCACAACATGGAAGCGCCTATCATAACTAATGCTGGGTTATGAGGAGGGTCAATTTGATTTGGAAAACCTTTTCTTGGCCCCAATGCTGCTGCTAAAACTAGTGCAGAGATTCCAGCTGTTAAATGAACAACAAGTCCACCAGCATAATCTAATATTCCTTTTTCAGCTAACCATCCACCACCCCATATCCAATGAGTTACTGGGGCATAAACAGCTATTAACCATAGACCACTAAATAATAATACGGCACTAAATTTAATTCTCTCTACATAAGCCCCAACCATGAGTGCGGGTGTAATTATAGCAAAAGTCATCTGAAACATAAAAAATACTGTTTCTGGAATATCACCGGAAAGGGAGTCCCTTTCAACACCAGAAAGAAAGGCCTTTTGAAGGCCTCCAACCCAGGGGCTTCCATCAGAAAACGCCATACTATATCCAACACCCAACCATATTAATGATGCTAAACATGCTATAGCTATACACTGCATGAGTACTGACAAAATATTTTTTGATTTAACCAATCCAGCATAAAAAAGTGCCAAACCTGGCAATGTCATAAACAAAACCAAAGCTGTTGATGTTAAAATCCAAGCAGTATTTCCTGTATCTAGCATTACTAACCCCCATTAAAGATTTTTAATATAAATATTTATAAATTTATATCTATACACATAATTTAAAAAATTAATACAAATATATAATATTTTTTGAGGGAATATATGGTTTTTAGGGATACATTAACACAACTTACACACCTTTTTTATATTTCTCTAGATGCTGGATAAACTCCTAAAATTTTAATTTCTTCAGCATAATTTGATAATTCGTCTAATGCACTTTTTACGGAATTTTCTTCACAATGTCCTTTTATATCTACATAAAACTGTGTTGCTAAAAAGCTACCATCTACCTGGTAACTTTCTAATTTTAACATATTTACGCCGTTGGTTGCAAAGCCTCCAAGTGCTTTATAAAGAGCAGAAGGAACATTGCGAACCTTAAAAACTAATGTTGTTAAGGAGTTTTTTTCTTTGATATCAGGCCTCATCTCATCACGGCTAAGTATCAGAAATCTAGTCGTATTAAAGCCTTTATCTTCCATATTTTCTTTCAAAATTTTTAGATTATAAATTTCAGCTGCCAGAGGTGATGCAATTGCCCCTATAGTTTTATCATTCAGTTCAGAAACTTCTCTTGCAGAACCAGCTGTGTCAGCGGCTACATGTGAAATTAAATTTAATTTTTCTATGGAATTCCTGCATTGACTCAAAGCCATTTCATGACTTCTTACGGTTCTAAGGGAGCTTAAATCTGAACTTTTTACACCCATAAGTGTATGCTGAATTTCTAAAAAGAATTCACCGACAATTTTAAGCCCAGAGGTTGGCATGAGTCTATGAATATCAGCAACGCGCCCTGCAATAGAATTTTCTATAGGAATCATTCCAAAATCATTACTACCATTTATAATTTTATTAAAAGCTTGATCAAATGTTCCACAAGCAACGGATTTTAATTTTTGATCGAATAGCTCGCATGCGATATGAGAATTCGCACCTGGCTCACCTTGATAGATTATTGTTTTGGTCATTTTATTCACTCAGTTCTTTTCTTACATTATATAAATCATCTTCAGTATCAACACCAATTGGAATTTCATTAATTATATCTATTGCTATCTTCATTTTATTATCTAGAGCCCTTAGTTGCTCAAGCTTAAGAGACTTTTCTCTTTTTGATTGCTTAGTCTTAATAAATTTTTCCAAAGAATATCTTTTATAACCATAGATACCTAGGTGATGATAAAGTTTTTTTGGATCATAGCCTTTTGGGGATCTTATGAAATCATCAGCATACAAAGGTTTATCATTATTTTTAACATAAGCTTTCACTACATTTAAATCTTCGAGCTCAGCCCTATCTTTAATTTTTCCACCTAAAGTTGATATATCAGCCTCTTGATTATCTTCTATTAGTTTAAATGTTAATTTAATTAAATTAGGATCAATGGTTGGGAGATCACCTTGTAAATTGACAATATTTTTGTACTTTAAATCATTATCAAAAATGTTTAATGCTTCATATATTCTGTCTGATCCAGAAGGATGATTTGGGTTTGTCATAATGGCTTTTGCTCCATATGATTCTACAATATCCTGTATCTCTTTATTTGATGTTGCAACAACAACATCGCCGCATGCGGACTCTAACCCTCTATTAAGAACATGAATAATCATAGGAGTTCCGTCAATATCTGCCAGAGGTTTATTTGGTAATCTCGTAGATTCTAATCTAGCCGGTATTATTATTAAGTTACTCATGTGGCTATTCTAATCAATTAATTTTAATTAGCACTAAATATAAAAATACAAATTTATCTAGTAAATTTTTTTAAAGATGTTATACAAATTTCGCTGGAACAAAACATATGAATTTTAATCAAATAATTATCCAAATAACTAAGGTATCTAT
>MEHZ011555214.1_pt1 | contig 12768 bp, 12 predicted proteins | sample 897221 | NCBI WGS metagenome assembly MEHZ01 (sample SAMN05514161, study PRJNA337945) | marine metagenome | isolation source: marine surface water | place: Arctic Ocean | collected 2007-12-13 | reverse complement strand
TGCTACAGTCAAAAAATTAGGAATCACAGAGATACATGAATTGTATTACCTAGAAGAGGACAAGATAGCAGAGTTACTGGGATCAGAAAAATTGGCAGAAAAACTTTTTTCAGAATTACTAAACTCACATGACGCACCCCTCAACCGACTTCTCCCAGCCTTTGGCATACCTCTTATTGGACAGACAGCTACAAAGAAACTAGCATTAGTTTGTAAAAGTCTGGAAGATATTGATTATGACACTTGTATACAGGCAGGACTCGGCCCAAAAAGCTCCGCAAGCTTGTGTGATTATATTCTGTATGAAAGCCATAGCCTAGCAAAATTGCCTCACGATTTTAAGTTCGTAGAGGTAAAAGCAAGAGCTTCAACCCAAGGAGTAGTTTGTATAACAGGAAAGTTGAGCAGCTACAAAACTAAGGCGCAAGCAACTACTGTATTAAACGAACTTGGATATGAAGTTAAATCAACCGTAACTAAAGATGTAACGATTCTTGTCAATGAAAGTGGCATAGAATCTGCGAAAGTCAAGAAGGCTCGCGAGTCTGGTGTTACAATAATAACAAATCTTTCACAATTTATTGGAGAATAACCTATGGCTACTTTACCTAAGTGGACCGATGAGCGTACCGACCAGCTCACTAACTTTGTCGGAGACGAGACTCCTGTCTCACAATCAACTGTTATTGAAGCAGCAGAGACTATGGACACAACCAGTCGTTCAGTTTCTAGCAAACTTCGAAAAATGGGCTATGATGTAGAGCTTGCCTCTTCCACCGCAGTCCGTGCTTACTCAGAAGAGCAGGAAGCTATTCTTGAGTCATTTGTTACTGAAAATTCAGGAACATATACGTATGCAGAAATTGCTGCAAACTTTCAAGATGGTGCATTTACAGCTAAATCTATTCAAGGCAAGATTTTGTCGATGGAATTGACGGATCATGTTAAAGCTGCTCCTGTTGCCACCCCCGTTAGAACCTACACCGCAGATGAAGAAGCTGTTTTTATTAAAATGGTAAATGATGGCGCGTTCGTAGAGGCTATTGCTGAAGCAATGTCACGCTCAGTTAATTCAGTACGAGGCAAAGCCCTTAGCCTACTTCGTTCTGGTGATATTGATGCTATTCCTCGTCAAGAGTTCACCAAGTCTAGTTCTGCGTCTGATCCTTTAGCTACTATCAACAATATTGGTGAAATGACTGTTGAAGCTATTGCAGAGCACATCGGCAAAACTACTCGTGGTGTAAAAACCATGCTTACTCGTCGTAGTCTTACTGCAGCAGACTATGATGGTGCTGCTAAAAGCGCAAAAGCAGCAGGCTAGTTTTTTATCACTACTTAATACTCGGTGGTCTTAGGGGCAGGGCTTGTATAGTCTGCCCTACTTTATCTGTAGGAATCTAAATAGTTGAATATCTCCAGTGCGTTAATAAAGCAAGTCCTTTCTCTCCAAGACTTCGAAACTTGGACCTTGACGCACAAACATTATCTTTCACCAGAATATCATAGTTTATATACAGCAATAGATAAACATTGTGAAGACTTCCATAGACTTCCTAGCATGGAGGATCTTCAGTATGGTATTAGAGATAGTGCTACTAAAGAAAAACTATATGCTATAGATAAAATAGACGTAGACGTAGACAGCAAACTACTTCTTGAGTATCTTAAAAACGAATATACACAAAACGAGATACTGCGCTCTTTAGAGAAATACATCGATCACTCTATTGCTTTTGAAAACGCAGAGCAATCTTTATCTGTTTTGCATGATATCGTTCTTGATGTTGAAAATAAAGTAGACTTACAGCCTCCCTCTGAGAGTATGCAAAGCATAACTCTACATGAGTCCGATGATGATATAAACAAATATATTGCACTAGGATTAAATACTGATTATGACTCAGAGATAATGTTTTCTCCTAGAGATTTGGTTATGGTTGGAGGAAAAAGAGGTGCAGGTAAGTCTATAATTTGTGCCAATTTAGCTAACAATGTATATGATGCGGGCAAGACTGCTCTATACTTTACTATTGAAATGGACAGCAGGTCAATTCTTCAGCGTTGTTGTGCTATTGCTACAGGCATATCCTTCTCAAGAATACGAACAAAAAATTTAAACAATACAGAATGGGAACAGATCGCAACTTGGTGGGCAAACAGATTCCAAAATGGACAAGAAAAGCTAGAGAAATATAAAGAAACACGTAGTTTTGATGATCTTCATAAAGACCTGAAGGTAAATGATATTATAAAACCAGATAATAATATTGACATTATATATGATCCTACATTAACTTTGTCTAAAATAAAAGCAGAGCTAGACAAGAAAACTAAAACAGGAAATGTAGGTATGGTAATAGTAGATTATATCAATCAAGTAAAAAGAAACTCTGCCCCAACTAGGGCAGGTCAATATGACTGGTCTGAGCAAATAGAAGTTAGTAAAGCACTAAAAGCTATGGCACAAGAGTATGAAACAGCAGTATTTACTCCTTATCAAACCGATGCAAGTGGCGAAGCCCGCTTCGCAAAAGGCATACTCGATGCAGCAGACGCTGCTTTTACCTTGGAGCCTTGGGATCAAGAAGACCAATGTATAACTTTAAATTGTGTTAAAATGAGAAATGCCTCCGAGAGATCCTTTACTTCAGACATGAACTGGGAAAGTCTAAAAATAGGTCCCGGATCTTGCATGACCCCTCAACAAAAAGATGATGTATCTATGAAGACGGATGAAGATATATATGATATATAAAAATAGTTCTTGACTTTGTGCCTAATTTTATGTATAATACTCTCTGACAAATATCAATTTAAGGAACAAAAATATGATTGTTCAAGGTAGCTTAAACTACACAACAAGTGGGAGAAAAATGGGCAGCAAATCACGACGCATGAGAAGAGCGGTATATCATTGGAGTCTAGCAAAAGAGACTGAGCACACAAAAGAAATAAACTGGCGAGATACTAAAGAGTATCCTTCAGCTCCTCTAGGAGTTCCCCAGCCAGAAGAAACATCCGTAAAAGAGTATTATGTAAGTAGTGCACATACTATTGCTCCAGCATACAATAAAGGAGCATACCAAGTAATAAGTTCAGAAAACATAAAAGATATAGGTCGATGAACGTAGAAGAAATATTAACAAAGCAAGGAATCTCTTTCACACATAAAGGAAAGGATCTGGTAGTTAGATGTTTAGATCCTGAACACGATGACTCTAAGCCCAGTATGCGAATTGATCGCACGCTGGGTATTTTTAGTTGTCCTGCCTGTAAGTTTTCAGGAAACATTTTTACCTATTTTGGGGAAAAACCAAACCATCTACAATTACGCAGAGAGCGACTAAAAAACCATATTAGACAAAAAATGGCAGAAAGTAGCGGCTTGGTTTTTCCCGAGAATAGCACTAGATATCAAGGAACATGGCGTAACATAACTAATACAACGTACAAGAAGTTCGAAGCATTCAATAGTGTCTCTAGCGAATTTACCTCAAGAGTAAATTTTCCTATACGAGATTTTTCTGGTAAGATTACAGCATTTATAGGTAGACATACTGGAGACGCAATACCAAAGTATATGATAAGTCCTCCAGGTGCACAATTGCCTATATTTCCACAAGTAGTACCAAAAAATGGCTGTATAATGCTAGTAGAAGGTATATTCGATGTAATAAATCTACACGATAAAGGTATTCAAAATGCAGTATGTTGCTTTGGTATAAAAAATATGAATGAAGATAAGCTACAAGTTTTCAGTATGATGGGAGCTACCCAGATTGATATATTTATGGACGGGGATGTTGCAGGACAAGACGCTGCTGCAAGGATAAAAGAAATGTGTGAAGAAGTAGGTCTTACGACACGAAACGTTTACTTTAAAAATACAGACCCAGGAGATTTAAGTCTAAACCAAGTAGAAAAATTAGCAATTAAACTTTATTCTTAATAAGAAGGAAAGACCTCATGCCTAACGTCGCATTAATAGAGACGAAAAAAAGTAAAACAAACTTTAAAAAATATTTTGACGGAATTGATTTTGATAAATTTCAACTATGTTCCGACCCTCACATATCCAAAGTACTAAAACGAGATGTTGATATAGAATTTAATTCAGATGACTATGACTGGATAATACTAGTAGGTAGTGATGCTTTAAAGTACTATACCAAAATAAATTCAATTACTGAATACTCGGGAAAGTTGATACACAAAAAATTCTTACCTATAATCAATCCCGCAGCTTTAGGTTTCAAGCCAGAGATAAAGCCTATGTGGGAAAGTTCTCTAAGTAATGTTATAGGTTATATTACAGGGGAACTAGAAGACCCTAGTATACAACCTGAGCAAGCTATAGGCATACAAGACACGGAGGTTGCAAATGAGTGGCTATGTCGTTGCATTAATTCTAGACCCGAGCATGTTGCCCTTGACTCGGAAACAACCGGACTTTATCCAAGAAATGGTCATATGCTTGGGATTTCTTTATCTTATGAGAGGGGTTATGGAGTTTATATAGACACTGAATGTTTTGACGAAAGAACAGAAGCTTTGCTACAGACTCTTTTTAACCAAACAACAATAATTTTTCATAATGCAAAGTTTGATGTTGCTTTCTTTGAGTATCATTTTAACTTTAACTTTCCACGATTTGAAGATACAATGTTGCTACATTATTTAGTTGATGAAAATCCCGGAACACATGGATTGAAAACTTTAGCAATGAAGTATACTCCTTATGGAGACTATGAGAAAGAACAGTACGAGTGGATAGCAGACTACTGTAAACGTACAGGTACTTTAAGGAATACTTTTACTTGGGACACTATTCCGTTTGATATAATGAAAACTTATGCTGCAATGGATGCAGTAGTTACTCTTTTAGTTTTTGATAAAGTAGTTAAAGTAAAAGAAACTGTAAAGCTAAAACAAGTATACGACCACATTTTAATACCAGGATGTAAGTTTTTGCTGGACATACAAGACAATGGAGTTCCTTTTGATCCGCAAAGGCTTGTTAAAGCACAAGGACTTATGCAAGAAGACATAGATAAAGCTACTTTAGAGCTTAATAACTTTGAAGGCATTAAAAGGTTTGAGGAAATAAATAGAAAGCCCTTTAATCCAAATAGCACTGTCCAGCTTAGAAGTTTATTGTTTGATTATATGGGACTAACTCCTACTGGTATTACAACAGGTACCGGAGCAGACTCTACAAATGCTGAAGTATTAGCAGAACTAAGTTCTCAGTCTGATATACCTAAGCTTATTCTTGATCTTAGGCAGCGATCTAAAATCAAAAACACTTACTTAGACAAAATTATACCTCAACTAGACAAAGACGAAAGGCTTCGCACTAACTTTAATTTACATGGTACTACAAGCGGCAGGCTATCCTCTAGCGGAAAACTTAATATGCAACAACTTCCTAGAGATAATCCTATTGTTAAGGGATGTATAAAAGCAAAACCAGGACACAAAATTGTAGCAATGGATTTAACTACAGCAGAAGTATATGTTGCTGCAATACTTGCAAAAGATGAAGCTCTTAAAGATATCTTTCGTGCAGGAGGCAATTTTCACTCTAACGTAGCTAAGAGAGTGTTTAATCTTCCTTGTGCTGCTGAAGATGTTGCAGAATTGTACAGTACAAAAAGACAAGCGGCTAAAGCTGTTACTTTTGGAATTATTTATGGTGCAGGACCCTCAAAGATTAGTGACGAAGTTACAAAGTCTGGAGGAGTACCCTTTTCTACTAAAGAAGCAGCTCAAGTAATCAAAGAGTATTTTAAAGAGTTCCATAAGTTAAAAGAATGGATTGAAACAAACCAGAAATTCATTAAACAAAATGGTTATATTTATAGTTTTTTTGGTCGTAAAAGGAGACTGCCAAATGTTACATCTACAGACAAAGGCTTGCAGAGCCATAGTGTTAGGTCTGGTCTTAATTTTTTGGTGCAGTCTACCGCTTCTGACATTAATCTATTGGGGGCCATAGATATGAATAATCATATAAAGAAAGGAGGATTCAAAGCTAGAATCTTTGCTTTAGTTCATGATTCAATTCTAGCAGAGGTTCCTATTGATGAAGTAGACTATTATGTAGAAGCCTTGCAAGACTTTGTACAAAAAAGTAGAGGTTTAATTATACCAGGAAGCCCTGTTGGTTGTGACTTCGAAATAGGAGATGATTATTCTATGGGTAAATTTGAGAAAATGTATGGTGATCTCGTATAAAAATGAAAGTGGCATAAAGTTTCCTGTTTTCATTTTGTCTTCTAGTGATTGGGAAAGAGCAGACGGTCTACTAACCTTAGAAGGCAAAGTATTGGACGATTTAAATCAAATCGGAGAGAGTCTAGGAGTTCGTAGACTCCAGACTCCGATTAAAAATTTATATCAATTAAAAAAACAAGCCGACACTTTAATATCTATGGCAAAGTGTAAAGAAACCGTATTTATAGATACTAATGGACTACCTTTTATATATGAAAAAACTAAATGGTTTGCTTTAAAATATCTTAAAATATCTAAAGTTGTTAAGAAGAGTAAGTGTTCGGTTATTTATGTAGATAAGTGTAAAACACCTTTCACTATTCCAAGACCTCCTGATACTAGGATGAAATATGCAGGAATACTCTTTTATAATGAACAACTGCCCTGGAGACTTTATGAATATTCAGAAACTTGTCTCAAGACTACACGTAGGAAAATATAAAGGATAGACATGGCTAAACGATCTAAAACTATAAACGGTTCCGGCTTAGAAGTGCAGGAGATAGAACCTCTGACACGAAATCAAGTTAGGGCATTCGAATCTGAGAAACATTTAATTCTCCACGGGGTCGCAGGAACTGGCAAAACTTTTGTAGCTTGTTATCTTGCTTTTGACGACATGGCAAAGAAAGAGTATGAGAAGCTCGTAATCATTCGTAGTGCAGTACCAACACGAGATATAGGATTTCTTCCTGGCAACGAAAAAGAAAAAGCTTCTGTGTATGAAGAACCTTATAAGGATATTGCAATAGATATTTTTGGACGGGGAGACGCTTATCAAATACTTAAAACTAAAAATCTTGTGGAGTTTATGACAACTTCTTTTATTCGTGGTATTACTCTAAGAAATGCTACTATAGTTATAGATGAGTGTCAAAATATGAGTTTTCACGAATTAGACTCAATTATTACACGAGTAGGACAAGGATGTAGAGTTATACTTTGTGGAGACTTTCGTCAGTCCGATCTCAAAAACAGCGGTATGAACGAGTTTCTTAATGTACTTAAACGCATGGAATGTTTTGATTTCATTGAATTCGGTATTGATGATATAGTTCGTAGCGAATTTGTAAAACAATATATTATTGCAAAGACAACCTTAAATGAAAGCCGTACTTAGTAATCGTATTTACATGGAAGCGTCTACAGAGTTACAACAATCTATAGACAAAGAACTCACGTACTTAATTCCTAGTTATAATCCTAACGATCCTCCTCAAGTAATATGTAACATGGGACTAGTGCGCGAAGGATTAATATCTATACCGATTGGAAGAAAAGATTTAATTCCAAAAAATTATGAAGTAGTTGACAAACGTACAAAAATTCCTGTAGACTTTCCAGAGTTTAGATTTGATTTGAGACCCTCCCAACAAGTTGTTTGGGATGAAATTGAAGATAATGCAATTATTAATGCATGGGTTAGCTGGGGTAAAACTTTTACAGGATTAGCAATTGCAGCAAAACTGGGACAAAAAACATTAATCGTAACACACACAGTAGCATTGAGAAATCAATGGGCAAAGGAAGTAGAGAAAGTTTTTGGAATTAATGCTAGTATTATTGGGAGTGGTAATTGGGACGTCTCTGGGCCTATTGTTATTGGAAATACTCAGACTCTTTATCGTAATCTCGAAAAAATACATAAAGTTTTTGGAACAATCATTTTGGACGAGATGCATCATGTTAGTAGTCCCACTTTTAATCGTATTATTGATAGTAATTATTGTAGGTATAAGATAGGACTATCAGGAACTATCGAGCGTAAAGATGGTAAACACGTTGTGTTTCGTGACTATTTTGGAACCAAAGTATTTCAGCCCCCAAAAGAAAACTATATGGTTCCTAGTATTCACATAGTGTCTTCTGGTATAAGATTTCAAGATGGAACAAGAACTCCGTGGGCTAATAGAGTAACTGCTCTAACCAACGATGAAGAGTATATCCATACGGTATCTATGCTAGCGGCGGCCTACGCCGCAAGAGGGCATAAAGTCTTAGTGGTAAGTGACAGAGTTCAGTTTTTAAAGAATTGCGCTATTCTTACTGGAGACAAAGCAATCTGCGTGACGGGAGAAATACCTCACGAAGAAAGAGAAACTTTAGTAGATAAAATACTATATGGAGACAAAAATGTACTTTATGGTACACAATCAATATTCTCTGAAGGCATTTCTGTAGACACATTAAGCTGCCTTATACTAGGAACTCCTGTTAACAATGAGCCTCTACTGACTCAACTTGTCGGAAGAATTATAAGAAAAAAAGAAGGAAAGCTCAGTCCTGTTGTAGTAGATATCCATTTGAAAGGAAATACAGCTCGAAAACAAGCTGCCAATCGTGCTGGATTCTATATCAAACAGGCTTGGGATATGAAATACATTTAAAAAATACTTCTTGACAAAAATGTAAAATTTAGGTATAATATATGATACTTTACGACTGGAAAAAGATTTATAACCATGCAAACGGTAGCATTCATAAGTGCAATATGCTAATGAAGATGGTTATAAGAGTTGAACTCCCCAAAAACAAGTACGATCCTTTATACGGATATACTCCATTTCAATTTGTGGGACAAGATTTTTTGCTTCATGCAGATAAAGTTTTGCAGAACTCGTACAAGTATACTCAAAAAGAGCTAGCAATATACTATGCGCTAGCAGCACTACGCCCTTTGTCAGATTACTTTTCAATGGGCAAAAAAACACTAGATCTACAGGCTTGTCCTGTAGGAATAGATACTATAATTGATAACAGACTACTACATATAGATACTACTTCAATAAATTTTCTATATGAAGAAGTTCCACAGGAGACTATACACTAATGGCTATTTCATTTAATAAGCAGAAAGGATCTGCTCAAAAATCCTCAATCAACAGCTTTCAATATCGTGACGGAGACATGGAATTTCGTCTTGTAGGAGATATTCTAGCTCGATACGTATACTGGGTTAAAGGTGAAAACGAAAAAGATATTCCTTTTGAGTGCCTTTCTTTTGATCGTAACGAAGAGCGTTTTAATAATAAAGAGAGAGACTGGGTACGAGAATATTATCCTGATTTAAAGTGTGGTTGGAGTTACGCTACACAATGCATTACTAATGGTGAAGTAAAAGTAGTAAATCTCAAGAAAAAGCTGTGGGAGCAAATCATTACTGCCGCAGAGGATCTTGGAGACCCTACCGACCCTGTAGAAGGTTGGGACGTAAAGTTCAAGCGAGTAAAAACAGGTCCTTTAGCTTATAATGTTGAATACCAACTTCAAGTACTGAAATGCAAGCATCGTGCTCTAAATGAGGAAGAAGTAGAGCTAGTTGCCAACCTAAAATCAATGGACGATGTTATGTCCCGTCCAACTCCCGATGCTCAAAAAGAGCTTTTGATGAAAATTCGTGGAGTTGAAACAACAGAGTTAGACGAAGATTTGGTGCCTGAATTCTCGTGATTTTATTTACTGCTGACTGGCATATCAAACTGGGACAGAAGAACGTCCCAGTTTCTTTTGCTACTAATCGTTATTCAATGCTCTTCCAAGAGATTTATGCTCTGGAAGAGCATTGCAATATGCATATTATAGGAGGAGATCTATTTGATCGCATTCCTAGTATGGATGAACTACAGCTTTATTTTTCTTTTATAAGATCGGTAAAGATTCCAACTATTATTTTTGACGGCAACCATGAAGCAACTCGCAAGAATAAAACATTTTTTACACAGCTTAAACAAGTTTCAAGGGATATTAACCCTCTGATTAATGTAGTAGATATCTCTTATATTGACTACGATTTAGGGTACGGAATACTTCCTTATGCAGATTTACACCGAAAAGGCAGTATAGATCATTTTGATACTAATATGCCTTTATTCACTCATGTAAGAGGAGAGATTCCTCCCCACGTTAAACCAGAAATAGACTTAGATTTATTAGAAGATTTTCCTGTAGTATTTGCAGGGGATCTTCACGCACATAGTAACTCTCAACGTAATATTGTATACCCTGGAAGCCCGATGACTACATCCTTTCATCGCAATGAAGTAGATACAGGCTATATATTAATCAATCCAGACGGTTGGGATTGGACATGGCATAAATTTAATATTCCTCAATTAATAAGAAAGACAGTAACTGATCCTACTGAAATGATTTCTACTCCCTTTCATCATACTATATATGAAATAGAAGGGGACATACAAGGATTGGCAGATATACAAAACTCTGAATTATTAGATAAAAAAGTAGTAAAGAAAAATACAGAAGCTGCCTTAATACTGAGTAAAGATATGTCTATAGCTGATGAGCTAGTAGAGTATCTACAATATGTATTATGTGTAAATGAAGAGAACATACCTAAGATAGTGGGACTATTCAATGATTACACTTCAAAAACTGACATGGAGTAACTGTTTTAGTTACGGAGAAAAAAATGAGCTAGACTTAGACTCAGACACTCTTACTCAAATTATAGGAACTAATGGAACAGGGAAGTCCTCAATACCTCTCATAGTAGAAGAAGTATTGTACAATAAAAATTCAAAAGGAATTAAAAAAGCAGAAATTGCAAACAGATATATGAATAATGGCTATAGTATATCTTTAGCGTTTACTAAAGATTCATCGTCTTATACTATATCTGTGTCTAGGAAAACTAATGCAAAGGTAGTTTTTACCAAAAATGGAGAAGACATATCGAGCCATACGGCAACAAACACTTATAAAGCAATACAAGAAGTTTTGGGAATAGACTTTAAGACTTTTTCTCAGTTAGTTTATCAAAACACAAACGCCAGCCTACAGTTTCTTACTGCTACAGATGCGAATCGCAAGAAATTTCTTATTGATTTGTTACAGTTAGAAAAATATGTTGATTTATTTGAAGTGTTTAAAGATGCCCATAAAGAAGCAACTGTAAAAAGTAGCAATACTTCTGCTTCCTTAAGTACCGTGTCAAAATGGTTAAATAATAATATTTTAGAAGATACCAATATACTTCCAATGCTAGATTTAGATATTGATACATCGGAAGACGAAAAAACTTTAAGGTCTTTAACATTAGAACTTGAAAATATTTCGGAAAAAAATAAAAAAATTCTACAAAACAATCAGTATAAAAAAATGTTACAAAATATTGACATCAGTTCCCTAAATAACGCAAAAGGAGAGTTTGTAGACTATGATCCTTTAGTACATGAATATGGTTTTGCTAAATCAGTTGCACAGCAAGCCGAGAGGTCGCTTAAAAAAATGCAAGGATTAGGGCAGGAGTGTGTTACCTGTGGACAAAGTGTAAGTTTCAACTTTAAAGAAACCATGATAGCTAAAGAAGAGAAAGTAATTGTGGAAACAAGGGAGAAAATTAATGATCTTCGGAAAAGAATCGAATCCACTAAACTTGAGAATGCAAAATTTAAAAAGACACAAGATGCTATCAAAGAGTGGGAAGAACTTTATAGAAATTTGGATAGTGATTTGCCAACCACTCTATTGGACAAAAACAGCCTTGAAAGCCGCCTTTCAGACCTTCATGCTAGTATTCGATCGAGAAAAGCACAAATACTTAGCATCGTCGACCAAAACGACCAGAGAACAAGATTAAATACAAGAATACAAGTTATACAAGAACAAACAAATGAGTTTAAGAAAGAAAAAGAGATGCTCGAAAAAACACTCTCTGAGTATGCAAAGATTGAAACTGATCTGGAAATATTAAAAAAATCTTTTAGTACTAATGGGCTTATTGCGTATAAAATAGAAAGCTTAGTTAAAGAACTAGAAGTGCTATCAAATACATATTTAGGAGAATTATCTGATGGTCGTTTTACTTTACAGTTTGTTATTAATAATGATAAGCTCAATGTCGAGATCACTGACAATGGGAGTATTGTTGATATCCTTGCTCTTAGCTCTGGAGAGCTTGCTAGGGTAAATACCGCTACTTTATTAGCAATAAGAAAGCTAATGGCAAGTATTTCTAAAAATAAAATAAATATATTATTTTTAGACGAAGTAATCAATGTACTCGATGAAACAGGAAGAGAAAAGATAGTAGAAGTATTACTTCAAGAGGACGACTTAAATACTTATATAGTTTCGCATGGATGGACACACCCCCTGCTAGAAAAAATAGAAGTAGTCAAAAAAGGAAAAGTGAGCGCACTAGAATGAATAAAGACATATTAACAATACTTAGAAAAGAAACAGAAAGACAGCAAGATACAATAGAGCTTATTGCAAGCGAAAACTTTGCTAGTGACGCTGTTCGCGAGCTTTGTGGTAGTGTCTTTACAAATAAATATGCAGAAGGTTATCCAGGCAAGAGATACTATAACGGCTGTGAATACATGGACGAAATAGAAACTCTTGCGATAGAAGAAGTAAAAAAGCTGTATGGATGTAAGTTCGCAAATGTACAACCTCACAGCGGGGTCAATGCAAACTCAGCAGTCTATCAAGCACTGATGCAGCCAGGAGATACAATTCTTGGCA
>MEHZ011640323.1_pt1 | contig 12771 bp, 15 predicted proteins | sample 897221 | NCBI WGS metagenome assembly MEHZ01 (sample SAMN05514161, study PRJNA337945) | marine metagenome | isolation source: marine surface water | place: Arctic Ocean | collected 2007-12-13 | reverse complement strand
GCCGAAGGCTTCGCGTTAGCCACAGGGTCGAAGGGGTCCCACATCTAGATTCCGCAGACCGGCGCTAAGAAGTTGGATCAGCCACACCTGGTCGATGCCGAGCCCATGAGCGGCCAGGCCGCCGAAGATCAACCCGATCAGACCAGTGATTACCGAGAACTCAGTGTTGGTCAACAAGACTTTGCGCAAGGCCGCTTCGGCTGTCGACCAGATGGTGCTTGTCGTCGCCGTCGTCATGGCTTCAGCCTGATTGGACTGGCAACTCAATACGATTACCGGCCATGTGATCACGCTGTGCCGTGCAGGTCTACGCCGACCGATGGGCTTCACTCCGGACGCTCTCACGCCCTTCCCCTGACCACCTGGCATGAGAAGGTCTCTGCGCATCGAGGACATGGTTGGCTAGTTTGGACACTGTGCGGCCGTCAATCTGCTTTCTGCGTAATCGCAACGTCTCAGCCTCAAAGGGCGAACTGGTGCACTTCGTCGCCTCCAATCGTGGCATCGCGCGGAAGCAGCGGGTAAACAATGTCGACCGAACCCTGCCCAGTCACCATCGCGACAGGGGTTGGTTCTGTGACACCCAGACCGACGTTGAGGTCGAACTACTTACCACACAGACAATCAAAGAGAATCTGCGCTCGATGCGCAAGAAAGTCTCCAGGACATGACCTCACCAACGCTGCTATTGATCCATGGCTTGGGAGCTACGAGCGGCGTGTGGGCTGACCTGCTCAACGAACTCGAGTGGCCGGGGCGGGTCATCAACGCAGACCTTCCCGGTCATGGTGCTGCCCCACCGCACAAGGACTACTCGGTGGGTGCTATGGCTGTGGCTGTTGGCGGACAGTGCGAGAGCGCCGAGCCAGTTATCGCCGTGGGTCACTCGCTTGGGGGCGCGGTCGCGCTGTGCCTTGCGTCTGGCTTCTTTCGCCCCGCGGTCACTGCGGCAATCGGGATCGGGATCAAGCTGGCATGGACCGATGCCGATGTCAAAGCCATGGCCAAGGTTGCCGACAAGGGCGTGCGCTGGTTTGCGACCCGTGACGAAGCAATCGAACGATTTCTGCTTCAGGCGGGCCTGCGGGGCGTGGCTGACAGCGATCATCCAGCGGTAGCCAACGCGGTAGCAGAGGTCGATGGGCAGTGGCGAGTTGCCCAAGACCCGTCCACGTTCGCGCAACGGCCCGTCAACGCTGCGGGGCTGGTCAACGCCGCGGCATGCCCGGTGATTCTTGGGGCAGGCGAGCTCGACGCTATGGTCAGCCACGCCGACATGGCCGCACGTGTCGACAAACCTCGGATCGCCACTGGCTGCGGACATAATGTGCAGATTGAGAACCCATCGTGGGTTGCTTCGCTGATCAAAGAGGCCACGGGGCAATAAGCACACATCCCGACCTGCCCACAACAATGCGAGCAGCATTGTTGACTGGACACGGCGGTCCAGAGGTCCTGCAGGTGCGCACCGATGTCCCGTTGCCCCAGCATGCTGTCGACGAACCGAATGTAGCCTTGAGCCTTGAGCCCCAATCCAGCGTGACGAGGAAGACCCCCGACGATGCCAACCGCATTTATCACCGGCGTGTCCGGCCAAGACGGCAGTTACCTAGCTGAGTTTCTACTAGCCAAGAATTACCAGGTCCACGGGCTTATTCGCCGATCTTCATCGACCAACACCTGGCGTCTCGACGAATTTTACCGCGGCCCCGAAGATCGCCACCCCAACTTTTTCCTCCACTACGGCGACCTGGCTGACAGCTCGGCGCTCGCTCGGCTGGTGCGTGAGATCCAGCCCGACGAGGTCTACAACCTGGCAGCACAGTCGCACGTCAAGGTCAGCTTCGAGATGCCCGAGTTCACCGCCGATGTGACCGGCACTGGCGTGCTTCGGTTACTTGAGGCGGTCCGTATGAACTCGAGCAGCACCCGCTTTTACCAGGCGTCGTCGTCAGAGATGTTCGGCGCGTCGCCACCTCCCCAGAGTGAGAAAACACCGTTCCACCCGCGCAGCCCCTACTCGTGTGCCAAGGCGTTCGCCCACATGTTGTGTGTGAATTACCGCGAGAGCTACGACATGTTCGCCGTCAGCGGCATCTTGTTCAACCATGAGAGCCCACGCAGAGGCGAGACGTTCGTAACCCGCAAGATCACCCGAGCCGCCGCCAATATCAAAGCTGGCAAACAAGACCTTCTCTATCTGGGAAACCTCGATGCCAAACGCGACTGGGGCTATGCCGGCGACTACGTCGAAGCCATGTGGCTGATGCTGCAGCAGGACGATCCCAAGGACTATGTGATTGGCACTGGCGAAGCGCGCAGCGTGCGCGAGTTCTGCGATGCGGCCTTTAGCCATCTTGGCCTGAACTGGGAAGATTATGTGCGCTATGACGAGCGCTACGAACGCCCTGCAGAAGTCGACTACTTGCTCGGTGACCCCACGCTGGCCCGAGAAGAACTCGGCTGGGTTCCCAAGGTCAGCTTTGCACAACTCGTATCCATGATGGTCGACAGCGACCTGGCCGCTGTCACCGACTAAACAATCGCGAAGACGCACCCCCTGATGCCTCGCCCTCGACCCGGTAGTGCGTGGCAGGCGTGCGAACAGCAAAGCTGATCGGACCCAAGAGCAGTCCTGGGTTGAACTCGGCGACCAAGAGCGCCTGCACCAGCAGTGCAGCGGCGACCACGACACCTTGGTTCTGTCATCTGATTGGTTGATCACGCCCCTAGGGAGCGCCATCGCGGCACCTGCTAGAGCTTGTAGCGGTAGACGTTGGTCTCGCGCTGCTCGAAACCGATGCGCTTGTACAGCCGGTTTGCCGCACCGCGGCTGGGCCGACTGGTCAAGTCAACCGTCGTTGCCCCAGCATCGCGAGCATGATCGAGTGCAACCCGATTCAACTTGTCACCAATACCGCGTCCCCGGACAGCCGTGTCAACGACAACATCTTCGATCCACGCGCGGTAGCCGGTTGGTATGCGGAACATAGCGAGCGTCAGCGAACCAACGATGCGGTCCGAATCCCGTTCGTCGCGAGCAACCAACAGAACCGAATCGGGAGCGTCGACAATCGCCTGTAGATCCTGCGCCGGCGGCGGCGGATTCGACGAGGACAGCTGCGGGATCAGCAACTCAAATGCGGCGACCAACTCATCGTCGACCACCGCGACTACTTCGATACAAACATCGTCTTCTGACACCCTCTCAGCCTAGAAGAATCGGCCCATGGGACAGGTGCTGCTGCTGTGATTACGCGGTTGCAGATGCTTGCATCACGGATAGTGTGAGCAAGTGACAGAGCAACGGGGCGGGTCGCAAAACACACATTTGGACTGGTATGAGCGTCGGTCGGCGCAAGACCCAGTCATGGTATTGGCGTTCTCCGGCTGGAACGACGCTGGCAACGCCGCATCTTCGGCTGCTGAATACCTGGAACAAACATGGAGCGCTACCCCCTTCGCCACCATCGACGCGGAAGAGTTCTTCGACTTCACCGCAATCCGGCCATCGATTGAGTTGACCCTGACCGGCGAGCGTCGCATCTCGTGGCCGTCGACCACCTTCACCATCGCTGAAGGCGCACTCGAAGGCCGAGATCTCATCATTGTGCGTGGTACGGAACCACAACTGAAATGGCGCACGTTTACCGAAACGATCCTGAACGTTGCCCAGGAAATGGGCGTGTCCATGGTCGTGAGCTTCGGGGCACTCTTGGCCGACGTTCCCCATACCCGCCCAACGGTTGTCTACGGCTCATCTTCGGGTGACACACCCGAACTTGAAGACCTCGAGGCGTCAACCTACGAAGGTCCAACCGGCATCATCGGCGTCATCCACTCAGCCTGCAGCGTTGCTGGCATCCCCTATGCATCGTTGTGGGCGGCAGTTCCCACCTATGTACCAGGCGCTGTTTCGCCCAAGGCGGCCCTTGCGTTGCTCAAGCGTCTGCGCGATCTACTAGGTGCCGAATTCGAAACCGACGAGTTGCAGCGCGACAGCCTCGAGTATGTTCGCCAGGTCGATGCCTATGTCGAAGAAGACCCCGAGACCGTCGACTTCATCGCTGAACTTGAGCGCCACTACGACGCCAATCATGATGCGTCACCCGAAAAGCTCGTAGCCGAAGTCGAGCAGTTTCTCCGCCAACGCGGCGACCATTAGCAAAACAGCGTAGCCAAACCACGGCGTTCATCGCTAAAGCAACATGGTGTGATTTGACACATATTGTGCGGTGGCGTGCTTCCCTACGTAAGGTCCTCCGAATGGACGCACGCACGGCCAAACTTTGGGCAGCACAAGATCGTCATGTTGGCGACCGCCAACGGTTGTTTGAGACGGTGTCACGATCGATCGACGCCAACAAGGTTCTGTACCCAGGCTGCTATGTCGACATTGCACCATCGATGGTCTTTGACGACGTCACCTATGTCGACAACGACAAGCGATTCCCGAAATTCTTCGACGACGAAGACGGAGTCCGTGAGATCATCGACGCCCAGCGCGACACCAGCAAATATAAGTTCCGGGCGATTCATGCCGACTACACATCTGATCTCGACATCCGAGATCGGTCAGTAGACCTGCTGATTTCGCTCTACGCCGGATTCGTTTCCGAACATTGCACCCGACACCTCAAAGTCGGCGGATCGCTGCTGGTGAACGCCAGTCATGGTGACGCATCGATGGCGTCCATCGACGCTCGCTACGAACTCACCGGTGTGCTCACATCCCGCGACAGCAACTACATCTTTGCGACGACGAACCTCGCTAGTTACTTCATGCCAAAGAAGGACGAAGATGTCACCATTGATCGTCTGCATGAACTGGGACGCGGAGTCCCCTACAAGAAGTCCGCGTTCGCGTATCTGTTCACCCGCACCAGCTGAACCACGTCAGTTGGTGGTAAAGAGTTGGCCATCGATCCACTCGATCACCAACGTGACAATGTCGGGACCTTCGGGTTCGTTGAAGATCTCGTGACGCAGGTTCGGCAGTACGCGACGCTCCACGCCGGGTAGTCCCTCGAGCACTGCGGATGCTGCCGTAGGCACCAGCTCATCGTCGGCGCCGTGCAGACACAATGTCGGAATTGCAAGCTCGTCAACCCGTGCCGCGGTCAACGCCATGGTGCACATCAGCTGGGCCAACAGATTGGCACTGGCGCCTGGCTTAACCAGCGGGTCAGCGTTATAGGCCTTGCCGACCTCGGGATCTCGTGACAGGACCTCGGTGTCGAACCGCGGACCCACGAAGAGCTTTGGTGACAGTTGGGCAAGCTTGCTGACTGCAGTGATCTGCCAACCCGGTAGATCTGTGCCAAGAGCGGGACCACTGAGCACCAGCAAGTCAGGAGCAGCCCGATCGCTGATCACATACGAGGTCGACACCAGGCCGCCCATCGAGTGTCCGAGCAAGATCACCGGGACACCAAACGTTCGCATTTGGGTGAGCTGGTCTTCGACATCGTCGAGAAACCCGCCGAACGTCTCGACATGGCCTTTGGGCCCTTCGGTGGTTCCATGGCCTCGCTGGTCGATGCCGATCGCGCCAATGCCAGAGCGAGCGAACTGCGCCCCGACTTGTTCGTAACGTCCCGAATGCTCGGCGATGCCGTGGATGAGCAACACCAGCGCGCGAGGTGGTCCATCGGTCAGCCATTGGCGACGCGTTTGCCGATTACCTTTTCGGTTAACCCCGTAGTCGATCAGGCTCGCAGCACTCATGGTCAAAGCATAGGCACCTAACACGCACCCCTGGCTTGGTCGCCTTAGCGGTGAAAGGCAGCATGGAAACCGAAGGGAACTCGTTGCGGCAACTCAATCGAAGCCACTGGGCCTGATGCCAAATCGGTGGCATCCAAAATTACCAGCTCGGACCGGTCGACGGTTCGGTCCCAGGCATAACTCAGCAGCCAACCTTCGCCCTCGCCCGCAGACTCGCTGTCGGCAACAAACAGGGCTTCGTTCGGTTGCAGGTCCGGCCCGCTGATCCATCGGTCGAGTGAGCCCGACGCAAAGTTGTAACCAGTGATGCCCTCGAACCAAACATTGCCGTCGTCAGTCTGTTGGGTGCTCAGGTAGTACGCGTCCTTGAGCGGGTCGGTCAGGAACCGGCGATCGTACGAGGGCAGGTCCAACGGTAAGTCGTGCAGTTGGTCCTCCCTGATCGTGAGCGCGGCACCTGCGGTGTTGATCGTCCACTTGGTCAGCAGGCTCGGGCCATCGAGACCGTCGTACTGCCTAAAGAAGTCCGGCAGCTTCGAAGCGTGGATCACCACGTTGTCGCCATCGCGATAGGCGTTTGTTCCGTGGAAGATGAACATTGGTTCAACCTGGATCCATCGGATCTGGTCGCCGGTTCCCCCGAGCGGCATAACGCCGAGACGGGCGCCATAACCGTCGTCCCAGCGGTACGGAATCGGCTCGCCACTGATCGCCATGTTGATATCGAACAGCACCGGACCTTCCCAAAATACGACGTCGCTGCTGGTGATCGCGAAGTCATGAATCATCGATGCTGCTGTGACATTGATCGGCGTGCTGTGCACGATCTGTTGGCCGTCAGCCGAGATGATGTAATACGTCAGGAACGGCGCAGCGAGCAGTCCATACCCGAATGCGTGCATTAGCCCTGTAGCTGGATCGACCTTGGGATGTGCGGTCAGATTCAAGCCCAACGCACCGTCGAAGTTCACCGGGCCAAGCGTCGACAGATCACTGGGATCCAGCTCGAAGGGCCAGCCGATCTCGCCCAAGCTCAGCAGTCGCCCACCATGACTCACCACGCTCACGTTGCTCTGGCTGTTGACACCGCCGGGGACGGCGCTGGCGGCTGGTCCGCCGGTAGCTGCTTCGTACACGGGCGTGCGCACATAACGATTGCGATAGGACAGCGCCTTGCCGCCGCCGATTTCAACGCCGTGCACCATTCCTTCGCCGAAGAACCAGTGTGCAGTGTCGCCAATACCGTTCGAGCCGTTGCGCACGTAAAGCCCGTCGAGCGACGATGGGATCGAGCCCCGTACGACCAGCGATGTCTCGTCAAGTTCGTCGGTCACCGGCCGGTAGCCGCCTTGTTGCCAGTAACCCATCGAGGGATCGAACTGGGACCCGGTCTCGGCGACCGTAGTCAGTTCAGGCACAGCCGTGGCTGTTGGATCAGGGACCGCTGCGGCGGTTGGGTCTGGTATCGCCGTCACCGGAGGCGATGTGGATGCTGGCACCGCCGTCGGGTCTGTCGCCACTACAGCTGCGTCATCAGAAGCACATGCCGCTAAGCCGAGTGGCGTCGCCACGCCCAGTGCAGCGGCGTACCGAAGAAATTGCCGCCGGCTCCATTCAGATCGATTGTTCACACATGTGACAGTACTGCCCCCCGTGACTACCCCCGTGGTTGTCCTTTTACAGCGGCTAGCAGCGGCATCGGCACGAACCCCAGGTTCGCGCTGTGCAAGAAACCGTGGCGGGTCTCGGTTGCTACCAGCTGCCAGAGTCATCTGTCGAGAACGACGCCGAGTGCTGCCATCTGCTCGATGATGTCAGGGAAGGTCGGCTGGAAGGCAGCAACGAAGTCCTCGGCCGTTGCAATCTGATGCGCGTTCTGGGCGACATAACGAGCGAGTGCACAGTCAACGTCGGCTTGGGGGCCAAGCAGTTGCAAGGCGAAGCCCGTCTGGGCGTAGACCGACCGGTAGTAGATGTCGGGTCGCGACTCCCAGAACGTCATAGGTTCCGTGGCGTTACCAAGGCCAGCGGCCGGGACCTCGAATGCGTTCGCGGGCGAGCCTTCAAAAGTGAACTCTGCATAACTTGTCAGACCTTCGTCTAGCCAGGGCGCAGCACTTTGGTTGTTGCCAACAAGCGAGTAGAAAAACATGTGACCGACCTCGTGGCTGGTCACGCGACCCTGTGTGTTTGGCCCCTGCATGATGTGGGTGGGGAACTCGATGCCACCGCTCAGGTTGGGTGTAACAGCGAACGTGAGTGAAGGCCAGGGGTACTGGCCCCAACGGCTGCTGAACTGTTCGAGCGAGGCAATGATCTTGTCGAGATAGATCTGCGGGTCATCAGCGATCGTCTCATGCACTCCGACGGTTACGACAACAGGTTCGGGTGCCAGTGCTGTGCCTGTCACCGTGCGAAAACCCCCAACGCTCAACGAGAAATCACGCGCTGATTCGACCCGCCACACCCCGTCGTCATCAACGATGCCGGACGCAAGAACGTCGTACCCCTCAGGCACCTGCACCTGGATCGCATAGTCAGCGACCGGTGATGAAACAGATTCTGCGAACAAGCTGGTTGGGGGGTCCAGGGCCCACCCCAGACCTGGTTCCCACGGCAAGATCGGCAACATCGTGCCGAGACGCATGTAGTCGTCACGTCCCGAGAGCCGGGACTCCAGTTCCTGCGGCACCACAAGCTCGAACGACATCTCGAATTCAATGGAGGTGCCTGCAGCCAGTCCACCGGGCACGTTGATACGCACGATGGTTGGTTCAAGGACATCGAAGTGAACTGGGCCGTTCTCAAACGACACGTTCGTGAGTTCCATTGCGACGCCACCTGGTGATGTCCTCGGCCCGTTCGGCCAGAGCCGCACGTAGAGCGCGTCAACATCAAGGTCGGGCGTGAATACCACCGACACGAACCCTTCGACTCGTCGGGTCGGCGGGTCAACAGTCAGCGACCCTCGGTAGACCGGACGGTCAGGATTCGGCAACGCCAGCGCGCCGACGCCGCACGGTCCAAGCGGCTGCGGGGTTGATACGGCCCTGGGAGTTGGCGGAGGAACCGGGGTCGCCGTGGGTTCGGCCATCGACACCGGTGGGGTTGTTGGTGGTGCCGCCGGCGTTGAGTCAAAGAATGGATCGGTCGCTGCAGCCGGTGTCGGCGCTGCCGGTGTCGAGCACCCCGACGCCAACAGAAGGGCAACAACCATTGGGGTCACGAGACGGCGCAAGATGGTCACCTCAGCACCCCACAATCGGACTCGCACGAACTGACGTCCCCACAAGACGCAATGCAGTCGTTTCGAAACCCCAACGCTGAGCTTGCTGTATCGAGGACGCCACACGACCTGAAACAGTCGTTTCATCGCCCCAGCGCCGAAGAGCGTTAAACACGGCGAGCAGTTACCCAGAACCCGGTGCCGGCGTGTGCAGTCGTTCCGGCCCATTGCCCTGGCAGCGCTAAAAGCACGTCGGCTGCGGGGAGGTGGATAGGTGTCTGATCGCCCAAGGTGTTGACCCACAGAACAGTGCCACCGGGCCGCAGAACACGATCGATCTCCTGCGGGAACAGCAACATGTTGATGAGCAGCACCGCGTCGAACGCATCGCTGTCGAACGGAAGTGCACTTGCATCAGACTGTGCGCGTGGCGCGAGATTGGGCGCATGGCTCAGCATGCCTGCCGACAGATCAGTGCAGACAAGCGACCCGACCCGGCCATCCAGGGCTCGGGCGCCAGCACCTGTACCAGAGCCGACCTCGAGCCAGCTGCCGGCCATCGGCACGCCGCCTCGTTCGAGCGCATCGCGAACCGGTGCAGCCTTGGTTGCATCAACATGATCAGTCGACCAGTTGGGTGCCAACTCGTTGAACAGAACCGACATACGCTCCGCGTGTTCCGGCTTCCATTCCTTGCCGAAGGCCACCGCACGAGTCAGTTTTCGAATCGGATGATCGGGTCCAGCGAACGGTTCGGGATCACTAGCGTCGCCATGAGCATCGAGTTCGGTGAGCACATCTCAAGTCAAGCAGCCAATCGCACCAGTTATGCGCCAGATCCACGACCGGCCACTGTGGCCACTTGCAGGGTTACTGCGACGCAAGCCAACATGCGTGCTGTACCGGAGGAAGTACGCATGTCTTCAAATCACCAGCTGCCGCACGACCGGGCACCACGTACCAGCCACCGCTAGCTTCGCGGCCATGAGCGGTGCGCCCCTACTTCCCGTGCTGGGTAGTGGCACGACTGTGTCGTCTGTCGGCGAGCATCTTCCCACCGTCGTGATTGGCACCGCGGAGCACCCAGAAGTAGCGGACCTGGCTCGGGTGCACGCGATGGAAGGCATGGGCGACATTTCGACCGAGGCCATCTGCGTGCCTCTCGGCGACGGGCACCAACTACTGCTGGGTATCGCAGTCTCAGTCCCGGTGCGCTGCACCTTTGCACTGGGTTTCGCCTTGCCTGCCCACCGGGCTGTTCTCGACGACGCCGTGGCTGCCGGACAACTTGTACTTGCAACTACCGACCCAACCCGCGCCGCTGACGATCAGCCCCACTGGCTTGCCATCACGATCGACGGTCCACGGCTCGCGGCCATCCTGCCATCTGAAACAAAGTAAGGGCGTGCGCCGTCCGCGTTCTGACTCGTCCCTTCCCGAATCGCCATCTCAGCAACGGCCTGAACGGTCGCAGTCACCTGCCTCTTCAGGTGGACATTGGTTGCGTGAATTGGCTTGGCTCGCACGGATCGGCGACGATGGAGCCAATGGACTTCTCACCAAACGCTGACCATGAGGCGATCCGCGAAGGGATCCAGCGCATCTGCGCTGATTTCCCCGACGAGTACTGGCTTCAGAAAGACACTGATCACGAGTTCCCCTGGGACTTCTACGACAAGCTGGCCGAGGGCGGCTGGGTCGGCATGGCGATCCCGACCGAGTACGGCGGTGGTGGCCAGGGGATCACCGAAGCATCGATCATGCTCGAAGAAATCGCTGCATCGGGCGCGGCCATGAATGGCTGCTCCGCTGTGCACCTATCGGTCTTCGGTATGGAGCCAGTTCGCAAGTACGGCTCGCCCGAGTTGGTAGCCGAAGTACTTCCTCGAGTCGCGTCCGGCGAACTGCACGTTGCTTTCGGCGTGACTGAACCCGACGCTGGCACCGACACCACGCAGATAAAGACCCGAGCTGAGCGCGATGGTGACGAGTACGTGATCAACGGTGCCAAGGTATGGACCACCAAGGCCCCTCACTGCGAGATGTGCCTGCTGCTCGTACGCACCACACCAATCGAAGAATGCGAGAGCCGCACCGACGGGATCTCGTTGTTGCTGGTTGACCTGCAAGATCCTGCTGTCGAGATCACGCCGATTCCCAAGCTTGGACGTAACGCCGTCGTGTCCTGCGAAGTGCGGTACGACAATCTGCGCGTGCCAGCAAGTCGCCTGATTGGTGACGAAGGTAAGGGTTTCCGCTACATCCTTGACGGTTTGAACCCTGAGCGTGTCCTGATCGCCAGCGAGGCGCTCGGCATTGGTAGAGCCTCGATTCGTCGGGCCAGCGACTACGCGAAAAACCGCATTATCTTCGACCGGCCGATCGGTCAGAACCAGGGCATCGCCTTTCCACTGGCTGAGGCTCATATGAAGCTCAAGGCTGCCGAGCTCATCATCCGCGAAGCATCGTGGCTCTACGACAACGACCTGCCATGCGCCGAAGCTGCCAACACGGCAAAGTACCTGGCGTCAGAAGCCGGCTTCTTCGCCGCCGACCGAGCCATGCAAACCCACGGCGGCTTCGGTTACGCCAGCGAGTACCACGTCGAGCGTTACTGGCGAGAAGCACGCCTGATGAAGATCGCCCCGGTCAGCCAGGAAATGGTCCTCAACTTCATCTCCAGCAAGGTCCTGGGCCTCCCCCGCAGTTATTGAGCTGCTACAACGAAGCTGGCGGGGACCATCGAGGCTTCGGCTCCCACGAGGTTTCAGTGAGGAACGAGCCGAAGCCGAACTACCCGCTCGTCTTCGGCTGTTCCCGGTGTTGCTCCGGCACCGTTCAGATGACGAGCATGCCCTGCAACTAGTGCGGGTTCACTCCTGTGTTGCGTCTGGAGCGTGGCTCGTGAAACAGCGATACCTAGGTTGGTACGGTGTCGCGATGAAACGACCGGTGTTAGCTGTATTGCGTAGCTTCTCGTGGATACCCGACATACGGGCTGGGTACGAGGGGCTCGTTGCGTCCGAGCTTCTGGCCGCCACCGACTCGCAGGACTGTCTCGACGAAGACCTGTTCAGCCAAGTGCAGTGCGACCTTGAGACAGAGTTTGTCCAGGCTCACGCTGGCCAGCTGGCACATCTCGCTTCGGGAGATAGCTAGCAAAAATGCCGTGGCCAACCTGGCAGCAATCTGCAATTGCCGCCATCTTCTTTGCTGTGCTGATCATGGTGTTCCGGCGCGCCCGGCCGACGATGCTGACGACATCGCTTGGCCAGGCCGCGACCGAGATGACAATCATCTCTGGGCTCTATTCGGTCTGGCGGATGGCTCGCAAGCTGCCACTGGTCCAGGCCGATGGAGCACTTGATCGCGGGCGCTCGATCGCTGAGTGGCAAGACAGCTTCTTCCTGCCCAGTGAACTTACGGTGCAAGAGTTCCTGATCAACAACGACTGGCTCGGCCGGCTCGCGAGCTTGTATTACATCGGCCTACACGTGCCCGCATTATGGGTCTTTCTGGTGTGGCTTTTCATACGCCAACGCCACGCATTCTCGCGGTGGCGCAACGTGCTGGCGATCTTGACGGCGTTCTGTCTGTTCATCCGTTTCGTGCGAGTTGCCCCGCCACGATTCTTGGCCGAGCTCGGTTTCATAGATTTGCCAGCTGCCTATGGTTTATCGCCATATGGCGTTGTCGGCACTGGCGTATCGCAACAGTTCGCGGCGATGCCGTCAATCCATGTGGCCTGGGCCGCGATCGTGTCTATCGGTGTCGTCACTGCCAGCACAAGCAAATGGCGCTGGCTTGCGCTGCTGCAC